>ERZ1034992.723-NODE-723-length-17049-cov-26.676651_pt1 | contig 17049 bp, 16 predicted proteins | sample MGYA00520695_ERZ1034992 | MGnify/ENA primary metagenome ERZ1034992 (study PRJEB33766, sample SAMN09781778) | gut metagenome | biome: gut microbiome | host: Homo sapiens | place: Madagascar | study: EMG produced TPA metagenomics assembly of the PRJNA485056 data...
TATTTCTTTCTTCAATGATAATTTTTTGAGTTATACAAAATCATCAAAGTTAAGGTGACAATAAATGTTGATTAGAATTAATATAACAGTGTTATATAACACTGTTATATTTTTATGAGGAAGTATGGCTACAAAGGCAGAAGAAACACAAAGAAACATATTAGAGACAGCTAAGAAACATTTTTTAAATGATGGCTTAACTGGGGCTTCACTTAGGAATATTGTGAAAGATGCAGGGCTTACAACCGGTGCTTTTTATAAGTATTATCCAACTAAGGAAGCTTTGTTTGATGCGTTAACCAATCCATATTTAGAGCGTTTATATGAAATCTATGACCAAGTAGTTAGTGAGTTTGAAAAGTTATCGGCTGATGATCAGACAAAGAGCGTGGCTTCTATGTCAAATGATGGTATGGAACAAATGCTAGATTATGTCTATGATCATTATGATAATTTTAAACTGTTATTGAAGTGCGGTGATAGTGGTAAGTATGAGGATTTTATACATGGAATGGTTAATAGAGAAATAGAATCAAGTCATAGGTATCTAGAGAAGATGAAAGAAGAGGGCGTTGAAATACCTGTGGTTGAAGATAGTCTTATGCATATGATTTATACTGGTTTCTTCTCGTCAATATTTCAGATTATAGAACATGATTTTGATAAACAGAGTGCAATTAAAAATATTAGTCAGCTAAAGCAGTTTAATATTGGTGGCTTTGAGAGATTGTGGAATATTAAGTTTTAATAGGTGGGTAGTACCACTTATTATATTAGGATATAGTTAGCTAGTGCTAACTGGAGGAGATTATGAAAGAAAAGAAAAAATCTACATTAACTTGGATACTAGAATGGGCAGGTAGACTATATGTATGGAGAAGCACTGTATAAGCCTGAAATGAAAGAAGGGAATCCTATAAGGTTATATAGTTTGGATGAAATCACGGAGATATTCGGTAAGTTAGGACTTCGTATTTGTAACAGCTTTGCTGATTTTAGTGGAAAGCCGAGTTCTGATAATGATATTCAATTGATGATTTATTCCATACGGGAATAAATCTTCATCAAATCTTTATTTTTCCCTGATAGATTATATTTCAGTAAGAAATGAAATATAGAAGGAAGGATGGCAAAGATGGAAATGATGTTGCAGACACAAAATCTATGTAAATATTTTAGAAAGCAAAAAGCGGTAAATAATGTTTCACTTAATATAGAAAAGAAACAGATTTATGGACTGCTTGGACCGAATGGTGCGGGAAAATCTACCACATTGAAAATGTTGACCGGTATGATGAAACCCACTGCAGGAAAGATTTACTTTGATGGAAAACTTTGGGATAGGAAAGATTTATCAAAAATAGGAGCGTTAATTGAAAATCCGCCTATTTATGAAAATCTTTCCGCCAGAGAGAATTTGAAGGTAAGACAATTATTGCTTGGTACAGATGAAAACAGAATTGATGAGGTCTTGCAGATTGTATCACTTACAAACACCGGAAAGAAGAAAGCAGGACAGTTTTCTTTGGGAATGAAGCAAAGACTAGGCATTGCAATGGCATTGCTTGGAGAACCGGAACTTTTGATATTGGATGAGCCTACGAATGGATTAGATCCAATAGGCATCGAGGAATTACGAGAGCTGATCCGGTCTTTTCCGGAACAGGGAATCACTGTAATTATCTCCAGTCATATTCTTTCGGAGGTACAGTTACTTGCAGATAAAGTCGGGATTATTTCAGGTGGAATCTTAGGATACGAAGGAGCATTAAAGCAGGGAGATAATCTTGAAGATTTGTTTATGAATGTGGTAAGAAAAAACCAGAAAGCAGGTGAAATCCATGGTTAATATTATAAAAGCAGAACATCTAAAAGCCAAAAGAACCATGCGAAAAAAGTTTATCTGGGGATTTCCTCTTCTTACATTTGTCATGGCATTTATATTTACTCTTGGGATGACAAATGCTTATGCAGAAAGTGTTTGGAACTGGTGGTATACACTTTTGTTGCCGGGGATGATTGCTCTATTTTGTTATCTTTCTATAGCGCAGGAGAAAAAGATAAAATACTATCATTTAATGACTATTCCCACAGACAAAAGGAAATTGTTGCTGGGGAAAATTATTTATATTGGGTGCATGATTTTGTTTTCTAATGTGATTGTGTTTGCAGGAGCAACGCTTGGAGGCTTTCTTCTAACGACACATGTTCCGGTGAAAGGAGCGTTGATTGCAGTATTGTTTCTGACGTTTTCTGAGTTATGGGAGATTCCGGTAGCTTTATTTTTAAGTGAACGCTTTGGAATGATTGTAAACCTGTTCGTTTGCCTATTTATTACCGTCAGCGGTGTGGTAATATCACAAACCAGAATCTGGTATGTACTTGTTTCTGCAATCCCTATGCGAATGATGTGCCCGTTGCTTCATGTTTTACCAAATGGACTTGCCGCAGAAGCAGGGAATCCTCTTTTGGATACGGGAGTCATTGTTCCGGGAATGTGTCTCTCAATCATCTGGTTTGTTTTTGTAACGGTTCTGTTTTTGAAATGGTTTGAGAGAAGAGAGGTGAAATAAGATGATTGGAAGATCTCTTAATGCAGACTTGCGAAAGATGAAAGGAACATCTGTGATTCTGGCACACTTACTGATTCCGATTATAACCAGCGTTATATTTTTAATATATTACTTTTTTTCACCATGGAATGAAAATATGAAAGTGATTGCATTTTATCAGGCAATAGGAGCAGGACTTCCGGTACTTATTGGAATTTTTACAGCAAGTGTGATGGAACAGGAACAAAATGCAGGTGATTTTCAAAATCTGTTGTCTTTACCGGATAAACCTGCAGCATTTTTATCGAAACTGTTGATACTACTAGTTTTGTGTCTGTGCTCTATCCTATTGACAGCAATCATATTCGGAATTGGATTTGGAAGAATCGCATCAAGCGATATCGAAATCATGAAAGGATGTATATTTGCAGCATTGCTGCTGTGGGGAAGCAGTGTTCCACTTTATCTGTGGCAGCTGATTCTGGCTTTTCAGTTTGGAAAAGGGGTATCCATTGGAGCAGGGATTATATCAGGACTAATTAGTGCATTGATGCTTACCGGACTTGGAGATTATGCGTGGAAATATGTATTTGTCTGCTGGACGGGTAGAGTACCATATACTTATCTGCAATCTGTATTGGGAGAAACTAGTGTAGGTGAATGGTTGTCATTCATACCAGGTTGCTTAATATTTACAGGGATTAGTATGGTATGCTATTTTTGGTGGGTAAACCACTGGGAAGGAAACAGAATATCGGAATAGAATCGAGGGAAACTATGGCAAAAATACTGGCAGTTGATGATGAACCGGCAATTTTGGAAATGATAGAAAGCATTTTGAATAAGGATGGACATCTGGTTACCAAAGTAAGTAATCCACTAAAAATTAATATGGAAGAATTACATCGTTATGACCTGATTTTACTGGACATTATGATGCCTGGAATTGACGGCTTCGAATTATGCAAAAGAATCAGGGCACTTGTGGATTGTCCGATTTTGTTTCTTACGGCAAAAACGGAGGAAAACAGTCTGGTAAACGGACTTTCTTTAGGAGCAGATGATTATATTTCAAAGCCATTTGGAGTGATGGAACTTCGAGCAAGGATCAATGCACATCTTAGAAGAGAGCACAGGGAACATTCTGTCCGAATGGTTTTAGGGAGAGTCTGCATTCAGATGTCTCAAAAGAAACTATTGGTTGATGATAAGGAACTTCCTCTTACGAAAGCGGAGTACGAAATTTGTGAATTCCTGGCTAAAAACAGGGGACAGGTTTTCTCGAAAGAACAGATTTTAGAAGAGGTCTTTGGTTTTGACAATGAGAGTAATGACAGTACCATTATCACGCATATCAAAAATATAAGAGCAAAATTTGCGGATTATGATTATATACCGATAAAAACAGTCTGGGGGATTGGATATAAATGGGAAGAGTAAAGAGAAGCAATGCACTCAGCAGGATTTTTATGAGATATGTACTGGTCATGCTTGGATCATTAGTTGGTTTGGTGATTGTTGCTTGGCTGCTGCTGTGCCTTTTGATTAGTGTGGGCTGTATTTATCCGGCAAATTATGCAGAGCAAAAGATTAATGAAGCATATGATACGATTCTACGTGCAGATAAAGTGACTGCTGAGATGATTCCCGCACTTTGTGATTATGTAATCTTTTCAGAGAATGGAGAGAAAATAGGTGGAGATCTGTCAGAACAATACGAACAGATAGCATGGAATGTTGCAAAGTACGGAAACGCATCCGGGAAATATTTTTATAAAGTAATTGTAAGGGAAAATGAATATGTTGTATTGCAATATCGCCTGACACCTCAATATCATTCAGCTTTTTTGAGGGAGCATTTTATAGAACCACAAAATGTGATGAGTATTATGTCTGTGATTGGAGCGGTAGCGATTATCATCATTCCGTCCATACGTTTTGGAAAAAGAATCAAAAAGCAGATGCAGCCTGTATTAGACGCAATCGGACAAATAAAGGATCAAAATCTGGAATATGAGACATCCTGTTCCGGTATCAAAGAGTTTGATGACTGTTTATCGGCAATCAATGATATGCGAGATGCATTGCGAGAATCTTTAGAAAAGCAGTGGAAAACAGAGCAGGAAAAGAAACAGCAGATGTCTGCTTTGGCGCATGATATTAAAACACCTCTTACGATTGTACGAGGAAATGCAGAACTACTTTCAGAGACTGAACTGACCACAGAACAGAAGAAAAATATCACTTATGTTTTGAACGGCACAACACAGATACAAAGTTATGTAAAACAGTTGATAGATGTCACAAAATCATGGAATTGCAGTGATGTTACCGATACAACGGTGAGGTTAGAAGATTTTTTCGCAGATATAAAGGAACAGGCACTCGGACTGGTAGAAATCTATCACCAGAAGATAGATTGGAAGGCGGAACAAAGTGATAAAAAGGTAACGATTGCTTATGATCCAATGTTCCGAGCCGTAATGAATGTGATTCAGAATGCAGTGGAGCATACAAAAGAAAATGGAATCATTTATATTGACGCAAAGGAGCAGGATGACCGGCTGACATTCATTGTGGAGGATAGCGGATCAGGATTTACAAAAGAAGCATTATTGCATGGCACAGAGCAGTTTTTTATGGATGACACAAGTAGAAATGGCGAAGCCCATTATGGGATGGGACTATTTTTTGCAAAAACTGTGGCTGAAAAATATGGTGGAGGTATTAAACTTTCAAATTCTGAAAATACAGGTGGGGCGAGGGTAGAAATATTTTTCCTGAGTAGTCAAGAAACAAGCTAAATAGACCACAATTAAGCTATGTAAAAGCCTTTTGATAAACATTACTACTACGGAAAACATAATCGAATTGAAGGTTGACGATTCAAACATAAAAAGAGTTTTAATAGGTGGGTAGTACCACTTATTATATTAGGATATAGTTAGCTAGTGCTAACTGGAGGAGAATATGAAAGAAAAGAAAAAATCTACATTAACTTGGATACTAGAGTGGGCAGGTCAAAAAAGAGGTGCCTACATATGGAGTGTGTTGCTGGCAATAATAAGTGTAATCTTTAAGATTATTCCTTATTTTTTGATAGGTGATGTAATTAGATTATTTGTGAATGGGCAGAAAGACTTTAGTGTGTATTTGTATAAAGTGATACTAATCGCAATGTCTTTTGTGACGAGTGAATTATTTCATTCATTATCTACTTCACTATCACATAAGGCAACATTTAGTGTATTGGCCAACATTAGAAAACAGTGTTGTGATAAGTTGGCTAGAGTACCCCTTGGTTATGTAAAAGATACACCATCAGGTACTTTTAAAAATATCATGGTTGAAAGAATTGATAGTATTGAAACAGCACTTGCTCATATTGTGCCTGAATTTACATCTAATCTGTTAGCTCCAATTATTATTCTTATTTATTTCTTAATAATTGACTGGCGTTTAGCTTTATGGTCTTTAGTACCGGTTGTTGTTGGTGTTATTTGTTACTTTGGGATGATGATAGACTTTAGACCAAGTTATGAAAGAACTGTTAAAACTACAAAAGAATTAAATGATGCAGCCGTTGAATATATCGATGGAATTGAAGTGATTAAGGCCTTTGGCAAGACTGAGAGCTCATATGATAAGTTTACTAAGGCAGCATTAGATTATGCTGATTCATTTATTTCTTGGATGAAAAGATGTTCGATTTTTCAAGCATTAATGATGATTATGACACCATATACTTTATTAACAGTATTACCTTTTGGTGCTCATTATGTGGAAAATGGAACGCTTAGTCTTTCTAATTTTGTGATGTGTATCATCTTGTCTTTAAGTATTGTAGGACCCTTGATTACGGTACTTTCTTATACAGATGATTTGGGTAAGATTAATGTGATTGTGGGTGAGGTGGTTGGAATACTTATGGAACCTGATTTAAATAGGCCTAACAAGAGTGAAGTTCTTCCTATTAATAATTCAATTAGCTTAAAGAATGTAAGATTTTCTTATCATGAAAAAGAAGTTTTGCATGGTATGAGTATGGAAATCAAGGAAGGGACTGTTAATGCTATAGTTGGCCCATCTGGTAGTGGCAAGTCTACTATAGCTAAACTTATTGCATCGTTGTGGGATGTTGATAGCGGTTCTATCAAAGTTGGCGAAGTTGATATTAGGGATATTTCATTAGATGATTTTAATCAAAGAATTGCTTATGTATCTCAAGATAATTACTTATTTAATGAAACGGTACTTGAAAATATTAGACAAGGTAAGCCTTCGGCGAGTGATGAAGAAGTTATTGAAATTACAAAAAGAAGCGGTTGTTATGACTTTATTATGCAACTAGAAGATGGTTTCAACACTGTAGTTGGTGGTTCTGGAGGACATTTGTCAGGAGGCGAGAGACAGCGTATATCTATTGCAAGGGCAATGTTAAAGGATGCACCGATTATTATTTTAGATGAGGCTACTGCTTATACCGATCCCGAAAATGAGGCAATCTTACAAAGTTCAATCGCAAAATTAGTTGTAGGAAAGACGCTTATTGTGATTGCCCATAGATTATCTACTATTAAGGATAGTGATCAAATATTTGTGGTTAATGATGGAAGTGTAATTGCCCATGGTAAACACGAGGAGCTTCTTGTATCTTGTCCACTTTATAAGGAAATGTGGGAAGCTCATATTTCAGTAAAGGATGGTGAATAATATGATTGAAATTCTTTTAAAGTTCATTAGATTTTCAGGCAAAGAAAATGGAGATAAATTTAAATTATCAATTGTTTTGGGCGTGATTGAAGCCCTAGCTGCTGCTATGAAGATTCCTGCGATTATGTATATAATGATTGGACTTTTAAATAAAGAACCAATGGAAAAGTATATATATGGTTCTTTATTGATTATGGTAATTTCTATTTCAATAGGTGTTTTTTGTAAGAAATATTCAACAGTGCTTCAAACAAAAGGAGGCTATAATGCGAGTGCTTTTACAAGAATAAAGATTGCGAAACATTTGCGTTATCTTCCAATGGGCTATTTTAATTCCAATAGTATTGGTGAAATATCTTCGGTTACAACCAATACCATGGAAATCCTTGGTGATGTGGCTGCTAGAGTGGTGATGCTTACAACCCAGGGGATTCTTGAAACTTCGATGATCATTTTGATGTTACTTATATTTGATTTAAGAATTGGGTTTGTAGCGCTAATTGGAATAGTGGTTTTCTTTATAATTAATTCTATGATGCAAAGGGTAAGCAAGAAGGATTCAGAGGAAAAAATTGAATGTGATATTGAACTGATTAATCAAATTATGGAATATCTACAAGGTATATCTGAGGTTAAATCTTATAATCTATTTGGTAAACAGTCTAAGAAATTAAATGATGCCAATAGGGCTTGTGAGAAGATTAATACAAAGATGGAAATGTTGTTTGTACCATATCATTTTCTACAAAACATCACGACCAAGGTTACAGCTTCAATAATTGTATTATTATGTGCTTATTTCTATATTAATGGCACAATGGAACTTGTCTATTGTATTGGTATGACCATATCGGCATTCATGTTGTATTCAAGTTTAGAATGTGCTGGAACTTATTCATCTCTACTACATGTTGTTAGTATCTGTGTGGATAAGGCTGAAGCTATACTAAAGCTGGATACTATGGATATTGATGGTGAAGAGATAGAACCTATAAATCATAATATTGAGCTTAATCATGTTTCCTTCTCTTATGACAAGAGAAAAATAATTGATGATATATCGCTATTTATTCCGGAAAAGACAACAACCGCAATTGTTGGTCCATCAGGTGGCGGTAAGTCAACATTGTGTAACTTGATTGCTAGATTCTGGGATGTAGATGAAGGTAGCGTTACATTGGGTGGTGTAAATGTCAAAGATTATAGTATGAATGCTCTTATGAGTAATTTCTCTTTTGTCTTTCAGAATGTTTATTTGTTCCAGGATACGATTGAGAATAATATTAAATTTGGTAGCCAAGAGGCAAGTCATGAAGAAGTGATTGAAGCAGCTAAAAAAGCATGTTGTCATGAATTTATCAGTAAACTACCTGATGGTTATAATACGGTGATTGGTGAGGGTGGTGCTAGTTTGTCTGGCGGTGAAAAACAACGTATTTCAATTGCCCGAGCAATTATGAAAGATGCGCCTATTGTTATTCTTGATGAAGCAACTGCCAATGTTGATCCTGAAAATGAAAAGGATTTAATGGATGCGATAGAGGCTCTTACTAAGGAAAAGACGATTATTATGATTGCGCATAGATTGAAGACGGTAAGGCATGCTGATCAAATAGTTGTTGTTGATAAGGGTAGAATTGTTCAAAGAGGTAATCATGATCAATTGATGAAAGAGGATGGCATATATAAGCGTTTTGTAGATGCTAGAAAGAAGGCTGTAAGTTGGAAACTAGAAGGTTCTATGTAGCCTTCTTTTTTTATGGAATATAATATTTAAGAGGATATTAAAATGAGAATTGAGCCAATTGAAATTTTTGATAAACAAGGTCGAAGAGTAATCTTAAGAAGTGCATGTGAAGATGATGCGAAGGATTTGATTAAATACCTAAAGAAAACTGCTAAGGAAACACCTTATTTATTAAGAGAAGAAGATGAGATTAATCTTACTGTAGAAGATGAAAAGGGACTTATTAAGATGTTTTTAGAATTGGATAATGCGTTAATGTTACTAGCTTATGTAGATGGTAAACATGTGGGTAATTGTTCGTTTTCTCCTGTTGGACCTTTTAAAAGAATTGCTCATAGATGTGATATGGCAATTGCGTTGTATCAAGAATATTGTGAATGTGGTATTGGTAGTATCATGTTAGAGACAGCCTTAAGATATGCCAAGGAAGTAGGCTATGAACAGGTGGAATTAGAGGTTGTTTCTAGTAATACTAAGGCGATTAAATTATATGAGAAATATGGTTTTAAAAAGTATGGTACTAAACCAGATAATATGAAATATAGTGATGGAAGCTATGCTTCTACGGATTGGATGATGGTGAAACTATGAAGAAGATAATTTTATTGGTATTGATTGTTGGGGGCATATTGTTTTATAGATATTTTGAGAATAGTAATACCATTACTGTTTCAGGAACAGAGGAGATTCAACCAATACTTGGCACAGTTAAGGTAAGCGGTGATAGTGATACAAGTGTAATCTTTACTGATGTTGAAACCAATGAACAATATGTTGTTGGATATATCACTCATGGTATAACTGAGAATATTAAACTTAAAAAAGGAAGCTGGTATAAAGTGGAAGCTAGGGGTAAGATTACCTTGTATCCAGTAAAAGTGAGGATTGAGTGATGAAGAAAGTTTTGATAATATCTACAAGTCTAAGAACTAACAGCAATTCTGATATCTTGGCAAGAGAATGTGAAAAAGGTGCTAGGGATGCAGGACTTGATGTTGATTATGTTTCTTTAAAAGGAAAAGATATTAAGTATTGTATTGGTTGTTTATCTTGTCAAAAGACTAATAAGTGTGTGTTAAATGATGATGTTGCTGATATTATGGCTAAGGTAAAAGAAGCTGAAGTGATCGTGTATGCAACACCTATCTACTATTATGAGATGTGTGGGCAAATGAAGACATTGTTGGATAGACTAAATCCTTTATATTCTAGTGATTATAATTTTAGAGATATCTATCTGATTGCCACGGCTGCAGATGATGGTGATACAACATTTGATAAGGCTTATAGTGGTCTACAGGGTTGGGTTGATTGTTTTGATAAGGCTAGACTAAAAGGTATTATCGCTTGTGGCGGTGTTGATGAAGCGGGTAGCGTTAATGATTTTGTTGATATTAAGAATAAAGCGTATGAGCTTGGGAAGAATTTATAATGTTTAGAAAAATTAGAAAGATTAAAAATGAAATAGATAAGGATGCTGTAGATAGTTTGTTACATAGTTGCAGAAGAGGTGTTTTATCAATGAACGGTGATGATGGTTATCCTTATAGTATTCCTATTAATTATTATTATGATGAGGCTAATCAAAAGATTTATTTCCATGGAGCTAAGGCAGGATATAAGGTTGATTGTTTAAATAGAAATGATAAAGTATGTTTCACTGTCTTTGGCAATGAGAGTATTAAAGAATTACCGTGGGCACCGTATGTTCAAAGTGTAGTGGTTTTTGGCAGATGTTATCTTATAGATACTGATAATGAAATTTTAAAGACTTTTGCGATGAAATATTATCCAAGCTCTGATTTGGCTGATATGGAAATCAAAGAAGGTAGCAAGTTTGTGCAGATGTATGAAATTAGTATTGAACATAAAAGTGGAAAAAAAGTGCAGGAGAAGTAATAATGTGTACAGTTGTATATAACAGTTTAACAGGTAATACTAAAATGTTGGCTGATACTATAAAAAGTGTATTACCTAATAACAATAATGATGACATTGTCTTTGTAGGTTTTTGGACTGATAAGGGTAATGCGGATGCTAAGACTATAGAGTATCTTAAATTATTAAGAAACAAAAAGATCTTCTTATTTGGAACCTGTGGTTTTGGTGGTAGTGAGGCTTATTTTGATAGAATTCTTACTAATGTAAAAAGTAATATTGATGACAGTAATCAAATAATTGGTGAATATATGTGTCAGGGTAAGATGCCTAGTAGTGTTAGGGAACGCTATTTGAAGATGAAAGAATCTGATAATTGTCCACCTAATATCGATGCCTTAATTGATAACTTTGATAGGGCTTTGAGTCATCCTGATAAGAAAGATTTAGAAAATTTGTGCAAAAGGGTTGTAAAAGCGCTTTCAAATGTGATAAAGTAAACATGTTAAAAAATTAATGGCGTGTTATTGGTAAACCAAGCATCAACTATTAAAAGGATTAACATTCTTTTTAAGGTTGATGTTTTTTATTTATCTCCCTTAAAAGGAGCCAAAAAGAAGGGGAGGAAAATTTATGAAAGACAAGATTTTTGGCGTTCTACAAAGAGTCGGTAGATCATTCATGCTACCGATTGCGATCTTACCTGTTGCAGGTTTGCTTTTGGGAATTGGTGGATCATTTACTAACGCGACTATGATTGAAGCATATCATCTAGAATCAGTATTAGGTGAGGGTACTTTACTTCATGGTTTACTATTAGTTTTAAGTGAATGTGGTAATGTTGTATTTGCGAACTTACCAATTATTTTCGCAATGGGTGTTGCGATTGGTATGGCAAAGAAAGAAAAAGAAGTAGCTGCTTTATCTGGTGCTGTTGCGTTCTTTGTTATGCATACTGCAATCAGTGCTATGTTAAAGATTACAGGTATTGGCGATTCTTTACCTGCTGGTTCTCTTACAAATGTAGTTGGTATTGAATCACTACAAATGGGTGTCTTTGGTGGTATTATCGTAGGTCTTGGTGTTGCTGCTTTGCATAACAAGTTCTATAAGATTCAATTACCTCAAGTATTATCTTTCTTTGGCGGTTCTAGATTTGTGCCTATTATTTCAACACTTGTTTATCTAATTGTTGGTATTGTAATGTTCTTTATTTGGCCACACATCCAAGAGGGTATTTATGCAGTAGGTAATGTGGTAAGAAGCTCTGGTTATGCAGGTACATTGTTGTATGGAATTATGGAAAGAGCTCTTCTTCCATTTGGTCTACACCATGTATTCTATTTACCATTCTGGCAAACTGCCGTTGGTGGTACTGCCGTTGTTGGTGGCGTTACTGTTGAGGGTGCTCAAAATATTTTCTTTGCCCAATTAGCAGATCCTACAACTACTGTGTTTAATACAGAAGCTACTCGTTTCATGTCAGGTAAGTTCCCACTAATGATCTTTGGTTTACCTGGTGCTGCTTTGGCTATGTATCATACTGCTAAGCCTGAAAAGAAAAAGGTTGTTGGTGGTTTATTGATGTCTGCAGCTTTAACTTCTATGCTTACAGGTATTACAGAACCAATTGAATTTACTTTCTTATTTGTAGCTCCAATTCTATATATTATTCATGTATTTGGTGCTGGTCTTGCTTATATGCTTATGCATATTCTTAAAGTTGGTGTTGGTATGACTTTCTCTGGTGGTCTAATTGACCTTACATTGTTTGGTATTATGCAAGGTAACGCAAAGACTAACTGGATTATGGTTGTAGTTGTTGGTGTTGTTTACTTTATTGTTTATTACTTGGTATTTACTTTATTGATTAAGAAAATGAATCTAAAGACTCCTGGTAGAGAGGATGATGATAGTGAGGTTAAGCTTTATACTAGAAAAGATTTAGAGGCTAAGAATAATGGGGCTCAAACTTTGGGCTCGAATCCTGGGGCTCAAATCAGTGAGATGATTACTAAGGGCTTGGGCGGTAAGTCTAATATTAGTGATGTTGACTGTTGTATTACAAGACTTAGATGTACAGTTTATGATGCAAGTAAGGTTGATGAAGGTATCTTAACTGCAACTGGTGCTAAGGGTGTTGTTAAAAAGGGTAATGGAATTCAAGTTATCTATGGTCCTACAGTTACTGTTATTAAGTCTGATTTAGAAGAATATTTAGCTCGTCAAACTAGTGATAAGGAAAGTGAGATTGTTGTTTGTCCTGTTGATGGTAAGGTAGCTTTATTGTCTGAAGCACCAGATGAGACTTTTGCCAGTGAGATGATGGGTAAGGGTTTAGTTATTTTCCCTACAGGTAATAAGTTCTATGCTCCAGTTGATGGTAAGGTGTCATTTGTCTTTGGTACTAAGCATGCGATTGGTATGGTGAGTGATAAGGGAACTGAAATCTTACTTCACATTGGTATGGATACAGTTACATTAAATGGTGAAGGTTTTAATGTAGTGGTTGAAAATGGTCAAACAATTAAGAAGGGCGATTTATTAGCTGAAGTAGATTTAGACTTTATTAAGAGTAAGGGTTTAAGTGCTGCGACACCTATGGTGTTCACAAATCTTGAAGCAGATAGTAAACTTAAGCTTGTTAAGATGGGTGATGTAAAGGCTAATGATATAATAATAGACGTAACAAGATAGGGGAAGAAATGTATAGGGTAGAAAAGGTTATTAACAATAACGCTTTATTGGCATACGATGAAGATAAAAATATTGAAGTAATTTTCCTAGGTACAGGAGTTGGTTTTGGCAAGAAAGTCGATTGTCTTTTTGAGGAAATCGATGGTGCTAAGAAGTTTTACACCAACGATAAGATTAAGGAAGTTACCCAAAGTGTTGATCCAATTTATCTAGAGATTGCAGAGCTTATTTTAAATGAGGCGGAGCTTGAGTTTAAGAATGTTGATAGGATGATTCAGTTTGCCTTAGCCGATCATATAGCTTTTGCGATTGAGCGTATGGAAAATAGAGTTGATATTGTTAATCCTTTTAGTAAAGACATTTCCCTATTGTATACAGATGAATATAAGGTAGCTGTTAAGGGCGCGAAGATTATTGAAGACAAGCTAAATGTTAAGATTAATGATGATGAGATAGCTTATATCACTTTACATATTCATAGTGCTCTAGGACAGGAGAATGTAGCTGATTCGATGCAGACGGCGATGATTATTGATAATGCACTCTTACTGTTGGAAAAGCTATGTGGCGTGAGTCTAAATAAGGAATCTAGTTCTTATGCTCGTTTCTTAGTTCATCTAAAATATATGTTTTATCGTATTAAGAATAATGAAATATTAAATCTAGATATGAATGATTATGCATTAGATAATTTTAAATCTTCATATGATATCGCAAGTAAAGTCATAAAAGAGATTGAGGATATGGCTAAGATAATTATTCCTAGGGTTGAAATAGGATATTTAGCTATTCATATTGAGAGAATATTAAGAGATTAGAGTGTATTTATATACACTCTAATTTCATCTTATGGGTATATATAGGCAACATGCAAGAATTTACATCAGAGAAACTAATTGTGTAATATCATAATATTCAGGGAGGAAATGTTATGTTGAATATTTCTCATTTAAGTAAGTTCTATGGAGATAAAAAGGCAGTGGATGATTTGTCTTTGAATATTAATGGTGGCGAGATTTGTGCCTTCATCGGACATAATGGGGCTGGTAAGACGACTACTTTAAAGTGTATTGTTGGTATTCATGATTTTGATGAGGGTGATATTTTAATTGATGGCGATTCTATTAAAACTAATTCTTTAGAGTGTAAAAAGAAAATTGCTTATATTCCTGATAATCCTGATTTGTATGATTTTATGACAGGTATTCAGTATCTTAATTTTATTGGCGATATTTTTAAGATTGATGGCGCTAAAAGAAAAGAATTGATTGACAAGTATAGTACTTTATTTGAGATTAAGAATGATTTGGGGCAGCCTATAGCTTCTTATTCTCATGGTATGAAACAGAAGCTGGCAGTTATTTCGGCATGGCTTCATGAGCCTAAACTAATATTAATGGATGAGCCTTTTGTAGGTTTGGATCCTAAGGCTTCTCATTTATTGAAGGAGATGATGAAAGAGTTTTGTGAAAAGGGTAATGCGATATTCTTTTCTACTCATGTCTTAGAAGTGGCTGAAAAGTTATGTGATAAGGTAGCAATTATTAAAGATGGTAAGCTTGTTAAATCAGGTACGATGGAAGAGATTAAGGGTGACGCTTCTTTAGAGACTGTGTTCTTAGAATTAGAAGGTGATGTTTGTGACTAAGCTATTAATTAAGAAAGAGCTTCAACAAATTTTCAAGTCATATTTTTATAATACTAAGAAGAATAAGGCTAGATCTAAGGCAAGTATTATTTTGTGTTTTATTGGTTTTGCGGCAGTAATGATTGGCATTATTGGTATGATGTTTGGGGTACTAGCTAATAGTATGTGTGCTACTTTGAATATCTATGGACTAGATTGGTTATATTTTGTCTTGATGGCTTTGATGAGTATTGTGATGGGTGTTTTTGGGACTGTCTTTACTACTTATTCTAGTTTATATATGGCTAAGGATAATGATATGTTGTTGTCGCTACCTCTACCAGTTAGAAGTATTTTAATATCTAGAATCTTTGCGACATATGTGATGGATGTTATATATGCCGGTGTTGTCTTTATTCCTACTATTATTGTTTATTTAATGAATGATTTTAGTTTTAAAGTATTAATAAGTTCTTTATTGTTCTTTATTCAATTGACATTATTTATCTTAACTTTAAGCTGTGCCTTGGGTTATGTAGTAGCTAAGCTAAGTACTAAATTAAAGAATAAGAGTTATATCACAGCTATAGCTTCATTATTGTTTATTGGCATTTATTATTTTGTTTATTATAAGGCTAGTGTGGCTTTACAGAGTTTCTTAGAAAATGCATTATTTTATGGCGACATCTTAAAGAATAAGGTTTATCTTTTATATCTTTTAGGACAAGCTTGTTCTGGCAATTTCTTGTATTTATTAATCACTATAATAATTTCAATAGTTTTATTTACTTTGGTATGGTACTTATTGAAGAAGTCTTTCCTTAAGATTTTGAGTGCTACTAACAAGGTAGAGAAAATAAAGATTAAGAAATTAGATATCAGACAGGGTGGAGTGTTCTCTTCTTTGGTTAAGAAAGAATTAGCTAGGTTTACATCTAGTTCTGCTTATATGCTTAATGCGAGCATGGGCTCAGTTTTTATGATTGTGTTGATGCTTGTTATTATTGTGAAAAAAGATATCTTCTTTCAGATGTTTCCTTATATTGAAGGCAAATATATAAATGTAGGAATTATGGCTGTTTTCTTCTTTTTGATTTCAACAAACTTTATGGGAGCGTGCTCTGTTTCTTTAGAAGGCAAGAATATTTGGATAACTAAGTCTTTGCCGGTAGATACCAAGGATATCTTGTTGTCTAAGGTAGTCTTTCATTGTCTGTTGACAATAATACCTGCACTTATTACAAGTTTAATTGTTTGTGTGATATTAAAGATTAATCCAATCATATTATTGGCAATATTAATAGCTGGTATCTTCTATTCTTTGATGAATGTAACATTAAATGTCTTGATGCCGACACTACATTGGACTAATGAAATAACTGTTATTAAACAAAGCGGTTGTTCTATGTTGGCAGCAATTGGTGGCTGGATATATCCAATTATGTTTATTGCGCTTAGTGTGGTTACAGTGAAGCAAGGCTGGGATATCACAATCTATTATTCAATTTGGATGTTGGCAACTCTTATTGTAAGTATCTTGTTGTATCGTTGGTTAACTACTAAGGGTTGTAAGAAGTATTTGGATTTGAATTAATTATGAGGGCTCTTGTTAGCCCTTTTAATTAGGCCAAATGGTGGAAAAATGATGAAAATTTCTTTCATCAATATTATGATTTTTACATTTTAGGTGAGATTTGCTCCGACAAAAAAGGGAGGATTACTCCGACAAAAATAGGAGATTTACTCCGATAAATTTCTGAAATCCTTATAAATAGGCGTTATTAGACGATCTTTTAATAATTAATAAAATGAAAGAAGTTTCAAAATACTATGAA
>ERZ1034992.727-NODE-727-length-17024-cov-5.003595_pt1 | contig 17024 bp, 8 predicted proteins | sample MGYA00520695_ERZ1034992 | MGnify/ENA primary metagenome ERZ1034992 (study PRJEB33766, sample SAMN09781778) | gut metagenome | biome: gut microbiome | host: Homo sapiens | place: Madagascar | study: EMG produced TPA metagenomics assembly of the PRJNA485056 data set...
CCTGCCAGCGTTCGCCTCCGGCGGGCGGTGTTTTCCCGATCCGGAGACCGGAATCGGATCTCGATTTCATTTTCAAGGCACAAACTCCTATATTTCCAGCTCTGCAAGCGTTTCTGCGCAGTTTTCCGGCAAGAAGCGCCTGCATACGGCGTACTCCGCCGCCGCGCCGCCATCGCCGCAGATAAGCGCCGTGACCGCACCGTCCGTCATCTGCCCGAGCGCGGCAGGAGCCGCCTCCGCGATGTACACGACATGGGCAAACGCACTGCCCGTCTCCGTCCGGCAGTAAAGCTCCGCGCCGTCCGGGCCGTCTGTCCGCGCGGTCGCGGAGAGCAGGCGCGGCAGCAGCGCGATCAGATCGTCCAGCTCCGCCGCCCGCTGCAAAATGCAGCGTCCGCCCTCGTTCCACGCAAGTGTGAACTGCACGTCGGCTGCCAGAAGTGCGCGGCAAAGTGACACCAGCACCTCCGCCTGTGCGTCCTGCCGCGTGCGGGAGACCTGCGCGGCATGTCTGTCCCAGAAAACCATCACCGACCGCGTGACCGGCAGCGACGGGTCGCGCGAGATCAGGCGGTCATATTTCGTGCTGAGCTTCCAGTGGATCTGACGGATGCTGTCGCCCTCGCGGTAGTCGCGGATCTGAAACGTCTCCGTCAGGTCGTTTCCCGGCTTTTCCTGCGAGTAGACCTCGCTTTCCTCGGGGCTGTTCACATTGGCGAGCACCCGCACCTCCATCGGGAAGGTGTCCGGCTGCACGGTCACGGAGGCGTGCGCCCCGGCGCCGCAGCGGACAGGGATCAGCCAGAAGCAGTCATAGAGGCGAAGGCTTTTCAGCTCCGTTCGGATCCTGCCGCAGCAGTCCGACGACAGCTCCAGCGCAACCTCGCTGCGTCCGCGCGGCAAGATCGCCGTGCGGCGCACAACGCGCTCGGATGCACCGGTCAGAAGATTTTTGACCTCAAGCCCGCAGCCTGCCGCCAGAATGGGCAGGCGCGAGGGATTTTCGATTTGAAGCACGACGCAAAACGGCTCGTTTTTCCCGGCGTTTGCGGGCGCGCGCAGCACGGCGCGCACCGTTTTTCGGCAGTGCAGATTCACGGCGAGCTGCAAAAACGGCAGCATCACCAGCGCACACAAAAGCGCAAGGCACCCGCCGCTTCCGCCGCAAAGCAGCAGCGCAAGCAGCACCGCGCACAGCGCGGCGTAAAGGCATCTGACGGTTACGACCATGCCCGTCTCACTTTCCGCCGCTCCGTACAGCGGGCATCGGCACATTTTTCAGGATCTCACCGGCAAGCTGCTGCGCGTCCAGCTCCATCATGCGCGCCTTGGCGTTCAGCATCAGGCGGTGCGCCGCAACATCGGAGAAGATCGCCGCAACGTCCTCCGGCACGACATAATCGCGCCCGCTCAAAAACGCGCACGCCTTTGCCATGCGGCACACGGCCAGCGCGCCGCGCGGGCTGAGGCCCAGCTGCACGGCAGGATGCGCTCTTGTCGCCTGCGCCAGCTGCGCGACATACGCATAGACCGGCTGCGCCACGTGCACAGCCGTCGTCTCGTCGATCAGTGCCTGAAGCCCTGCCTTGTCGAGTACGGGCTGCACCTTATCCAGCGGATTTTCGGAGTGCCGCTCCTGCAAAATGCTGATCTGGCTCTCAAGGTCCGGGTAGCCCATGCTGATCTTGATCAAAAAACGGTCGAGCTGCGAGTTTGGCAGCATCGTCGTTCCGGCAGAGCCGGTCGGGTTCTGCGTGGCGATCACCATAAACGGCGACGGCAGCGCATAGGTGCTTCCGTCCACGGAGACGTGGCGCTCCTCCATCGCCTCGAGCAGTGCCGACTGCGTTTTGCTGGAGGTACGGTTGATCTCATCGGCAAGGAGCAGATTCGTCATGATGGGGCCCGGCTTGTAGACAAAGCGTTCGCTTTTCTTATCGTAGACGGAAAAGCCGAGGATGTCCGACGGCACGGTGTCCGACGTAAACTGGATACGCCGCGTTTCCAGCCCCAGCACACGGGCAAACGCCATGGCGGTCGTCGTTTTTCCGACGCCCGGCACGTCCTCCATCAGAACGTGCCCCGCGGCGAGCACCGCCATCAGGATCTTTTCGATCACCTCGTTTTTGCCGATCACGACCTTTTCGATCTCTTGCAGCACCTGCTGCGTTTTCTGATTTTCTGAATTCATGTTCTTCCTCCGACATGTTGTTTCACGGCTCCGGGTCCGGTACCTCGGGGTCCGGCTCCGGATTCTTCGGATCGGGCTTCTCCGGCGGCGGCGCGGCAGGATTCGGGTCCGGCGCACCGCAGATCGTGCAGAAGCCGTCTTTATAGACGTGATCGTCAAACTCGCCTTCTTCACAGAAGCGCAGGCCGCAATGGCTGCACACATATGCCCTGTGGCGGCAGTCATGCTCCGTCAGGACCAGCTCACCCGGACAGTCCACGCCGTTTTCGCCGTGCTCCAGCCCGCAGCCGGTGCAGACCCATCTTCCGCTCTGGAGCGCATAGGCATGTGCCGCGCGCGAGCCCGGCTCCTCCTGCCCGCAGACGGCACAGACCGTCCAGTGCGCATATTCATCCGCGCCGAAGTCGCTGTAATTGTGACCGGGCGGCGGCGTTTGCTCGTCCTTCTCCATTCCGCACAGCGTACACACGCTGTGGATGCTTCCCGGCTCCTCACAGCCCTCGCCCTCGGTCTTGGTCGTATCCCAGACGTGGGCCTCCGTCTCTGTGCGGCCGCAGCTCGTGCAGGTCTTTGTGTGCTCGGCGCTGTCCGGCTCGAAGCTGTACTCCCACATGTGCGGATGCGTTTCGTAGGGGAAGGTCTGGCAGTCGAGACAGAACTCGCCGCAGGTGCCGTCCTCTTTGTCGCGCGGCTCCGTGTGCGCATGCGGGCAGCCCTCCTCCAGTCCGCAGCAGCGGCAGACGTATTTCGTCACGCCGCTTTCATCCGTCTGCGGCTGGAACTGGTGGCTGACGGCAAAGCCGCCGTTTCCTGCCTGAATGCAGTAGCCCACCGCATCGCCGTAGCCGCTCGCGCCGCTGCCGACGTCCCAGCCGTAGGCCAGCGTATAGCGGAGCGTCAGCGTGTGGCTGTCGCCGGTGAGATCGCTCAGATAATGCTCGCTCATGCCGTGGTTCGGATATTCGCCGCCGTCGATGAGATAGAGCCAGCCCGAGCCCTGCGAGAAGTCAAATTCTCCGAAGCTCGTTGTTCCGGGCGGCTTGATGGGGATGTTGTTGCGGACGATGCAGCGCCAGAGCGTTGCAAGGTCGCTGCCGGCGCCGAAATAGCTGTCGATCGCCGCAAGGATATCCTCCTGTGAGGCCGCGTTTGACGGCTGCGGGAAATACTGCGGCGCGCCGAGCAGGCTTCCGCCGAGCGATTTGAGATAGAAACCGCTCTTGAGCGTCCCGCTGTAGCTGCAATACGCGCGGTCAAAGCCGAGCGTCTGCTCTGCCGCGTCTCCGAAGGTGTCGTCGGTGTCGTCGCCCCAGACCGTTTTTGCCACAACGTAGGACACCGGCTCTCCGACGCGCACAGGATAGCTGACCGGGCCGTATACGCCGAGACCCAGCACCGTCAGATCGACGCTGACCTGCACGGTCGCGCCGGTCTCCTTGCCCTCCTCGCTGCGGATGCCCTTGAACGTCAGCTCAAGCGTGCCCTCGTTTCCGTATTCGTCTCTGGCGTAGATGCAGAGCGTGTGGGTGTTTTCATCGCCCTCCACGGGGTTTTTGGCGTTGAGGACGTATTCCTGTGTATAGCCGCTCGCGCCGGTATACGTCAGGCGCTCGCCGTCAAGCTCCACGCGCAGCTCCGTCTCCGAGCCGGTCGCGAGGATGTGACTGATGACCGTGCCGTCCTCCTCACAGCTCCACGCCTGCACGCGGAGCGGAATGTCTGTTTCGTTCGGGATCTCCTGTCCCTCGGTGAGATTCACCTGAATTCTGACCTCCTTATCCCCGCGCTTTTGATAGCGGATGAGGAACGTGAAGACATACTCTCCCCCGTCGGCATCGGAGGCCGTGAGCTTAAACTGGTTTTCACCGGCGCGGCCGCCGTTGTCGAGCAGCTGCACCGTGCCGGAATACTCCGGCGCGCCGATCTCGCCGGCAAGCGTTCTGGTCTTGCCGCTGCCGCTTTGAAACAGCGTCAGCTTCCGAAGCGTGACCGCGGACGCATCCTCGCCCGCAAGGGCAAAGGCAAACGGGAGCATGCCGTCCTCGAGCTGGTCGGAGAAAACGATCTCAGGCGTTGCCGTGCGGCCGTTTTCACAGCGGACCGTCTGCTCCGTGCGTCTGCCGTCCACCGTCAGGGCATAGCGCAGCTCCACGCTGACATCGCTCGTGTAGGTGATCGTGATCGTGAATGCGGCGCGTTTTCCCGATTCCAGCTCCGCCGTTGCTTCAACAGTATAGACGGATGCGCTCTGCCCCGCCGGAATGGAAAAGACCGCGCTGCCGCTTTCCTGCATCGTCTGGTCAAGCCCTGGGCCGGTCAGCCGCGCAGAGAGCAGCTTCGCTTTTTCCGCGTTCGCGCCGGTCAGCGCAAGATGATAGGAAAACGAACCGTTTATGAGCTGATTCTGCTTGATCTTGGCTGCGGCGCCCGCGTCCTTTGCGCAGATGATCCTCTCTGCGGTGACGCCGCCTCGGTACCATGTCAGCTCCAGTGACAGATCGTCGTTGTTTTTGTAGTCAAGATAGATGGTAAAAAGCACCATCCGCGTTTCTCCGCCCTCTGTGACCTCGGCGGTCAGCGTGACGGTGTAGCGCTGGGAATCGCTGTCCTGCGGCGTCTCAAGTGCGAGCGTGCCGCCCGCCTTGTCGAGCGCACCGCTGCCGCTGTAAGGCGTGGTGTAGGACGCCGAGACAATGCGCGCATCCTTCGCGCTCTGCCCCAGCAGAGTGAAGCTGTAGTGGAGCGTTCCGTCCGTCAGATCGCTGCTGCGGACGTCCTTTTGGGCCGAGCCGTCCGCTCTGACCGCCACAGAAGTCTCGCCGCGTGTCTGCGGCCAGCGCATCTCCACGCTCAGATCCAGCCCGTCCTCATAGCTCACGACGAAGACGAAGCTCGTCTCCAGCAGCTTCTCTCCGTCCTGCGTGTCGCGCCGCACCGTGGCGTCCACGAAGAACACATAGCGCTGCGCGCCGTCCCCGGCGGCCTGCATCGTAAGGCTTCCGCTGTCGGAGACGGACTGCTCGCGCCCGTCTGCCACCAGCGTGACCGCATCGATCACGGCGCTGCGGCGCTCCGGCCCTTCCAGCGCGATCTCATAGTCAAAACGTCCCTCCCGAAGCTGGGAGACGAGGACGCGCTTTCCCACGCTCGCATCCGGCGCGCACACGACCGTGCTCGCCTGATTGCCGTATTTGTACCACGTCAGGACGGCGGAAAGCGCAAGCTGCGAATCCGCCTCGCCGTCCGAGCCGGTGTCGTCGGAGGCGGTCGTGTCGTCCGGCTCCTCGGGGCCCTCGGCCGTTCCGATCTCGGCAGATGAATAGTCCGGCTTTGCATCGTTCCGGCCGGAGCTTTGCGGCTCCTGTATGCCGTTTTCGTCAGATTTTTCGATATTTTCCTCTTTTTCGGTCTCCGAACCCGGCGCGGAGGCCGCGCCGGTCGTCACGGCGGCGGTGTTTCCGCCCTTCGTGCCGGTCGTGCCGCCGGCTTCGCCGGCCTCGGCGTGCAGCTGCGACGCGCTCTGCCCGCCCGCATGGTGCGGCTGCGCCTCGCCGCCGCCAAGCAGCGTCACGCTGCGTTCCGGCTCCAGTTCGGGCGTCTGCGGCTGCGCACTGCCGCGCAAGCGCATGGGCAGAGCGACGCTCAGTATGAGCGCCGCGCACAAAAGCACACAGCAAATGCGGCTCCAGTTTGTGTTTTCCATAACATGCTTCATAGAGGCTCCCGCTGCCGCGCAGCGCGCCCTTCGGGGCGGCTGCACAGCCGTTTTTCACAGGTTTTGCGTGCGCAGGCGAAACATGCCGAACGCACCGATGCGAGGTGCGGCCTGCGCACCTCGCCGGGTATCATGGTTTTGTTTTTGTGCCGGTCTGCGAGGGTTTTTCCGCAGCCGTTCTGCGCTTTCTCAGGAGGTATCCTGCGCCGCCCGCAAGCAGCACGCACGCGGCGGCGGCAAACGGCCACAGGGGCGTTTGCGCCGTTTTCTGCGGCAGCGCCGCCTGCTCCGCGGCAGTCTCAGTCATCCAGCCGGCATAGAGCGTCATGTTGCCGCACACGGCGTCCTTCTCAAAATCCCACGGCTGTGTGCAGTCAAAATCGCGGTACCAGCCTTCCAGAACATAGCCCTCGCGCGTGGGCGCGTCGGGCACGCGGAGCATTTCGCCGGAGGCGACCGTCTGGCTGCTGACCGCACTTCCCTCGCCGGAGTCGAAATGCACCGTGCATTCCGGCGAGACGCGCACCGTCACGTTCCTCGCCTCCGCAGTGCAGCTTCCCTCGCCGCCTGTGCCGGAGACGAGGAAATTGCGGCTTTCGATCACGGACGCGCCGCTCTCGCCGATGACCTTCAGCCGGAACACGCCGACCGTGGTGTCGGCCTCCCAGCGTTCCGCGCCGCCGAGGGCGAGGTAGTTCATGTAATAGGCTCTGTTTCCGTCGCGCAGGGAAATCTCCTGCGTCACAACGCCGGACGCGGCGAGCGCGCCGCCGTCCTCCAGAGAAAAGAAGGCGCTGTCGTATGTGATCTCGTCCTGCATGGCCTGAAGGGAGACGGGCTCGGTGCTGTCTGTCCGCACAAGACGGAGCGTCACCGTCAGAATGTCGCCCGGCTTTGCCTCCAGCTCTGCGGCGCCGTTGGCGCTGAGCTCAAAAGCAAAGCTCGGCGCGGCCTCATCCGCCGAAACGCGCAGGCATGTGCAGACAAGCATCGCTGCCAGCAGCGCAAGGCAGAGGATCCTTTTCATAGGCGGCAGCTCCTTTCAAATTCGGTTTCGAAACGCTCAGCGGAGCGACTCCCACGTCTCGTGGACGCCGTCTCGCTTCACGGAATAGGTGTGGCCGTTGGTGGCCTCCTGCACATAGAGGTAATACCACTTGCCGGAGTCCATGTTGTCAGAGAAGGTGCTCATGCCGGGCAGCAGATCTCTTTCCGACTCGGGAAGCCGTCCGAGCATGCGGTTGAGCATCGCCATGGCCTCGGCTCTTGTGATGTTGGCGTTCGGGCGGAACGTCCCGTCGGGATAGCCGCTGACCCAGCCCTTCGCGCTGACGGCGGCAATGGCCTTGCGCGCCCAGTGCGCAGAAACATCGGAGAAGGCGGCGCCTCGCGCCGAATCCGCGCCGCTCAGGCGGCTGAGAAGCGTTGCAAACTCCGCTCTTGTGATGTTGGCAGTCGGGCGGAAGGTGCCGTCGGGATAGCCGGTGATGACGCCCATCGAGGAGAGCGTTGCAACGCTGGTGGAATACCAGAGGCCGGCGGGCACGTCAGAATAGGCGCTGCGGTCGGTCTGATATTCTCTACGCGCCTCATCGGTGAGCAGGCGATAGAGCATCTGCGCCGTCTCCGCACGGGTGATGGGCGCATTGGGACGGACGGTGCCGTCGGGATAGCCGCTGACATAGGCGATGTGCGTCTCGGTGTTGAGAACGCCGGTGTTTGCGCCCGTGCCGGAGCCGCCGTTGATGTGAATGGTCACGTCATTCGCGGCGGCACGGTAGCTGTCCTGCCCATCCGCGGTGGAGACCAGATAGTTGCTGTTTTTCAGAGTGGTCGTCGCCTTGCCGTCATAGGTGACCTTCAGACGGAACGTGCCGACCGTCACATTGCTGTCCCAGCTCGCGCCGCCGGACGTGGAAACAAAGTTCAGGTAATGTGCGCGGCCGCCTGCGCTCAGCGCGATGTCGTTTGACTGGCAGCCGGTATAGAGAAGCTCGCCGCCGGTTTGCAGCGCGAGGTATTTGTCGTTGTAAAGGATCTCATCCTGCATGGCGTACATCAGGCCGCTGCCGCCGTCGGTGCGCTTGAGCTCCAGCATGACGGTGATCACATCGCCCGTCTTTACGCTGATCTCATGGAAGCCGTTCGCCGTCAGGTCGAACGTGTAGCTGCGCGACCTGTCTGCGGCGAACGCGGTCATGCTCAGGCTGAGCAGCAGGCAGAGCGCCAATACGATGCTTGTAAATCTTTTCATATGTTCGGACCTCTTGTTTTCAGAATCAGACGCACGGAAGCTCCGTGCCGCAGGCTGTCAAAAGCCCATCGCGTTTCGCCGCACACGGCGAAACAGGAATTTTTCAGGCAGGTTGCGGGGAAAGCTCCGGCGCAGGGCTGTACGGCAGCCCTGCGCCGGCCGCTCTGAGGTGTATCTGGACGCGAGGGGCTTAGATCAGATTGATGATGGCCGCTGCGTCGTCCACATTGAGAGTTTTGCTGCCGTTCATGTCCGCGCGGAGGAACATCTCCATCGTGGTCGTGCCGAAGGCGGCGTATTTTGCATTGTACATGTTCCAGACAAGCTGTGCGTCGTTGACGTCAACGCGGCCGGTGCCGTTGATGTCGCCGTCATAGCGGATCTCCGCCTTGACGCCCGCCTTCTCGCCGATCAGGCCGGCGGCGGCTTCCTTGACTGCGCCAAGCTGCTTGTCGGAGATGACAAGGTAGGCATAGGCGCTGTACTTTTCAGACCAGAACATCGCCTCACCGCCGTAGGTCATGACGTTGCCGTCGCTCACGCGGCCGGAAACGGTGACGAGGAACATGGACTTGCCGTTCAGCTTCACATATTCGCTGACCTCCACGGTGCGGTTGGCGGTCTTGCCGACCTCCACGGTGATGTCGGTGCCGTTTACATACTGCTTGTCGATGGTGTAGGTGCCGTTGCCGTTGTCCTTGACGGTGATGGCGCTGTCATTCTGTCTGGCGGTGACGGTGTAGGTGTAGCCGTCCTTCTTATTGATCGTGAAGGTGAACGCCTCGCCGGTCTTTGCCTGCTGGGTCACGCCGCCTGCCACGTCGCCGGAACCGGAGCCGGTAAACAGGATGGCCGTGGTCGCCGGGGTCTTTTTGGTCTTGTTGATCGTGATCACGATGCTGCCGGTGATGTCCGCGCCAGCGATGCTGCACTGATAGGCATTTTCGCCCGATTTCTGGACGGTCAGCTCCTTCTTCACGCCGCCGATGGTCATTTCAAAGGTGTAATCGTAATTGGGATCGGCGTTGACCGTGAAGCGGTAATCCTCTCCGTAGGTCGCGCTGGCTGCGGCAGCAGCATCGTCCTTGCCGGTGCCGTTCACGGTGACCGGATACGCTACTGCCTTGCGGGAGCCGGTGATGACCACATCACCGGTCACATTCGCGATGGTATAGGTGCCGTCGCCGTTGTCGGTGACCGCGGTATCCTTGCCGCCCATCGTCGCGCTGACGGTATAGGTGTAGTGCTTCGGGTCCTTGTCGGTTTTGGAGAAGGTGTAGGCCTTGCCGTGCTCGGCGGTGGTGTTGCCGGAGAAGAGCTTTGCGTCAAAAGTGACGGTGTGGCTGCTTATGACCTCGATGTCCGCGGAGGCGGCGGTGATGACCGCCTCGGGCGCGTCCTGAACGTTTGCATTTTCGCCGCTGTCGATGTTGGCCGCCGTCAGCGTGACGCCTGCCTTGCCGGCCGCCTTGCCGGTGAAGGTCAGGATGACCGGGTCGCTGCGGTCGGCGCCGTAGCCGGTGACGGTCAGCGTGCCGCGCTCATTTTTCACGGAGGCATCGGTGTTGACGCTCTTGTACTCCAGCTTTTCCGCGTCATAGGACAGAACAAAGCGGTAGGCATTGTAGGTATCGGAGACGGTCAGCTTGACCTGTGCGTTTTCATCGATGCCGACGGTCGCGGGCGCTGCCGTGAGCGCAACAGAGTAGGCCGCGGACGCGGGCTTGACCTTGACGGAGACGCTGCCGCCGTCATGACCGGTATGGATCGGCTGAAAGGTCGTATCCATCGCGTTTTCAAACTCGGAGATGAACGCAGCGGTGGTTTCCGCGCTCACATCGCTCTTTGCCGTAAAGACGACCGTGCAGAACGCGCCGGCCAGGATGGTCTCGCCCTCGGAGGTCGGGTCCATCGTGCTCACGTTGACATAGCTGCCCTTGGCGTCTTTTTTGACGATGCTCATCGTGACATAGGGCTGGCCTGCCGCCGTTGTGCAGCTTTTCGGGGTAAAGAGGCTGCTGTCAAATCGAACCTTATAGGCGATCGTAACAATGTCGCTCAGCGCGTCGCTCATAGACAGCGTCACTGCGACGTCCTCGCCTGCCTTGACCACAGGCTTGTCCGTACTCACGTTTGCCGTTATCGCAAAGGCGCTGAGGCTGAGGCTGAGGAGCATGCAGACTGCCAGCGCGGCAGACAAAATGCGTTTTTTCATAGAATCAAAATCCTCCTTCTATGACCTGTTGGGATGGTTTACTGGGCCTTGGGGAAGGCGCTGATTTTTCCGCTGTAAAATGCGTAGATCAGGCCCGCATCGATGTTGCTGATCTCGCCGTCGCCGTCTACGTCCGCGCGGGCAAGCTGTTCTTCGCTCAGCTCCGCCTTGCCGTTAAAGTACGCATAGACCAGCGCCGCATCGGTGTTGTCGATCTTACCGTCGCCGTTCACGTCGCCGGACGCGAGCTGCGGCTGCGCCGGGTTCTGCCATGCGAGAACGGGATAGCCGCCGTTGAGGTTCCGGCTGTCCGCCGCAAAGTGCTCGCCGAGCGTGGAGGCAAGCGCCTTCATTTCTTCTGCGGCCTTGGCCGTGCCCTTGCCAGTCACGTTATACTTCGGGCTCTCGCCGGAGAGCGTGCCCGCAAGATAATAGCTGTTTACATAGCTCTCCTCCTTCGACGAAGCGCTCACGCCGCCGATGTAGGAGGCTGTGCCGCCGGAGCCGGTGACCGTGCCGATGCTGTAGCAGTTCGTCATGGTTGCCGTCTGCGAAGAGTAAGAGCTTGCGCCGCCGCAGATGCCGCCGAGGAAACACTCGTTGGCAGAGCCCGTGGCGATGCTGCCGGTTGCATAGCAGTCGGTGATCTTCGAGCCGCTCGCCGCATAGCCCGCGATGCCGCCTGCATGCTTATTGCTGGTGACGTTCACCGTGCTGAAGCACTGGGAGATCTCCGCGCCGCCGTAGAGATAGCCTGCGATGCCGCCCGCCTGCGCATTGCTTCTGGCGGTGCAGGTCACATTGCCGGTGACGCCCAGCTTTGTGACGAGCGCGCCGCTGCTCAGATAACCGAACAGGCCGACCGGGTAGCTGGTGCTGTCAATGTAGAGGTTATGAACCACATGGCCGTCGCCGTCGAATCTGCCGGCGTATTTCTTGACGGGCGTCCATGCAAAGCCGGACAGCTCAATGTCCGCCGTCAGTCTGGCGGCGAGTCCCTGCTGGCCGCCGGTGACGGTCTTTGCAAACCATGCAAGCTCCGCCGCGGTGCCGATCAGATATGTGCCGCTTTCATCCTTCTGCGGCTCGGTCTCGGTCTTGCCGTCCCACGCATTCTCGCCGCAGGCCGGCATGGCCGCAGTCTGAACGGTCAGGACGCCGTCTGCAACGTGCTCTGCGTCCGCGCTGCCAAGCGAGAACGTGCCGCGCGTGACGACATAGCCGTCCTTTGTCAGAACGTAGGCATATCTGCCGTAGCCGAGGGTGTAGAGGCCGTTTTCCGCCCCATACGTCTTGCCGTCTGCATCGCTCAGCGTGACCGTCACGCCGGAAAGCGTCTCGCCCGTCTCAGACGGAACGCTCAGCCTGACGCTGTAGGTGACCTTGCGGCTGACCGTGACGGCCGCGTCTGCATAGTGGTTCATGTAGTAGTTCACGGTCACGGCATTGAAGTTCGTGCCCACGCCGCTGTCCGTCATGTTGTACAGGAACGCAAACGGGTTTGCCGCCGAGTACATCGAGCCGTAGGTGTAGCCGTTCGTGAAGGTGCAGGTGGTCGTGTCCTTGCCGTCCTCGAACGCCACATCCTCGGGAATCGTGACGGTGACGGTGGCGTTGTCCATCTTCTGATACTGGCCAAGCGTTCCCTCAAACTTCGTCTCACCGGCATAGTAGGTCGGCTTAAAGATCGTCGGGTTAAAAATGCCGGAGACCTTGTTGACCGCGCGGTACATGCCGCTGAAGCTCAGCTTCACACGGTCGCCGGGCATGATGTCCTCGCCGGGGTTGCTGACGTTCTCGGCGGTGATCGTGACTCTCGATGCGCGCACGAGGCGGTAGCTCACGCCCGTGGTATCCTCCATGCGGATGATGACCGTGCCGCCCTTGCCGTTTCCGATGCCGTCAAAGCGCGTAAGCGGGATGGTATACTGCGTGCCGTCGGTTTCCGCTTCTGTCCACTGCGTGTATTGCGCCTCGAAGCTGTCAGCAGTGAATGCGACCAGTGCGTAGGAGGCGCTCGCCTCGCCGGTGGCCTTGAGCCGGAAGGTCAGGCGGTTGTCGTTGTCGTTATAGAACCAGGTGTCGTAGTTGTAGTCCCAATCCATGGAGCGCGTCGTCGTGACGCCCGGCGCCATGTTGAAGTCCACATCTGCATCCGCCGTGCCGTGCTTCACGCCGGTGCCGCCGATGGCGATGACGCCGACGCGTTCCGGATTCGTCGCGGGATACAGGCCGCCGTGCGAGCGGTACTCCCCGGGGTTCACGTCCACGGATTCATAGCTGACCGCGATGAAGGCGTCCTCGGCGCCGGGTGTGATGTCCGCCCAGTTGGCGGTGGTGTTGCCGCCGTTCACCGTCTCGATCAGCGCCTCGCCGCCGAGCGTCAGATTGCGCCATGTGAAGTCCGGCTCGACCATGATGTTGCCCGCGTCGGAGTTGATGAGCTGCCAGTGGCGGTATGCGCGCACGCGCGTCTTCCCCGTGATGGCCTCAAAGCCGCTCGGGTCGAGGTTCACCTGAAGGTCTGCCTCGTCGCGCGTTTTTGTCGCGCTGCCGAGGTTGCTGAAGTCATGGCTCATGCGGTTGGTCGGCGCGTTCTCCGGGAAGGAGAACGACATCTCCGTGCCGGCAGACAGTCCCGAAAGCCAGCCCGCCTGCGTCACGTGCTTGTCATCACTCAGACGCCAGGTGTAGTTGCCGTTGCTCTTGCTGACGAAGTAGACCGCGCTCTTGGTGCCGTCCTCGTTCATCGTCCAGCGGTCTTCGAACGCCGCGTTCTCATCGCCGTACTGCGGCATGATCTCGGTGGTGTTGAAGTTGTTCCACTGGAAGTACAGGCCGAACCGCGCATCCTGCGGAACCGTGACCTTCAGCTCGAGACCGGTGTTGATGGCGCCGTTCTTGGTCGCAGGTCTGTAGTTTGCCTGGAAGGTCTGGTTGATGCTCTGCGTAAAGATGTAGCCGTCAATATCCGGATAGACGTAGTAGTTGTACAGGCAGGCGTTTCCTGCTGCATACAGCATCGTCGGATAGTAGGCATAGCCGCTCTTTGTGTATGCCTCGCCCATCGCGGTCGAGCACTTCATGATCGGGCAGTCCACACGGACATGGTACTCGTCGGCGCCGAAATAGGTATTGTCAAGCTTTCTGGACGAAGTGTAGAACGACACGCACTGGAGATAGATGTTCGTGCCGCCGCCCGTCAGACCGTCCACGTTGGTGTCGGTCGGGAGCGTGAGCGTCATGCCGCCGAGTGCGACGTCATATTCTCCGCTCTCTGCGTTCTTCGCAAACGCGCGGTAGGCGTAGCGCCCTGCCGTGAGCTTTGCGTAGAACATCTGATAGTCCTTGAGGAGCTTGCCCTGTGCAGGATCATATGCCTCCTCGCCCTCGGGAAGCTCCGGGGTGAAGTTGCTGTAGAGGAACACGTTTTGAAGCTCGTCCCCCAGCGTCTCCTTGCCCTCGGCGTCCGTCTTGATGCTGTAGAGCTTGATGATGGGGTACGTGTCGTTGTAGCTCTTGCCGACATAGAACGAGAAGTCCATCGTCGGCGCATCCTCGACCGTCAGCGTCAGCGTCCACGTGTCGGTGGAGAAATGCACGCCGTCGTGCGAGGCATAGAAGCGGTAGATGTATGTACCGGCCTTGTTTTCGGTGAGCTGGATGGTGGTCGCTCCAAAGAGCGCATCACTGAAGCCGACTCGTGCGCCCCAGCTCTCGCCGCCGTCCTCGGAGCGCTCATAATAGTAGTTTCTATAGTTCAGCGTCTGACCCTCGACCGGCTCGAAGATTTTGCCCGCCTGAAGATCTCTCAGGAGATAGGCCATGCCGGTCTGGACGGTGCCGCTGCTCTCGGCGGGATAGTCCGCCTTGCGGGTCGGGACGGCTGCCGCCATTGCGTTGCCGCAGCGGTCACACTTGCCGTCGCCGTTTTCATCGGCGCAGGCCTCCTTCAGGCGGTACACGCCGCCAAGGTCCGCGTTCGGATATTCCGGCAGCGTGATCGTCACATAGTGCTTGTCCACGCCGTTTTCCTGATTGTAGTAGACGTAGGCGCGCTGCGTCCCGGTCGGCAAAAGGATGTCGTTTCGTCCAAGCGCGCTGATGAGCGCAACGTCATCGTCATCGATCTTGCCATCGCTGTTCACATCGCAGGCAAAGATCTGCCACGGCGTCAGAACGGGCTTGCCCGTTCTCAGATGCTGAAGCAGGACCTGGAACTCACCGGCGTTGAATTTCCCGTTGCCGTCTGCGTCGCCGTAGAAGTGTTCCTCCGTGCTGACAACCTTGCCGCAGGCCTTGCAGGTAACATTCTCGTCAAACTTGCCGTCCTTCGGGCTGTGGCACTGGAATGCCGTCTCGGTCTGGCTGTGCTCACAGCCGGCCTGCGCCGCCTTCACGACGAGCTTTGCCGTTGCGGGCGCGTAGCAGGCATCCTCCGTCGAGGCGTTGGGGTCCATGCCGAGCAGATAGTAGCTGCCCGCTTTGAGTCCCAGCTTTGCAGCATCCAGCGTGTAGGTGCTGCCGCCCTCCTTGTCCGGCTGGATCGCCTTGACGAGCTTCCAGTTTTCGTCGTAGACGCTGACGCCAAGGCCGCTGATCGGCTCGAACGATTCTGTGCCGCCGTCTGCCACGGAGCGCGTGTCATACTTGACCGTCTTGATGCTCACCGAGCCGTCTGCCGCAAGCGTATAATCGTCCTGATCGAACGCCGCAAACGCGCCGTATGTCCAGAAGCTCCAGTTGGAGAACATGGCAACGTCGATCGTATCGCCGTCGGACAGCAGGATATAATCCGCCGTCGCGCCCCAGCCCGCGCTCATGAGGGGATAGACATGGTTTCGGTAGTACATGAGGTTCTCGTCGTGACCCCAGAACTGCTGCATATACATGCTCGTGGCGCTGCCGGTGATGTTGAGTGCCAGAGCCTTGTCGTCATACGGCTGGCTGCCGTTCAGATCCTGAACGCCCACGCCGCCGTCATGACCGGGAATTACAGCCGCGCCGCTCGTCACATCCGTCGGATCATATCCAAGGTAGCAGGTGCCAAGCAGCATCAGATACAGGTGCAGCAGCGTTGGACGCAGAACGACCTTGTCGTCCACATATCCGCCCGAGCCGTTCTCGGTGTGATACCGGTAAAAATCTGCAAGGTTCTGATTTTCAAGATCGAAATACGGGACGTCATACTCAAGGTGCGCCAGCACAGAGCCGTCGTTTCCGACCAGCGGCACACCGTCGGCGGAGACCGTCACATAGACCTTGACGGTTTCCGCAGGCGACTCGTCATAGCCGTACTGCGCCGCATCGCCGCTCTCACCCTTCTTCACCGTGACCGCGATGGTATGCGTCGCGGAAACCGTCGGGTCGCTCTTGCAGGACGCTTTGAGCTGAACATCGACCGTCCCGGCGTCCGGACTTGTGAAGTAGAGATACATCGCGCCGCCGTCTTCCCCGTTCGCCGCGATCTTTGTCTGCGTTCCGTAATTGCCGACCAGCGCATAGGACAGCTCGTGTCCCTCGCTGTCAACGAACATGTCAGAGAGCTTCACCTTCAGCATCGCTCCCTGCGTCGTCTCCAACGTCTTCGGCGCACTGTCTGCAACCGTGATCTCGCACTTGTCCGCCGCAAATGCACTGAGCGTCATGCCCGGCAGCATTCCTGCCAGAAGTGCAAACACGAGCAGCAGACTCAGTATCTTCTTGTGTTTCATTCTTTCTGCTTCCTTTCATTTTTTACTCAAAATGCCTTGCGTTTGACTTTCCGTCCCGTTTTACCGCGGGCGTGCTCTGCCGTTTGGCAGAACCTCTGGTTATTCCAGTCAGTTCGCAGCAGCTTCGAAACACAGATGCATTTTTTGTACAACTTTATACGCGGTTACACGCGCGGGCACTCAAAGCTGAATGCTTTTTCGCAGCTCCTCCACGCGGACGGGCACGCCCGCCTGCACGATCACGCGCACCTCTCCGTATCCAAGACCTCTGAGCAGCTCCAGCAGAGCCGTCTCCTTCGCATTCGGCACAACGGCCTTCTTTTCCTGCGTATCCATCTTCCCTCCTGCACAAAAAAGCTGCGGCGATATTTCTATCGCCGCAGCCGTTTTTTTCCTGCAACACACGCAAAGGACACCTTCCCCGCTGGGAGAGGCGCAATGCGTTCCTTTCATCACCAAGTCTTCTGGCTCGTATATTTAGGAGCAGCACATGCCGCTCTGCGCCTGCCCGCCTACCTTCTCATGCTTTCTCAGCACAATGGCCGGTTTTCACCGCGGCGGACAGACTCATATACATACAGCTAACGGAAACAAGCTCCGGATTCTCACCGGATTCCTTTTAACCTTTGCTGGATGCCAACAAAGGTCGATGACGATCTATTCAGTTTACCACTGCGTAGTATAACACATTTTCTGCGCCGTGTATACACTGCCTTTTTCAACAAAAAACGCAGTATTTTCTGTTGAAGTTGAACAATTTTTCTGTCCTCGTCCGGTCTTTTACTCCGCTAAGCCGTATTTGGTCTTGATCCTATCGAGCTTTTCCAGCATCGGCTCTGCGCCAAGCCAGAGGAACACGAACGTTGCCATTGCGCGAACGAGATCGACCGGAAGGCCGGTGACGTAGTAGCTTAAAATGATTTTCCAGTTGATCG
>ERZ1034992.729-NODE-729-length-16991-cov-4.934695_pt1 | contig 16991 bp, 14 predicted proteins | sample MGYA00520695_ERZ1034992 | MGnify/ENA primary metagenome ERZ1034992 (study PRJEB33766, sample SAMN09781778) | gut metagenome | biome: gut microbiome | host: Homo sapiens | place: Madagascar | study: EMG produced TPA metagenomics assembly of the PRJNA485056 data set...
AATACATATTATTTATATGCGTTATGTTGTCCTACTACTCGGGAACTTAGAATATATAGTAGTTCGGCGGCATCTATACAAAATTTGACATCTCCCAGTAATCTTATCTATCAAATGTCGGTCACAAGTGGCTATAACACGCTGAACGGACCGATACTTCCATTTATAAAAACGGATGGTAACTATATTTTCATTTCATTCAATAAATCAGCAATAGATTCTACTTATGGTGGATTGTATTATACTCAAAATCCTGATCTATCTAATTTGGTAAGCATTTTTAAACCAACAAATGGATATGTAACGGATATAATTTTTGGAACTTCGAAATATGTTTTGGAATATACATATCCAATGCAAGGATGGTATTATATTGAGAAATCCTCTATGACCCTAAAACAAGTGTCCGTGACGACGGATTTCTTAAAGTCCAGATCAGATCTCGTCTCGAAGCTATCTGCAACTAATTTCGGATCGATTTCGCTAAAAAATATTTCAATACACGGCAATCTATTTTATGGATTTACATCCATCACCTATGCATCCGGATCCAGTTCAACCATTAATAAACGTTATTGGACATTGTTTACATGTTCGAATGACGATTTATCGGATTTGGTTTTTTACGACGTTGATACGACAGGATTGGTATCTTCCGGTGATTCTTTACGCAGTATTATTATTAAAATTGGATATTCGCAGGGTATCACCCTTGTTATCATCGGAACTGATTCCGATGGGGGATACGCTGTGTTAACAGTATTCACTTTAACCAATGATTCAGTTGTTCGTTCTATTTATATGCAAACGTTAGATTTAAATGGTAGGAATATGCTGAAATGGATGGGGTGTCAATGCGGATATTCTGATTCTGCAGAAGATGGCTTTGGAATTGGTTTTTATGGTGGCCATCCCGACTCTAATGCTGATGCATATGGATGCGTATTCATTGCATCTGTTGTAGACAAAGATACCTTATTCCGAGTTCCTACGATAACCGACGAAAACGGCTATGTCTTCATTAAAGGACGGTGATTGCAATGTTTAAACCTCTTCTCCCCCCAAAACCAGGATATGTTGAAGTGATTGGTCCCGATGGACAGCACGTATATCAGCACGTTCCTCAACCGATCGATGATACCGACGCTATGGTCGTGGATCATGAATACCGTTTGGCTCTTCTGGAGCTGGGGTTAAATGAAAATGAAAGCGAGGTGTAATGAATGCTCTACAGAGTCCTGAAGCGTATGATCGAGCGCGGTCAGACGGACGGCATGTCGGAAAAGCTGGATGTCTTCTATGCGACCGGTAAGATCACGGAAGCGCAGTATACGGAACTGACGCAGATGCTCGAGAATGCGAAGTAAACCGACCACCAATTCCTTACGGAACAGGTGAAAAAGAAAAGAGAGGGGAAACGTCGCGAATGGCGCAACCCCTCTTTTTCTTTGCCCTATCTCATTCAGATAAGACAATCACGGAGCGAATTAGGCCTCGACCTTCTTCGTGCCACCGTACTCCTCGGTCACCAGCTCGGGCAAACCGCACTCGTTGATCAGGATGTCTGCAACCTGCTGCTTGAGCTTGTTAGGAACCTGCTCAAACTCGGTCTTGCCGAGAATGACGCGCTGAGCGAAAAGCATAGCCATCATTTCACGATCTCCTTTCTCCAAGAATAGATATAGGTTTAACGCTAAATTAGCGAGAACCTCATGCATAGACGATCTCCGCCATTTCTGCAATGCAGTCCTCCAGGAATTCGTTCTGGTCTGAAGCTGCCTTGACCTGCTGCTTGAGGATTTTTATCTCCTCCATCGGATCAGGAGGAAGAGCAGGTTCCTGAGGAATCGGTCCGCGATAGAGCGTTCCATCCTCCATACACATCAGAGGGCCATCACCTTCCGGAAGCTCCTCTACGGTGATGTAGGGACGATCATCAAAAGGGATTACGGAAACGATCGCACGATCATCGGGTAAACGAGCAATGTAAAACATAGTAATCCTCCTTTATGCCAAATTATTCAGCAAAATCGGCTGAATTTTTCCGAAGTATTGATTATTGTAGTTTCTGTTCGGTGAAGAAGATGGAGGATACTCGAAGATAGTAAGTCCAACAATTCCTTCATGGATAATTGACCCATATGCGAAACCAGCATTGTTATCATTATAATAAAATGCATTTGCTCCGGGCTGGAAGGTTGTTCTAGCATTGGCTATTGATACTGGATAAAAGTAATGAAATGCCATATCATCTGGATCAATATATCCATTCCTGAATATTATATAGTGATCGAATTTTACTTCATTTGTATGATACTGGAGGATTCCAGAACCAACGGCTAGTGAAAAATCTTTTATAGTAATATTATAAATTTGAAGATCAGATTTATCAAAATAATATGTATTAGCATCTTGATAAAAGTAAACACGGTCTCCAATAGTTCCAAGATATATCGGATGGCTAACGGATAAAGAACCTGTAATTTTATTGCTAGCCAAAACAGAATCAAGATTCCAACTTTCGGTCTTGCAATTAAACGCAAGAACTTTTGAATATGTTCCAGCAGAAGAATAAATTATAAAATATGCTATATCATCATCGGCCATTAACATATTTACTACCGGAGCATTCAAACCGGTTGTGGTTTCTAGTAATACACTAGCAGTTTTGGTTGTAAAATCCACTTTAACAATTCTAATAGGTATTACACCATTATAGCTACTTTGAGCCATGTCTGCTAAGTATAAATGATTGTCAACGACTCCCGCATACCCAAGAACATAATAATCGGCAGCGGTACTCGGTAAGTAAAAGTTCGCAATACCGCTTGATTGACCTCGTGATATGTACTGTATCGTACGATTAGTTCTATTACTACAACGATACTGAAATGCATAATTTTTTGTAAATCCATTTTTACAATACAAGTTACTATGTTGGGTCGTACTAATAAATGGTGTAAATGTTTTCTTTTCATGGTCATATAATGCGCCCCACCCGCCAACTTGTCCTAAGAAAAATCCAAGACCATTGCAGACGGACTCGATATACATATCGCTATAAGAAGCTGATGTATTTAAGATATTTGGAATCGATTTAGCAAAGTATTCGGTATTTGCTTCTGCATCCAAAATTCGAATAAGCGGATTATTACTAACATTAGATGCAGTTCCTGTATTCGTTAATCCGCAATATGCTATATACTTATCATGAACCCAGAATGGCTTCAGATAGTTATTATCATTGAATGGCATTGGTGACATATCATGCCTAACACCAACTAATCCAATACCAGTCTGAAGCTTAATATTCTTGCCGGTTGTCTGATCATAAACGCCGACATCTTTACTAAAATCTCTCAACCCCTTGGGCGAGACCCATTTGGTGGTGGAGGTGCCTGCTTCGATGTCTGCAGTAGTCGCCACATCAGCCTTAGCGACCTTCTGGTCAATCTGTTTCTGCAGATTGGCGACGACGTTGTCACTCAGCTGGGCTTTGAGATTCTCGAACCACTCATCGAATTCGCCATTCCACTGCTGGAACAGAGCATCGATCTGGGCCGTCTCGATGATACCAGTGACGAAGGGGCACTCCGAAGTCCCGACGACCACCTGAATCATGCTCTGTGTAATCGCCGTTGCACCAGCCGTAACCTTAATGTAGGCCAGCGGATGCTGCTTGACATTGGCGGTCGACGTCATAGTCGGCTTAACGGGATTGCTCGCGGGGGTACCGGTCAGGACACGAAGACGATTGGTACGGACCGTATCGCTATGGTTGGTCTCGAGGACCACCGCATCATAACGAGGCAGACTCACGTCGGAAGCCGTAATGGCCAGCGGATACTGCGCATCGTTGTTATTCCATGTATGGTCAAACCAAGCACGGCCGGAACCGACCAGAACCTGCATCCCCGTACCCGGAGTAACCGCAAAAATATCGCCGACCGTATCGTAAACGCCATCCTTAATCAGACCATCGAAAATCGAGGCCATCTGTTCGGCGTTGTATTTGCGATCGCCATTTTGCGAGTTAAAGAAACCGCAAGTGAATGCCATTTTGAATTTCCTCCTACATAGAAGATTTTATTCTGCTGTAAACGTCGGGGTGATGATGAAACCGGTGTCATCTTCAGACATAACGATCTCTGAAACGCGAGATTTCCCTGACTGTCCATAGTTATTGGTAACCTGTACAACGTCACCAATTCCAAAATCACGTCCGTAAACGTACTGTCTAGAACTGTCAACCTCGCCTTCGAAAGCCTTCGTGACCTTCAAATCGGCCAATTCCTCCAAACCCTTCTGTTTAAGCTGCTTGTTGTAGTCCTCTTCTGTAGTCTCCTCATTCTTCGACACGCCGTAAGCGTCCGTAAAGGTCTCTCTGCGGCTAAGTCCACTCGGCTCGTCAGTGCCTTCAAAGGCATCGATGTATTTCCGAGCAGACCCTTCTCCATCAGCACCAACCAAGGCCACATTCTTGTAATTCGAAGTGGTTTCTAAGTAGTTGCTGGAGAGGAAGTTATCGAAGTCAGGAGAGAAGATGACATAGGGATTCGCCGCCTGGTCCAATGCTCGCTCGACCCCTTTGAAGAGCTCGAAGATAAGCCCACCATTTGTAAAATTCGGAAGGACTCGGAATCCGAGACTCTTCTCATCACAAATCGCGGCAATGACCTCATACAGATTATCCCCAAAATACTGTGCATCCAATGTCAAACTCGTAATTCGGCTGTCTGTCGAATCACGGAACTCGAAATTCGGAATCTTCCGAGTCGTTTTGGTTGGATTGATCACATTTTCGTTCAACAGGGCTTTTATGCCCTCCTGCAAATTACCCTTGATCTCACGATAGCCCCAGATGACACGTCTCGCAAGGATACTCTCAAGCGAACGACCTGTAACGGTATAGAAGTCACCATCCTCGGGGTCGCACTTAAGCTGAATATCCTCAATGATCATCATCCGATCGCTAAGGTCAGGAGAATATAAGTAATACCCTTCTTGTAGGAAAGAACAAACCGGCATAATGGCGGGAATATAAACCTCGAAATCCCCATACCGATTATACCGATCTGTCCAAATCCTTGACTGGAAGGTATCTAAGACAGCAACCGCCTTATAAGCAGTGTCTAAGATAAACGTATCCATTAGATACCTCCAAACGCGTTCTTATAAGTGAATGTCACAGCGATATTCGCCTCTTTTTCCTTCGTAACGAAGCTGAACGTATTGATTCCATTCGAAAGCTGGAACCAATCGGAAGAGAGGTCAATTGCTGAAATGATATTCGTCTCCATACCATCACGCAACAGCCGGACATACTTCTCACCCTTAATAGTCGAAATGAGAATATCATCGCCGGCACCAAATGAGGCACCCGTAATGGTCTTGATTCGATCGTCAAATATCTTAAACGACCTTCTCGTATCGACATTGTAGAGTGTAATGTCGCCAGGAGCGGTGAGTGCATGGATGGTGATGAGCGTGCCTGTATCTACGTCACCAATGTAGTTGAGAATCGCACGGGGATCTTCCGTAATGATGCCGAATTCGATGAGATTCTGTGTCAGACTTTCATTTGAGAAGGGGAATTCGAAATTAGGCTGTACTTTCGTATAGACCTTTTCGCTTCCGCCCACTTCGTAGAAATAGGGGTCTGGACAAACAAGGGAGATCTGAGTGGCTTCTGCCTGAGAGAAAATATCAGGCGTATTGGACTCGACATAGCCCGTGATGGTTGCCTGTCGATTGTCCGTCTCGATCTCCACGGTAATCGGCTTTTTGATGGGGAAGAATTTATACGTCTTTTGTCTTGCATCTTCAATCGTTGGAGCGAAGAGGAATGCGAGATTGATGACAATATTGCGATTCGTGGCACGAGACGACGCGAAAAGGCTACCGTCTAAAGTAGCCATTTCGGTTGTGTTGATGTTAGCTTTAGGGGGTCCGAGCCCCTCGATCTTCTGAACAATAAGACCGGAGGGGTCCGGATTGGCGAGCTCGAGTTTCAAAGTCTCGCCTTTGGGATTCGTAACAGTCAAAGACTTGATCAAACTAAGCTCACTCCCTTAAGTTGTTTTCCTCTCCATCTGAGAGAAGAGGTTCTTACTGTCGCGATAGATCTCTGCACGACTCAGCGACTTCGGCGAATTGTTGGTCTGGTTAAAGCTGTAGTTGTTGGTCACATTACCAGTGGCCAGTCCCTTTGCAGTATCACGCGCTCCGTCGGCGATCACGGAGATCAGACCAAGCGCACGATTACCAGGGACAAGACCAGAAATAAGCGAACCAATCGTACTAACTCCAGATTTTACCTTGCTATCATCAATAACCGGAGTAATGGTCGGTGAGGTATCCAGATTGTCCATTACATCCCTGTTGATGACTTGGAGACCGGATGCGAGATTGTTAGCATAAGCGGTGGTACCAGAGCTAGCCGAGAAGCTAACTTTACTCAGCATCGCATCGATTTTATCGGTTACGATCCAACTGCCGTTGTCAATTCCTTCACCAATCTTCTCGCAGATCACTTCGCCAACTGGGACGAACTTCGAGGTCTGCACGCTAGCAGCTTCAGCAGTATTCTCAATGACGTCAACCGTCGAATTTTCGACTTTCTGGCTTCCATTTTGAATTCCTTCGCCGAGTGCTTCAGCAGACTTCTTACCGTATTCGAGATAGATCGGTGTCAGAGAGCCAGCAACGTCGTTTGCAGAGTTTGCGAACGATTGCTTGACCTTCTCCATCGCATCCGTAGCTATAGACGTAGCATTCGAAATACCGGTCATTACGATACTCGGATCGTAGCCCGTATCTCGCTGTGCTGCACGCTGGATTTCCTCCAGAGAGAAGCCCATTTCAAGAAGACCATCTTTGTACTCAGCCATCCATTTCGCATACTCACGTATAGCAGAACGGTTGTTCTCAACGACAGTCTGCTGAGAGGTTTGGAGCTCCTGAGCCTTCTCGGCCGTAGCGATCTGCTCTTGGAGAAGCTCGTTGTATGCGGAGGCGGCTTCGGAAGAGGTCTTACCATACTTCTTGATCGTCTCGGCGTACTTCTCACCAGCCTTATTGAGTCGCTCAACCTGGATGTTCAGCTGGGATTCCAGCAAAGCAGCATTCGCCGCGCGCTTATCCGCATCACTGGCTGTATCGCCATAGAGCTTATCCCAAACCTGATACTCAAGAGAACGGCTAGTAAGAGATGTGCTAAGAGCGGAGAGTTGAGACTGGAGTTTATCGATGAAACTACGTCCAACTTTTGTACCGGCGGCACCCGCTTTTTCAGCAAGCACTTCAGAAGATTCGTCAACGGCCGTTCCGGTTCGATGGAATGCGTCATACGTCTCTTTGACAATGTCATCATAGCCATCACCGACGATCTCTTTGAGTTCGCCCATGGATGCACGATTGGCAGCATTCAGTACAAACAGACGTTTGTTCTCGGCACTTGCAATCGAGACGTTGAATTTGTTGTAGACCTCCTGGAGTTCCTGATAGGTGATCTCACCATTCTTCAGCATCTCATTTGCAAGGTTTCGAGCGGCCAGAAGAACCGTCTTCTTACTACCGTCGAGACCATAGCGGACACCCATATCGTAATACTTACCGATTAACTCACCCTGTCCGGAAGGAGAGTGAATGTCGAGCTCGTCACGAACGGTACGATCGATAGCTTTTGCAACGTCGCGAGCGGCACCGGTCAGAGAATTGACGGTAGGCACATCCATAAGACCCTTACGGATACCCTTGAGGTAGTTCATACCGATGTCTTTGTACTCAGCAGTACGATTCGAGAACTGAGTAAAGATATTGTTGGCAATATTGGTCACCACGGCATAGATACCGGACTCAACATCTCTCATTCTCTGCTGAATTGTCATTAAAACATCGGCATTTTGAATGGACTTGACGAGATTGGCAAGTGCTTCAGAAGCGGCATCCATTGCGCTGGTATTCACTTCAGCAACGACATCCGAATATTGAACCAGTGCCTCGCCCATGTCCTTGAGCTGCTTTGCGAAATTGCTAAGCGAGCCCTTACTACGACCAGCACCCGTATTCGGGACTTGGTTGACTGCTACAGCGAGATTTGCAATGATGTTACTCGTCTTCATGGCGATCTCACTGCTATTGACCGGGGCACCAGCCATAATAGTCAGGAAATCGATCATGTTCGGAGCCGCTAAAGCAAGCTCTGCTGCAAACAAAGAGATTAGATTCTCACCGGTGAAGAACGCTTTAAACGCGGAATATTTCGGCGTGACGGCGACGGCAGTTGCCATTGTTGTGACAATGTCAGATACCATGTCGACTAGCGTCTTACTATCCGCGGGGAGACCCTCACTCTTAGTCAAAAAGCCCTTAATGTGCGGTGCCGCCAAATCCAGTTCAGCGGCGAACGAAGCAATGAAGGAATTGCCAAATACAGCACCCTTAAGACCACCAAATGTCGGAATCTTAGATGCTGCCTCTGCCATACCACCGATTGCATAGATCGCATTCTCAATGGAAGACTGATCAATCGTGCCAACCTCGGTATAGAATGTCTTGAGATATGGAGCAGCATTGGCCAACTGTTTCGAGAAATCAAGGAGGTCACTTCTGCCAATGATCGAGGCAAGACCATCCAAGAATTTCGTTCCAGTAAATATCAGCATGGCTTCGCCAAGAGATACCATATTACTGAATACGCTATCCTTCAGACCATTGATTCCCTGGAAGAAGACCGACGCATTCGACCAGAATTCCTTAAGGTCTTTGCCGAACTTCGTAAGGAACGAGTCTTTCGCACCGACTACATCGGAAATGCCTTTCTTAATACCCCCGATAAAGGATCCAAGAGCAGTACCGATGTATTCCATGAATTTGACATTGCCGTCCATGATCTTCTTGACAACTTCATTCTCGCCAAAGAAGGCCTGGAATGCGCCAAACAGAGTGCTTAATGCCGCAACAACCGCTACGACCATACCAATGCCCTTAAGCGCACCGAGACCCATCTCTCCAAGAGGTGCTGCGACTCGCATCGCTACACTCATGGCAGTTATGATGGTGCCAATAGCCAAAGCAGCGGTCAGCATTTTATCTGTATTGCCGAGGTTCTCGAGGACGGCCAATGCTCCACCAAGAATCAGAGTAGCAGCGGCCGCAAATCCAGCTCCGATGATAGCATCTTTACCCCATGCCTTAGCGATGCTCAGCATCTTAAGAACAGCAACAAGAGCCGTTGCAGATGCAAGAATATCAAGGATGACCTCTTCACGACTTGTATCACCGAACCAGACAGCGAACAAGCTCTTCAGAGCATCTCGGATTTGGGGAGCATAAGTACTTAGTCCGTTGATGAGAATGACAATCAGATCACCGAGACTTGCAATCATCGAAGGCGCATACTCGCGAAGTTGCTTCATGGCCTCGTCGAACATAACGATAAGACCCTCAACAACAGCCGGAGCACCTCTCTTGAGAACGTGTCCGATGGTGATAAGAATATCAGTCAACCCTTCCTCGATAACGGGAAGCATGACCTTAACCGCTTGGAAGAATGCGGCAATGGCAGCCACAATGGCCGCTACACCAGCAGCACCAATTGCAGACAAGGTACCTAAAAGGACGGACAAAGCGGCAACAGCAGCACCAACACCAAGTGCAGCAAGACCGAACGCCAGCATAGATTTCTCCAGACCAGCGAACGTCTTAGCCAAAACGCCTAATCCGAATGCCGAGCCGAGCATAAGGGCAATAGCTCCAGTGAGAGTTAAAAGACTCGCTCCGATTTCGGTAAGATTGAGGGTAGAGAAAGCCTTGATCGGAATAACCAGCATATTGAGTGCGAGTGCAAATGCCAGTATTCCACTTGCCGTTCCAGCAACATTATTATGACCCATGATAGACAAACTAGCAGTCAGTCCGCCCATCAAAAGTCCAACAGATATCAATCCTTGCTTAATCTGCTTCATCGGTAATGCGCCGAGAATTCGAAGCGGAACAACAAGTAGGGAGATAGATATCGATAGAGCAAGGAGACTCTTAGCCATACCAGCAAGAGACGCCTGCGTTTGTGCAAACATATTATTCTTGCCCGACGCAGCAAATCCCTTTGTTGCAATGGACAGAAGCGTAATGGAAGCAACTACTCCACCAAGCAACTCGGCCGTTGTGATCAGACCTTGCTGTAGGGAATTTGCCTTCATTTCACCAAGGATCTTAATCGGCAATATCAATGCCGACATTGCCAGTCCAAAGGCAATGAGACTGGATGCAACACTCGTAAGTTGACCAGGGACTACCTTCATAACAGCAATGGAACCGGTTATTGCACCGATTCCAACCATTAACGAGGCGATACCCATAGCAAACTCAGTCCAGCCAATCCCCTTGAATGCTTCAAAAGCGCTTGCAAGGATTCGAACTGCCGTAGCCAAGGATAGGAAGACAAGAGCAAGTTTCATAACCTGCTTCTCGCCAACTTTAGTGGAGAGCGCAACACCGACCTTTTCCAAAGCCACCAGTATAGCAATAATGGCAAGGGTCGCTTTGGCAAACACCCATGTATCCTTTGCTGCTTCCGTTAACTTGGCCAGAGCGCCAGCCAGAATCGAAATAGCAACGGACATACCGATCAGAGCTCCGGCCAACGTAAGAAGCTCTGCTTTACCAGCAGTCATCTTCTTACCGCTCATGATGCCGAGAATGGCAGTCAGTTCGCCAAAGAGTAATGCGACAGCAGCAAGAGATTTACCCATGTTTTCGGGTTTTACACGGGAAATCACGAACAAAGAAGCTGCCAAGATGCCAATCGAGATAGCAATCGACTTAAGAACTTCAGCATTTACTTTGTTCTGGAAAGCCTTTAGTGTATCGCCGGCCGTATTGAGAACATTGGTGAGCGCCTTAGCAACACCAGCCCAATTGGTTTTCATTGCGGCAAATGCCTTAGCAATCTTCTTTATCTGCTCATAAAGACCGAAAAGAAGCGTTGTACCAATTGCATCCGTTAAGGTAACACCTTCGAAAATCGATTTGATGCGATCTCCGATAGGCTTCAATGTAGTTGCAATGGATTTCGCGAACGACCCAATCGTCGAAGCGGCACTTGATGCCCAACCCTTCAACTGAGATACCCACTGGGATGCCTTACCGAATGCGTTCTTTCCGGATTCACCAATGGTGTCAAATACCTTAGCGATCTGCTCACCAATTGGAGGAATCTCAGCAAGAGACGTTGTGACATTGTTGATGTCAAGGACGTTGATTCCTGTAAAAGCAGAAATACTTGTAGAAAGCATTCCGCCGAGGAACATGAACGCCCCGCCAACGGCTTCTATCGCACTCTTTAGCGTAGCAAATATACCTTCGATCACTCGCGATTCGTCAACCATCTTAACAAGATTCGTTAACAAACCGCCAATGGTCGCAGAGAAGGAAAGAAGGTAACTGGTAAGCGGAGCAGCCTGCGTTATGATCTTTCCGACCAACCCTAGAACGAGTTTAATCGGAGTGATCAGTAACTTGAGAATTGACGCGAGACCGGATGCCACTTCTTTTACCTTAGCCAAAGTGTCTTCACTCGCAACAAGTTTCTCGCTAAAGTCCCGGAATCGGAATGTAAGGTCTGCTAACTGCTGACCCGTCTTAGCGGGGAATATCTCACTAAATCCCTCTCGAACAGCTTCGATGACACTCAAGAGAGACTTAAAAATGTTCGTTAAGCCTTCCCACAAAGCAGTCTGACCGCCGAGTTCAACCCATTCTTTCAGGATACTATTTCTTTCCTGTGCCGGAGCGGCAAAAACATCCCACAAATCATTCGCCAGATTTGTCCAGATTTCTTTCGCCTTATCATAACCACCGAAAATATAATCGAAGGTGGTCATCCAGCCAGAACTGACGGCATCCTTAACGGAGTTGATCGCTTCTCCGAATGTCTTGGCTTCCTGAGCAGCCAACGCTGCACGATAGTAAACCTGCTCGAAAGCTCCATCCAGCATGGCATAGGCTTCACTATAAGTATCAGCCATACCATTTTGAACAAGCTTATAGGCCGCTTCCGTCACTTGAGCAAAACGACCGAATGCCTGCTCCATAACCTCTCGAGAAGCCCACTTATCAGCGAGCGTAGTCGAGAAGTTACCGATATCAACAAGAGTACCCTTTGCGGTTCTCCCATTTTTATCCAAAGTACCGAGGGCCTTGCCAACGTCGATAAATGTCTCTTTCAGCTGCTGAGACGCAACGCCGGAAAGTTCGACACTTCGCCAGTCCATAAGGGTCAAGAATCCCTGACCATAAGACTGGTTTAGGTTGTAAATGGAACGAGAGAACTCCGCGGCACCTTTACCGGCGAAAGAGGTTGCATTCGCAATACCCTCAATCATCGGAATCAGATGATCGATATCGCCACCACTGGTGACCATTTGACCAAGCGATTGTGCCATTGTCGTGAAGTCATACGATGTCTCATCCGAGAACATCATAAGCTTCTCTAAATAGCCATTGATCTCGTCAACAGACTTACCGGTTGCGTTGACGAGCGTCTGAACGTTGGACGTCTTTTGCTCGTACTTGTTCCAGCCAGCGGTGACCTGATCAATCGACAGTGATTTAACCAAAGAAACGCCGGTATCGATTGCTGCATTTGTGATTCGCTGAAGGGCGGTAAATGCGACAACACCCATAGCAGAAAATTTATCTGCTACTTTGTCAACTTGCTGTGCAAGTCCCTTCATACCCGCCAGATCAGCAGCATTGTCAAGTTTCTCTAAACTCTTAGCCTGTTGATCGACGTCAAGGGATCGTTTGAATCGCTCCAGAGACTCAGTCGACTGGGCAATGTTCTTCTCAAAATTCGAATTTCGAAATTGAGCTTCGACAATTCTATAGTCAATACTAGTTGCCATCGTCAACTCACTTCCTTCCAGAGCTTAGTAGCCATAGACTCGAATAGGGGTCTTAATGCCGGATTGATGTAATCAATTCCCTGCACATAGGAACCATTTCGAGTCGCATGACCGTATTGTATAAGAATAGCAATAGGAACTCCCTCATTCACGTTATTGTTGACCCAATAAAGCGAAACACCTTGGGAGCTTACCTCGATTTCGTAATCCCATCCGGTCGCGGTTTTGCCCGTATCTACCGGTGTAGCATCACGAAGAAGTTCAACCCCCTGCTTGCCATATTCGTTCAGCAGTTGGTAGAGACGCCTTTTCCGGTTTTTATAAAGAAACCCTTCAAAGTTCTTCAAACTGCCGGATTGTTTCATAACGACAAGGGCCATTGCTGTTATCTCCTAGCCAATTTGGCTTCTGCACGTCGGCGAGCATTGATAGAACGATACTCGTCAGCAGTCTCTCGACGAGACATCTTTTCGGGTTTTCCGTTCTTCACATTGCACACGTCAATTAGTGTCAGAAGCCGGTTCAAATGCCATTTCTCATATTGCGAGGGAATATTAAGCGTTACCATCCAATAGTAGATGAGTTCAGACGTGACAACATCCCGAGAAGTTGATTTCTTACGATGTCTCACGGTGGTGGCCGTCATCGAATTGTCGATATACGCCATAACGGTCTTAATATTCTCATTTGTCAAGAATTCATACGCTTCTTTTGGAACATTCTGGGTGATCGTCATGCAGCGAATATAATCGATCGTCTGCTCACGAGTCATCGGTTCCCTACGAAGAAAGGGAATGTGCCATTTGGCTTCCCATTTCGAAATAGAGACTAGAGAATGTTCAAGTTGGAGCGTTACTTCTTTAGTAAAGCTAAACTCTTGTGTTTCATCGTTGAACACCTCTTGTTCAGGTATCGTCAGCCGAAGCATTCCCTAGCCTCCATTTCAACCATTTTGAATTTACTCCGCCGATTTGGGAGCGTCAGGGATCTTCGGAATGATGTTGTTGATGAACTCAGCCGTCTTGTCAGGGTTCAACGCGAGCTCCATGAAAAGCTCGGAATATGCGTCAGTCTGAGAGAACTTCTCGCGCATGTCATCATTCTTAACGAAACGACGACCGTCGAGAGAACGCTCACCGTAGGAACGAAGGATGATGTCCTTGATGACCGAAACGATGGCCTTACCATCGCGCTCCTTCGTAATTCTCTGAATCATGGCCTGCATCCCGCCGGGATACTCGGCTTCCATTTCCACGAGCTCAGCCTTGGACAGATTGAACTCGAAATTCTCCGTAACCTGATTACCGTCGTAATCCGTAAAAGTGATAGGTCTCCTATACATTGTGCTTTCTCCTTTTCAAGAAATAAAAATGATAGGAGGAGCCCCCGCAAAGAGGCCCCTCCGTAAAGATAGATTTAGCCGCCGGCCTTAAGAAGGTTGATGATCTCGTCGGGCATCAGCAGCTTCGGGGCCACGCCATCGTCGCCGCCAGTCGTCGTGGGATCCTTACCGAACAGGACATCCTCGAGAGCGGTGAGCTTCTGCGGATCGATCTTGGTGGAGTCGATCACGATGGATGCAGTGGGCTTATAGCCAGTCACATTCACCGGGGTGGTGGTGACCGTCCAGCTCAGAGTGGTAGCCTCGGGGCTGTCGTTGACCGTCTGGTGGTTACGCTCAGAGGGAGACGCCTGGCAGCCATAGCAGATGTGCAGCTTATAGCCATGATCCTGGCCGTCGGTGTCATTGCCGATCAGAGAACGATACACGAAGCCGAACATCTTACGCTTCTGCTGGCCGATCGTCATGCCTGAGACCGGGCTCGCCAGACCATCGCACTGGTCGAATTCCTCGGGAGAATAGTAGGCCTCGATGGTGTAGCCGTACTCTTCCGCAGAGATCAGGTTGAGATACTTGATGTTGTCCGCATACAGAGCGGTGGACTCAGCACCGGAAGGAGATTCGTTGACCGCAGTCAGACCGTTCCAAGCGATGCCCTCGCCATAGGTATTGTTGTCACCCATAACGTACAGAACGCCATGGTCCACGCCAGTTTCAAACAGGCGCTCACCAACAGCATCCCAGATAAGACGCTTATTAGCCATAGGATGTGATCCTCCTTAGAAATATATGGTAAACAAGTCGTGATTGAGACGATCCTGTGTATAATGTCGAACGAATCGAGTCCTAGGGATCTTCGATACTTTATCGACGATAATACTATCGGGATTCGGATCGATCACGGTGACAGCATAGACATACTCCTGCTTATAGATACTATTATCCGCATGGCCATTACTGATCTCATCACGGTTATAGACAATAGCAGGATACGTCATCCGCTTATTCTCAGGCCTCTGGTAATAAACCTGATCCGACCCAAGAAGCTTTTGAAGGAGTTTATGAAACTTCCGCCTATTGGTTTCCATTCGAGTCATTGTATACTCCTCCTAACACAAGGGTGAGGCGGGGGTAGGCCTCTTTGACCATACGCACCCGCCACTTTGTTCCCATGTATGTTGCGTAACGGATCGAGTGGAAGTTCTTTTTGGCATAGGGATCAGCCACGATGCTTAGATCATTCGCGATCACCAGATCGTCATTCAGACCTTCCTGAGCTTGAAGCTTCGCGGTGTTCGACACCCAATCGCCGAAGTGCTGACGTTCAACGATCTTCTCGATCCATACGCCCGGGCTCTCTTCGACCATTGTTGCATAGCCGATTTTCCCACAAAACTTCGCCATTTTGAATTAGCCGCCGGCCTTGACCGCGTAGGACTCGATGGTGATGGCGCTGTAGGGCTTGGTGAGGGCGCCGGAGCAACGGGTCTCCATCAGATACTTCTGCTGGTTGTAGTCGATATCGAAATCGTCGAACATGGAGACCGCGCCACCCTTGTCAGCGCCGACAGTGTAGTCGGTCAGGTTGACGATGATGCCCATCAGGCTGTGGATGTAAGCCTTGGAATCGGTCTCATGGGTCACCTCACGGGTCAGACCCTCCATGACGGGAACGGTAACGATCTTGCTCACGCGCAGAGCGGTACGGAGCTCTTCCTCGGTCTTGTACAGGCGATGGCCGATGCCATCCTCGAGAAGCAGCATGTTGGTGAGCATCTCTTCGGTGGTGTAGAGAGCGGGATTGCCGCTGCCCTTGTAGTCCTTGCGGGACTTGATGCACTGACGGATGAACTCCTTGGCCAGCTTGTCGTCATCATTGTAGGTAACGGAGTCGATGCCGACCTTGATGGTGTACAGGTCCGCATCGGTCCAGATCGGGCGGATATTGTCTTCCTTGATCTTGTCATCGGAGGCAGTGGAACGGCCGTCGGACACCAGGATCGCACGGGCGATTTCCTCGTTGAGCATCATGCGCATCTCACTCTTGAGCCAGGCGACGACGTCGAAGTCGACGATGTCGATGATGTCATCGCGATCGAGCTTCTGCTTCTTGTAGATGGTCTGAGGCGTGGTGGAACGCTTGAGCAGGGTGAAGACTTCTTCCTTCTTCAGCTTGCCCTTCAGGTAACCCTTGGCGCGGGCCTCGTCGGCAGTGATGTCGGCGAACACGGACTTGATGCGGGAGAACGGAACATGATGGACACCGGACATAACGCCGGAGACCCAAGTCATGTCGCGCTGGATAAACTGAGGCTGACGGGTAACATTGCGGTCATCGGGGAACAGATACTCGATATTCTCGATACCGTAGTCGGCATGCATCAGGGCATCAGACAGACCCTCCATATCGTCCATGTGAGCCAGAACGGCTTCCTTCAGGGAGCTGCAGGCTTTGGCTTCCTTCGCAAGAAGAGCGAAGTTCTCACGAGTGAGCTGAGCGGTCTTGTTCGCACCGCTCTCAAAGGCGTTGTGAGCCATAGTGGAATCCTCCTTATTTTCTTCTCTGGCTGTTGCAACCAGATAATACATAACGTTTTTCTGCTTCTCATTCATAGAGTCAATGACATCCTGAATGGTCTCCTCGGAACCGTCAGCATGCTGAAGTTCCGGATTCGTAGTGGGACTGTTGCTTTCCGTAGGATTTTCCTCACCATTTTGATTTGCCGGAGTCGGATCGGATT
>ERZ1034992.731-NODE-731-length-16981-cov-34.236559_pt1 | contig 16981 bp, 29 predicted proteins | sample MGYA00520695_ERZ1034992 | MGnify/ENA primary metagenome ERZ1034992 (study PRJEB33766, sample SAMN09781778) | gut metagenome | biome: gut microbiome | host: Homo sapiens | place: Madagascar | study: EMG produced TPA metagenomics assembly of the PRJNA485056 data...
ATATATAAAAAAATAAAAGAGGGCGTTAACGCCCTCTTTTCGGTAGTAAATCTTCGATAGTTAAAGTATTTAGCTTGGTATAAGGAATGCGGATTAGCGTGATATTATGCTCTTTACACCAAGTGTCTTTAATTCTATCTCGTCTTTGGATATCCTCAAGTGGTTCCCAATTAGGAGATTGTTCATAGTGTTGCTTACCATCAAACTCAATTAGGTATTGATTATTGACGAAGAAATCAAATCGGAGTAGTCTATTCGTTGATGGATTTACACAATCTGGAAAACTTTTCTCCTGCTCGAATGGGATATTGTATTCTTCTAACAAACTCTTAATTTTCATTTCTCCATGAGACAGTTTAGAGCATCCGCAGGATTGAGTATTGCCGGAGCGCAAGTCGCCAGTGGATACACTTATGCGGTTTCCGCAATCACATTGGCAAACCCAATATTTCTTCTCTGATGTAGACTTTTCTATATCTAATCCTTCTACTATAAGAAGACCAAAGCGTTGTCCATTTAGATTGATACCACGGACTTCAGATGTAATATCTTTTTGCAGACATCCACATGATTTTGTATGTCCAGTCTTAAGATGCGTAGTAGTTACTTCAACTAAATTTCCGCAATCACAACGGCATATCCATTTTGCACTAGTTGTGCTTCTCGATAGTACAACTAAACGGCCAAAGCGGTGCCCTACTAAATCAATATTCCTCTTGTTTGCGATGGATGTTTTTTCTTTTTGTAGACATCCGCAAGACTGCGTATGCCTGCTAGTTAATGAGGTAGATAGGACATCTTTCTCATTTCCGCAATCACACCTACATCGCCATTGAATTTTTCCATTCTTTCGTTCTGGGAGTTCGTACAATACTGTTAATCTCCCAAATTTCTATCCAGTTAAATCTCTTTTTGCCATACTAAAACCTCCTGTTAAGTAACAAAGTTTTTACCTTCTACTATATATACGGTTGTAACTTTGTTACTTAACAGGGTCTGTCCAAAAAATTAAAGGGCGCGAAACCGCGCCCTTTAATCTCACTGGTTATTGAAATTAAACAGATTGGCGAACGGAGTAGAGCCACCATTCATCATCATAGACAGCATGAGCATCTTGGACATATCGCCATCATTGTCACCGTCACTCAGCATAGACTGCATGAGCATATACGGCATAATATTACCGAACGGGTTATCTGCGGATGGCGCATCAGCAGTCACATTCATCAGGGAAACAACCTTTGTGACATAGTTGAATCCAAAAATTGAGGTCACGGGCACAACAACCTTATTCTCAGAGTTCAGAATGTCGATGCAGTGGATGCCATCTTCCTCAACAGACTGGACATACATAAGCTCGCTACGATGCAGCACCATATCGCCAGCCCGCAGGTCTTTAATAGCAGCCGGCATCTTATAAATCATCTTCTGGAAATCAAAAGTGAAGCCAGTAACATCGACAGTTGCACCCGTGGCCGCGTTGTAAGTGAGATATTCACCCTTAGAACTGCGGATGGCGATACCATAGGGACTCAAAGCTACAACGCCAGGCTCAGTGAAGGGACCAAAATCGAAATTCATGGTAGGCATTTTCATAGTATCATTCTCCTTATATTTTTTTGTAGCGATGACTGTATCATACAAAAATTGACCAAAACCATCATCGTGTAAATTAGTTGAGTACAAAACATCTGAGCTGAGACATTCGTGAATTATAATTTCACCATCATCTAAAAATACTATCACACTAAGCTTAGGAGCAGCTTTTAAAGAACGATAAGTTTGGTATGGGATACGATTTTTGTATTTCTTCTTATCAATGGCTTCATTAAATTCCAGCAGAAGCTGACCAAAGTATGCTTTAGGATATTGTAGAGTAATATTTGACATTGTATCACTTCCTTTATTTAGTTACTTAACCAGTCGAATATTACAGGGATTTTAGTACCTTCTATAAAACCAATATTATGTTCTCCCAAGTCCCATACTTGATATTTCTCACAGAAATCAGCAAATTTCATAAAAAATTTTTTACCGTAGCAGTTTAAGACAGCTTCTATCCAAGTGAGATTGTATATATCAGTCTTATGAAGAACTTTTACAGGAATGTCATGGATAGGTTGATTATTATCCCAAGGAATAGGTTTCCAATCTATCTTAGAGGCAGGAGTAACAAGAGGCTGGATCTCTAGAAAATCTAACACATAGTCAGGACCGGCAATCTCAGGGTCTTCAAGATAGAAGGTGGGAAGTTCAAAAGGAAGACAGTGGAAGGACGTAGGTGCAAATAGCTGTCCAAGACGCTTCCTTTTAGCAGCTTTTAAGAGATACTCTTCTTTCTGTGTTTCATTATCGCTAGCGCAGAATTTTACGATAATGGAATCAGAAGCTCGATAAGTTTCTTTGAACGATCCGCTAGAAAGGTAATCAAGAGCAAGATCAGGCGAGGAAGAGTTTTGAAGGCAGATGCCGATACCCTCTACCGTATCCCGCAACTGGATAGCTTCTTTCTCTTGCTTGTCCGCGGGAACGCAGTTATTGAGCACCTGCAGGAAAGATTGCTCGATCTCTCGTAAGAAGGTTTGAATCTCTGGCAAGCAAGCATTAATGCCGCGAAGTTTGAGTGTATTTACCATTCTTTTTCCCTCCCCTTTCTTTATATAAATATAATAACATATAATTATAGTAATTTCTAATAGGGCGGTAAGGTTGGTATTGTTACGAAAGATACGAGGATAAGACGAAAGAGCATGCGGGTTGGCAGAAAAACTGGGGATAAAATTGCCATCCCGCGCTAAATTTTAGGACATTGGTCTTAATAATATATTTGTCCGTTTTTTTCTAATGAGTTGTCCGAAAATTTCTAATGATGTGTCCAAAATTTTCTATTATGTTGTCCAACTTTTTCTAATAAGTTGGACAAAACTTTCTGGTTGGGATCAATTAATTGATTTAACTGAATTTTTATGTTATTATGAGAATAGTAAAGAGAGGAGTTTCTTTATGGTAAAAACCATTGATACTCGACAGATGCCATGTCGCAAGGACATTACGAGTAATAAGAGTTATTGTGATTTATTATTTGCTTGGATTCAATGCAATTCTGAGCGAGTTACACTACATAGTCAAGACCGATAGATCGAGAAGAAGAAGTGTTAGTTTACTAATATTGAACGAGAGATGACAGACAGTCAAGGTAATAAAGTCATGGGGCGAAAGACGATTGCTAAGTATTTCCATTGGTTAGTAGAATAGGGTTTTTTAGTAGAAGATGAGAAATATTATAGGATAATTGTGTTTGATAAAGAAAGTGCGAATATTCTACAATATAAGACTTTATCCATTTTGACCAACGTATTGCGCCCGCATGTGATAGATATTTATTAGTATTTATTTGGTAGATTCAAAGCAGCAGATGAGAAACCATATTTGGTGACAGTAGCATAGATGAAAAAGTATATAGGGGTAGCAACAACAACAACATCTAATAATGCAATAGTGATGGATTCATTAGAGATTTTGAAACGATTACAGTTGCTTGATTTTTAGTACGTATAGACCGAAGAGAAGAAAACAAATATACAAATTGATTGGGTTGTAGACTGCTTACCCGATCTATGAAGCTAAGGTGAGTTGTCCAAAAATTTCTGATAGTTGTCCGTTTTTTAGATACCGTATTAATATATAGTTTGGCTTCGCCAAACGGGACGAGATTAAAATCTCTTCGAGCTTCGCTCTCCGAGATTTTAATCTCTTTCGCACGCGCCATTTGTACAAATTGTTTATGCAAAATGATAGTAACTTGCAAAAATAATTTATGCAAATTTACTAGAGAAGAAGGAGAAAGAGTTATGGCATCAGGAAGAATATTGCATAGTGGTAATTTAGTAAGGGGCATCTGCGCAGGAGATAGAAAACTTTTTATGGAAAAATATTATGATCCAGAAAAGTATATGGAATTAGGAACTTGTTTTGTTAGAGAAGATGGAAAGATTTTTATTCTCTTGAAGGATGGAGTTCGCAAGATAGACGGTGGATGGGAGGAAGAAAAATGAATTAGAAAACTCAGTAGGAAGGTTAGGAGATTTTCGATCTAAAACCTCTTACTGAAGAGGAGAGGACTTGGTTAGAGGAACATTTTATAGATTTTGCTAGGGAGTAGTATCTAGTAAGATGGAATGATATGAGAGAGGCTTTTAAAATTGCATAGCGTTAGAAGGATCTATAGAGATAGAATAAGTGCGGGAAAATAGAGTGATATAGGGGAAAATAAGAGAGTGTGTGTGCTAAAATAGTGAAGTTGATTAAAATAGTGGAGTTGGGTGCCGATCGGGTCTAGATATCCCTTCCTTAATCCCTCGTTACCGATCTTCGTAACTGGCTCCCGCGATTCATATATATAAAAAAAGAGAGGGCGTTAGCCCTCTCACAGACCGGTCTCCCGCAGGAAATCAGCAATCTTCTCATTGTCACTCTTATCTTTGCTCTTAGGAATGGCATCAAAGAGATTATCAACCTTGTCCAGGAGAACCTGGAGAAGCTCATCTGGTTCCTTGCCGATCATAGTCGCGGTAGTCTCCGCGTTTAGCTTAATGATCTGGAAATAATCCTTGATATTTTCAGCAGTCCAATCGGGATACTTTTCTGCCATAGTAATGGCATACAATGTAGCCGCGTCAGTGCAATTAAGACGCTCTTCAGTAACAGCGGTCTCAAACTGATCTTTCATATGCTCAATCAGCTCAGTGCGAGCATCCTTAACTGCCTTCTTCTTTTGATCCTCCTGCTGGACCGCGTTAAGAGTCTTAGAGAACATCTTTGCGATGTCATCAATAGTCAGCCCATTCTTCTGGGCATCTCGAATCATAGCTTCAAAATCCATGTTCTATCACCATAGTTCTTCTCGTAGAAGAACTAATTCCTTTCTTAATTTCTATATATATTATATAATATTTTTTAATATATGCCAACCCGATCGGAAATTAGTCCAAAAATTTCCTCTCCGGTATAGATTTTTGCTAGGTAATAGCATTTATGTAGTTGGCTACAGAGAATTTGAAGTAGGAAATATGATTACTTGATGGATTTAAAGTGCGTTTTCTTAATTTTTAAATCAAAAAGCTTAGATTTTTGCGCTATTTTGTCTCGTTTTTAGTAATTTTAAGCTAGAACCGAGGTGTTTTTATATCTTTTTTTAATATAATAACATATTTTATTATAAAAATCAAGAGGAAATAGAGAACTCGCGGGCCCGATCGGATTAACTGGGTCTCCGCTCTTATTATCTTTCCTCTTGTTTTGATATGAAAAACTGGACCCGATCGGCAACGCAAGAAGTTCGCTATGAGCAACTAAAATTTTGTTAGCTACACGGAAGTGGAGTGGGCTATATGCCAAATGAAATTAGAAATATGAGTCAATGGTGGTTTGAAAATAAAATTGGACTAGAATGTCAAACTTTCGGGAAAATAGAGGGCGATATGAGGGGCTGCTGGATTGAACAAAAATTTTGCATATGTGGGCCCGATCGGTAAAACTCGGGCCGGGTCGCCCGCGACCGGCCCGCCATTATACCACATTTCCGTCCGGTTGTCAATAGGCAATTTATACAAAAATCTCATCTGGTTTTTGGTAAAAATGCACAAAAAAATCCGGCTCAATCGAGCCGGATTTCGTAGGTTTTGCGTATCGTCACTTTGACGGTTTTGGGCTTCTTTTTGCAATAAAATCTGTCATTTCTGACAAACTCGCCTATGCCCTCGTCCTGCCATCTTTGGCGGGTTTTATCCTCATATCTCAAGGTGTTATACTTGGAGAGAGGGAGCGAAAAGTCATAGACGAATTCACCGCCCGGCGGCATGGTGTAGTTGGGACTTTTCTTATAATTGCGGTTATGCTCCTTGCGACGGCGGTCAAGGTCGTTTGTGGTGCCTACCTTGAGAATGAAATTGCCGTCCCTGTCGATATAGTGACCGACATATAAAAACTCTTTAGGTCGCTTTGCCGTTATCTTCCCCTTCTTTCTGGAAGGGGCGGGATAGGGGTTCCCGCCCCTATCCCTTAACTTTTCGGCTTGCGCTTCTGCACAAGTGTCAACTCGAAAGTTTCACCACCTATCATAAAAGAAATCTGTCTTTCCTTGTTCGTGATAGCAAGGTTAGAAACATCAAAGTTACTGTTATGCTCCATGAACTCCGCGAGCTCTGCGATAATGCCCCCTTTAGTTGCGTTAGGCTTGCGTTCTCGCTTGGTAAACTTGTATGCTGTGGGAACTTTACGGGTTCCCGTATGGGCATACTTTTGTGCGGTTTTTAGTTTGTCAGGCGGTAAATCAAACTCGGTTTTTTCTCCAGCTTCAACCGCCTTATCATAGGCAAGAATGCTTTGCGCTTCTTGCTCATTCGGAAACACTGCCTTAATACGGGCCAGACGCTCCGCGTCCGTTATTCGTTGGGCTATGCTGACCATCCCTTTCTTTTATGATGGGCGGGGCTTTTACACCCCGCCTCCTTCTGGTTAGGCCAGACTGAACAGAGACTTACCCTTAGATTCGGTCTTAACCACCTTATCGGCCAGCATAAGCTGACGTACCAGAGGGGAAATCTTCTGAGTGGTGAAACCGTCGAACTCGGGCACACCCTTAATAATCTCGGTGCAGGTCACACCAATCTTATCCTCGGGGAGGGTCGCCAGGAACTCCAGGATGATGCCCTTATAGACCTCATTCTCCTGCTGGGTCTTGGTCTGCTTCTTATCCTCGCCGCTGTTCTTGCGGGCCAGCAGGCCCAGCTCGTGGTCGATGAAGGTCATGGCATCCTCGATGGTGGTGCCATAGTTGACGGGGGAGCCATTCAGCATAGCCTTGATATCCTCGAAACGCATGGCCTTGGTGATACGGGTCTTGTTAGTCTTTTCCATAATAAACTTCCTTTCTGGTTTTTAGGACTGTCCTTGTCCTTGTGTTTTATTATATCAAACTTTCATCAACTTGTCAAGGAGTTTTTTCAACTTCTTTTCAAACTTTCAGAAGTTTAATACCGTGATGAGTAAATTTTCAAGGTTCCTTTGTGCTTTCATTATAGCACTTTTCGCTTGGCTTGTCAATAGGTTTTTGAAGTTTTTTTTGGAATCTCTTGACTGTCGCTGTTCGCCGTTTCAAGAGCCGTTCCCTTAACTTCTATACCTATTATAGCATATCTTGTGGAGCCTGTCAAGAGGTTTTTTCGATTTTTTTCAAAATCTTTTAGGAGCCTTTCAGCGCCCCTCTCTTAACTTCTGTACTAAGTATAGCACCGCAAGCGGGAAACGTCAAGAATTTTCTTCTGAAAAGTTGCACAATTTCGGGAGATTTTGAGCATGATTTTTTGTGCACTTTGCCTATTGATTTTTTGCTGGCGGTGGTGTATAATGAAAATTCGGCCCGCTGCGTGCGCCAGCGGGCCGTCGAAGAGGGCATTGTGCATTTTGACGAAAAAAAGAGGGGCGTTGCCCCTCTTAGCTCCAGCACATATCTAAAAACTCGAACAGATTTTCATCCTTGTCGGGAAATGTTACCAGATGCCCGCCGTCATCCGTCAAATGTTCGGCGTCAATGCTCCATCCCATGCGCTTGATAACGGCGATTGCGTCCGCTTTGCTGTCGTCGTTCAGAAACTCAAGCCATACAGTTTTTGTCATTTTGTCTCCCTTTCTGCCTTTCCGCTCAATCAAGAGCGGAAAGGACTTCAAGCAGATTTACCTTTGTTGGGTCGATTGACTCGCCTAAATGCCACCCGTCCCGCACCTTTTTGTTATCGTCAATCAGAACTGCGGGAGCGTCTGCAATGCGGCGAATACAGTCAGCCTTAGTCCTGCCATAGGCAATAAAGTGGCATTTATCGGCGGGGAAGTGATACTTTTCAAGCCATGCCTTTTTTGCCTTGCGGACGGCGGTTTTATATTTCTCGGTGCTGTCCTTGCTCAACCAGCTAATAATGCGGATTTCATATCCCTTATCAGCCAGTTTCAAGAGGATTTCTCGCAGAGCTTTCATATCCCACATGGGAGCGGCTTCTGCATAGGGGCTTGCGTCCTCTGCCCGCAGTTTATCTAACCAGTTAGGAACGGCGTACAGGTCAGCAATAGTACCATCCATATCGAAACAAATCATTTTCATCTTATCGCTTCCTTTCTTTTGATACATTCATTATAGCAGGTTTCTTTTCGTTTGTCAACCCCTTTTTTCAAGGTTGGGGAGATTAAATCTCCCCAAACCTAATTACCGGCGTTTCTCGCAAACTTGCGGAAAACTCTCGCTGAAACTCTGTCATGGGCGGGTATTCTCTCTTGTTCTCAAAGAGGGCTTTCCGCATGGGCTTATGCTGTCGGAAGCAATAGAACATAATCTCCGCTTCAATCAGCACATCTTCCAGCCCGGTGTGGCTTTCTTCAAACTCGTTATTGCCGGAGATGAAACGCCACAGGATTTCGGCAGTTTTGCGGCAAGCGCCATTTTTCAGCACATAGCCGTTTTCTTGGCAGAACGTTTTATAGGTGGGCATTTTACAGATGACGTCCTGCGCCATCTTCATGGTATCCCAAATCCCCACGCTGTCGAACGGGAACCAGTAGCGAAAACGGCTCGCGGTGACATAACGCTGTGTGACATTCAAAGCGTTATAGTCAAAGCGGGCATTATGTGCGGCTACCTCTTTAATGCCCCACTTCTCGATAGTATCCAGCATAGCCCTACGGATTTCGTAGGTGCTTGCCATCTTGCGGCTACCCGCCCGCAATTCCTCGACATAGCGGGGGATTTTCCAATTATAATAAGCCGTCCGCATAAGGTCACGCTCATCACAGAAAATGTCACGATTGACATAACTCGCGGTTTCGTAGATATTGCCCTTGGTGTCTACAACCGCCCAACCGCAGTCATATACAAGGACATTGGACATATCCAGGCTATTGCCATCCTGGATAGTGTTGGCGGTTTCGGTATCAACCACCAGGACATAGTGTTTGCGCTTGTCAATTTTTTCCATCTTGTCAAATCCTTTCTATTGATTAAGGTTTACCTTCGTTCCCTTAACTCTGGATTAAGTATAGCATAACTAGCGGGGCTTGTCAAGAGGGAATTTCAAATTTCTTTGAATTTTTTCGGATTTCAGACCGGGATGCAAACTGAATCACAAAGGGTCTTTCTCAAACCGTGCCCTCTTGACATTATTAAGTATAGCACTTTTCGGGATAGCCGTCAATCGTCAAAATGCACAACGTTTAGTCAAGAAAATTGTGCAATCTGCCTATTGCTAAAAATTCGGGGCGCGCCGAGCGTGTGCGCCCCGCCAAGAGGGCATTGTAAAATTGTGTAAAAAACTCGGTGGATTTCTCCACCGAGTTTCTGTTGTTCAGCTTCGCAGGAAACAGAGCAGGTCATTGATATCGAGACTTGGCTCTTCCTCCGGCTTTTCTGTCAGGACATAGGGCTCGACGTTGTGAAGCACATACAGTGCCATCTCGTCTTTGCCTTCCCGCGCCATCTTGGCAACGGTTGCCAGCATAGCGGCGTCAGCATCGGCCGGAGGCGCCAGATGAGAGGTCATCTTGTGGGAAGCCAGCAGGGCGTTCAGCTCATTCTTGTTTTCAGCAGTCAACATTTTTCATTTCTCCTTTACGGTTTTATTTGATAACCAAAGCAGCATTGGGGTAACTGATAACGAAGTTGTTGCCTTCAAAAGATGTAAACTCTCCATCTGACAAGTCTACCGCGTTAATAGCTTCACCGTCACAATCTACGATTCTTTCAATCTTAATGTAAAAAATGCCGCCATAACTGAAAACGCCGCCATTGTCAATTTCAACAAACTCCACAGTGGCTTTATCTTCTTTTACGATTTTCATACTTGTAACTTCCTTTCTCTTGTTGCGCGCCCTTGGATTTCTTGGGCTCCTCCCTCTTGACATTTTCTATTGTACCACAAGACTTTCATCTTGTCAATGTCTTTTCAAAGATTTTTGCTTTCGCTGACAAAATATTTGCCATGATACTTTTCAACGATATCTCTTACAATGGCGCTTTGACGCTGATTTTCTGCATAAAAGTTAAAAATCACATGTCCGCCGATATCAATGTAACTGTGTGGGATTCCAACGTTGTTGTGGATAACATAAAGGTATTCTTTATCGAAAGTTGCTTCAATCTTCCAGAGCTTATCTTTTCTCGCTTTAACCTCTCCATACTTCACGATGAAAACGCCGACAAGGTTACAACCCGCAGTTACTACAACTTTCTGCCACAAGGGAAAATCTGCAACAGTGTAAATCAATACAATGTTGTAATAGCCGTAGTACAGAGCGGAAACAATGCTTGCGACCCATGGGCCAGATTTAATAGTTACGATGCTCTTGATCGTGGAGAAGATAACATTTACAATCGAGAGCACGATGAAGATGAATAGCAAATTCATTCCTTTACCACCTCCCTTTATCTAGTAATGATGTCATAGTTGTACAGGTCAATATAAAGGCTTTCACCATTATCCCAGTCAGGGATTTCGGAAGCGTCCACGATTTCCATAGTGGGCAAGAGGTATTCTAACTTGATTTCATAGCTTTCGCCCTCCAAGAGCAATCGAGTTTTCAGAGTGTGATAGAGCAGATTCTGGACGCATACCCGAAAAGTCTCCAGGTCAACGTCTTTAGGGCAACCAAGCCACTGAAAAAGTTCTCGAATGAGATGGCCCACAGCTTCAAGCTCGATTCCAAAATCATTGTCGTGCAGAGTAATATGTAAATATTTCATTTATTTTTCCTCCATTTCATAAACTATTATAATATAAAATTGCCAAAATGTCAATAGGTATTTTTAATCAGTTTCTTTGCTCCATTCCTCCCACTTCTTATTAACGCCTTTGTCATGAATTTCTTGTTCCAGACCCTCGGCAATAGTTTCTCTTACAGCGTCATCAATAGAGGTATACTGGTCCAGAATAACATGGTTAAGGTAGAAATGTTTGGTGCGACCAAAGAACTTGCGGTTGGGGCGGATAACTTCGTTAACATAGATACCTAACATACAACCAGCAAATTCGTCATAGACTTCGACCTCAAAAGTGCGGTTCTCATAGCAGTAAGTTTTCTTTTTCATGGTGTCTACCTCTTTTCTTTTGTTGCATTCATTGTACCACCGTTTCGGGAGAAAGTCAAGCTGGCAATTTGCACAAAAATGCGATGAAAAATTTGTGTAATAATATTCTTGCGCAAACTCGGCGCGTGGTGGCCCACAACGCGCCGCCCAATTATATCACAAAGCTTTGGAATTGTCAATGGGCAAAATAGACAAAAAAAACTACCCAAAATTGGGTAGTTTTTTTATTTTAATCCAAAGGATTGATTTCGCCAGGGATGCTGAAAGAATCAGCGTCCAGCATAAAACTGTGGTCCTCGGTAAAAAGCTCAATCATACCAAAGTCCATGATATAGTTATTTACGGCTCGCCGGACGTTATTCCAGAGATCAGTCTTTCGGCTTTCTGAGCGCCGTTCCTTTGCTTCTTTTATCCGGGAAATGAGTTCGTCCAGTTCTTCATCGGTCATATAACTAAAATCAGTGTTCAAATCCATCTTTATAACTCCCTTTCATTGATAGGTAATAGAAATCTCCCGAAGTGGGAGATTTCTATTATTCATTTTGTGCTAATGGAAAAAATGGAGCGCAATAACGAGCCAAATAGCCAAAGCTAACTTCCACGAAAATACAATAGTGAAAGTCCCAATGGCTGCAATCCCAATAGCCGGGAGAAGCCAGCAAAGAAGCCAAACAAGGCCAGCCGTGATAAGGAATGAAACCGTGAGAAACAGAAGAGCCAAAAGAATAAACAACATTTTATTTTCCCCTTTCATTTGATGGTTTTATTATAGCATAAAGGGCTTGTTTTGTCAAGCCCTTTATGCTATTTTTTAGCCCTCAAGCAGTTCCTGCGGAACAGTTCTACCAGAGGCTCGGCAAAAGGCGATAACCATACCGACAGCGGGGATAAAAATATCTTCTGCCGTAGCGGTTGCCGTTCCAGTCCGACGGCTGTTATTGCTGACAACCTCGCAAGTAGTGGTTTTGTTCTCAATACTGAACTTAGCAGAGGTAGCACGCATGGGGAGTGCGTTATCTTCAAGCCACTTCTGGGCGATAGCCGCCTTGTTTTCTGTGGGCTGTATGTACTTGCGGAAAAGAATGCCGCCGTCTGTGGTATAGATTTCCAGCGGGTCACCCTCTCGAATAGCAAGAGTACGACGGATTTCCTTGGGGATGACCACCCGGCCCAGGTCGTCGATGCGCCGGACAATGCCAGTAGCTTTCATTTTATCAAATCCTTTCTTTTTTTCTTGTCGGGGAAGTCTTACACTTCCCCGACCTTATCCAGCATAGCCATAAGGGTTACCTTATCGCCGCCGAGTTCCAGTTCCACGATAATGTCATTGACGATAGACCTTGTTTCATCGGTCTTGCGTCTGCGCCAGCACTGAACGTTATTATAGCTCAGTCTGTCTTTAATGCAGAATGATGTGAGCCTGTTGAGTCCGACACAACGGCGTTCCTTATCGGTGTGCAAGTCCTCAAGGAAATCGTACTGAGCAAAGGCGCTTGCCATATACTCATCATAGGCTTTCTGTGCGGCGTCCATAGCCGCGTTTTCTACTTCCTGCGCCACTTTTACCTGGAAATCGGCCTCCTCTTTCTCCGCCGCATATTTGGCATCCAGACGGTTAGAAACTTCCTTTTCGATGAATTCACGGATAGTCTTAGTAACTCTCATAATATAACTTCCTTTCTGACTGTTTAGGTGGTCAACCTCTTTCCACGGTCTTATTGTATCACATAAGGGGTTGTTTGTCAACCCTTTATTTCATAATTGAAGAAAATTCTTCAGTATGTCCGCATTTATCGCAAGTGTAATAGAAAGACTCTGATGTTCTCCATTTAGTAGCGCCGGAAAACTGATATTCACCGCCGCAGTTAATGTGGATACCATTATTCCAGCGGTCATAGTCGTTTTTCTTTTCCGTGTATATACCGCACATTAACGCGAAAGCGGCAACGAGGACGCACACAGAAGCAATGATTTTGTAGCGGATTCTCTGCGGAGCGGCAATAGCCACAGTGAGCGGGAATAAAGCGATGATAATCCAGCCAATTAGAAATATAGGGTTAGTAAACATTTTGTTTTCGCTCCTCTTCTTTTGATAAGACAAGTATACCACCATGCATTTAACAAGTCAAGTATTTTGGGAGAAAAGTCTTTCGTCAAAATGACGAAAAATCGTATGGAAAATTGTGCAAAACGTCAATCGGCCAAAATTCCGGCCACAGCGTGCGCCAGCGGCCGGCCGAGAAAGAAAAAAAAGAAGACCTCCGAGTGGAGGTCATTCAATACGCTCTTGAAATAGGAGTGCTTCGACTTCATTTGCTGAGGTAGAACTTTTGTAAAGCGCGTCCTGGTAGTTATAGCCCCAGATAAAAGCGCGCTCGCCATTTTTTAACAAGACTTCAAACTCATACATAACATCAAACCTTCTTTCTTTTGATGGTTTAAGTATACCATAGAAAGCATGGTTTGTCAATCGTCATTTTGAACAACTTTTAATCCGGCTTTTTGTACAAGTTTCATAGCTTCTTCCAATTCAGTATTTAAACCGCAGTCAATGCAGATGTAATTGCGGCCATCAATTTGACGAACTTCAAAGAAGTATTCTTTGCCAGTAATAAGGCCAAGCTGATCCCGAAGCCGGACAGGAATCATAATTCTTCCCATTGCATCCAATTTTCTAGAGTAAGTAGATTCAGCCATTTTGGTTTTTTATTTCTAGTAACCTAGCCTGTGCGAAAATTCGACTCCAGACGGGAGCCGCGGCATCTTGCCGAAAAGAATTAGATTACCATTCACATGGCATTTTCTAACAGAACTGGGCCATTGGGCAGTTCTTGCAAGAATCTTGGTTCATGCAGAACTCCAAAATGACAGCCAGCGCTTCTAGCGTCATTAGAAAATTCTCCTTTCTCATTTCTTCTATAATTATTATAACAAAATTTTTTATAAAAATCAAAAAAGAGCCGACTTAGAAAGTCAGCTCTTTTTCTTTCCAAATGACCAGATGGTATAAACCAATCCCGAAAGAGAATTGTACCTATCCGCCATCTGTGCATTCAATCGGATACTTATGGGGTAATCGTTCAATACTCATCTTAGCTCCATCTCTTCAAATGCGCCCAAATCCCGCAGATACTCATAGAGAGCTTTGTCATCTTTCGTTTCACCGATGTCGAGAACCCGGACACATCCCTCTACCTTAGAGTTAAGAGGGCGCCTCAATTCCCAGCCCGCAAAGCTGGCAATAGCCTGATAGAACTTAGTAGCATCTCCAGCTTCCTTGAATTTAACAATAATACTCATGATTTATAACTCCTTTCTTTTGATAATTCAGAGGGCTTACGCCCTCTGAATTTTATTTTTAGCCATCGACGTAAATGATAAGGGTGTTATGCTCGGCTTTCAAACCGGTAACAGGCAATCCCAGTACCCATTCCTCACTTGCGCCCAAAAGGTCGCCGCCCAAGGTCATGCGGCCCTTATGGTCTTTATGGTAATGGCCGCAAGTGTTTTTATTTATCACTTCAACACCATTCCCGTCGTAAAACATCAGTTCGCCTGTCACAAGGCCAATCACGTTTTTAACCATGCCCAAAGTCATTTTTGTCAACCTCTTCCGTTTTTGATGTCGTTCCCTTGGAACAATTATAGTATAGTACAGGGCATAGCAGAAGTCAACTGGTAAATTGCACAAAGAATTTCGGGAGAGTTTGTTCACTTTCACCATGCCAATTTTTCGTATGGAAATTTGTGCAACTTGCACAAGATCAAAATTCGGCGCGCAACGTGCGTGGGCGCGCCGCCGAGGCTATGGCATTTTCGTCAAATTGTACAAAAATAAAATTTGTGCAAAGTGACGAATTTTATTTTCGTCACTTTGCACAAAGGCTATTCACCAGACCTCTTTCCAGATTTTAACAATGGTATCATCGTCAAACTCTTCTGTCCCCATGTCGTCAAAGAACACACAGAGATAGTCATCCATGGAAAAGTTGTCGCTGTTACCGATTTCAACTGTCCACTCAGCTCCATCTTCTAATGTAACAAGAGTCAGGATATTGTCATCAATACTCATAGGAATGCCAGTATCGATTCTGGTGTGGTTAGTGATAGGATCGCCGCAAGCTCCTTCTGCCTGTTCCTCTTGCTTCGTCATAATGACGAAAGCGTTATACGGACTGTGGTGCGGATTAGGCTCGCAGTTATCCCATACTATATCGAGCCATGAGAGGAAAAACCATAACAGGACTACCATACACACGCTGTATAGCGTCACCTTTGCCACTTTACGCATTATCCCGCACCTCTTTCCACAGCTTGACCATCTCGTCGGTCATGCACCTATCACAGCAAGCTCCGTTATCACAAGGCCGGTTACCATCTGCATCCCCATAGCATCTGCAATATCTCTCAAGAAACTCGTTATAAGTCATAATAATACTCCTCTCTTTTGTTTGCGGGTTGGGCGCTCCACGCTCCCGCAGAGCGCCCTATAGAGTGCTACACGCTTATTCGGCTATGTGAACGATTTCACCTGTAGTATTATCAATGACTGCCACGCCATAGAAACTATCTTCGTCTCGCCAGAAGTTAGCCACTTCGTCGGCCTGCTCGCTGATATACTCCAGGCCATCAGACCCTTCAAGCTGGCAGGGGTCATTATCCTTATAGAGCAGAGCCAGCATATAGCGATAGTTCGGGGACAGGTCCGGCCACTCGTCAGGGGTAGCCGGTCTGGTATGCAGAGGGGAATTGATGTATTTTTTCATCATATAGGCCCAGTGGGGCATGGCGCTAGCAGGGATAGCGTTATAAGCGTTCCGGTCCAGGATAATACCGTCCTCGACGGTTCTGGCCCGCACGTTCATCTTAACCCGTAACAGGCTGACGAACTTCTCCTTCTCGAACATCTCGCTAGTAAAGTATTTGACGAATTCCATAGTTATACCTCTTTCTTCTGTTTTAAGGTAGGAGCCTGCGCCCGCAGGCTCCTATGGTGGTTATGTTACTTGGCAATCTTAGCCGTCACGCTTGCGGCCTTGGGAGTGCCGACCTTGCGATACTTGCTCATGCACTCTGCAAACAGCTTAGGGGCCTTAGCTCTGAACGCGGCAGTGTCCAGAGTTTCCGTGGCCTTGCCGGGTCTGGTCACGCTGACGGTATACGAACCATATACCAACGTCAGGGGTTCGCCCTGCGCTTCTGCGCGGGCTTCTGCCTTGAGCGCGTCAAGCTCTGCGCGGGCGGCGTCAATGGCGGCCTGGAGTTCACACATGCGGACGATTTTTTCGTTTGTCATTTTTTTCAATCTCCTTTTTTTTGTTGCGGATGATTTTTGTGTTGCTTTTTTAACTGTCTCCATTGTACCAGATAGTCAGTTACTTGTCAACACCTTTTTTGATTTTTTTTGAATTTTTTTCGGCCAGGCTGTTTTCCTTGCCTGTGCTCACATGGTACACCTGGCGGGCTTTGCTTGTCAACAACTTTTTTGCATTTTTTCATGGTTCGGCGTTCTGCACAAAAAGAGACCTGCCCATTTGTGCAAAATGACAAGTCTCTTTTTATTTAATGTATAGGGGTGGGCGTGCGTGTTTAATCGAACAGCTGTTCGACCCCTGTACTACCCCGGGGGTAGGTTTCAGGAAAAAACTGGGAATTTTTTCTCCATTCGTTCTCCCACGTCCTTAAAATCTCGAAAACCATTTTTGATTTCAGATTACGGTTTTCTTATATGATAAGGATACGTACCCTCTATTCTAAGCATCCTCGTACAACATGGGCAGCTAATCTATCGCTCGATATAAACTTCTCCATCCCTATATACCTAGAACTCTTCTGTCTCTAAATCAAATTTTG
>ERZ1034992.735-NODE-735-length-16949-cov-68.049011_pt1 | contig 16949 bp, 25 predicted proteins | sample MGYA00520695_ERZ1034992 | MGnify/ENA primary metagenome ERZ1034992 (study PRJEB33766, sample SAMN09781778) | gut metagenome | biome: gut microbiome | host: Homo sapiens | place: Madagascar | study: EMG produced TPA metagenomics assembly of the PRJNA485056 data...
CATTTCAACTTCGACCGTCATTTTCCCCATAAGGTTAGTTCTAGTTAGGCATATTTTTGTGCAAAGCGACAAGAATTATAGGTTGTCATATTGTACAAGCATAGGTGTAAACTACGTACTATATTTGTTCAAAATTACTTATTGCATTTACCACATATTCATGTTATAATATAATCAGAAAGAGAGAAAGAGAGGAATTAAAAATGAAGGAAAAATTTATGGGATTTGTAAAGAAATATTTAGAATCATGTGTTGCAGGTAATGAAAGGGATAGGGCTTATTACCTTGGATGCTTACAAGGTGTAACTACTGCTTCACTTTGGTATGCTTTAGATGATTATGAATTTTATTGTTCAGAAATGATTAAAGCTATATCATTAACATCTGCTCTTGAATTAGAAGTGTTTAACAAGTTCTGTGATTGACACCAGTCAATAAGAGATAAAGTTATAAAGTGAGGAAACAAAATGAAAAAAGATTTCGGAAGTGACGAATTATTTCTTACAACGACTAAGGGTTATATTGTAAATATACTTAGAGTAATAGCAACGCCTTGTGCTGAGGTCGTTGTATGTGTGGTAAAAGGTGAGCATAAGCTTTTCAAAGTATGCTCTAGCAACAAAGGCGAATACATTACAGTTAGATGTAATGGTGAGTATTTGGGACGTTGTTATTTGATTTAGCCACAAGGTGTACCGCAGGTTCGATTCCTGCGGGTGGCACTCGGTCAATAGAGACCATTGTAAAAGGAGGAATAAACATGACAAAAAGAGAAATGCAGTTAAAGGTTAATAGCGAAGTCTTGAGTAATTGGGCTCAAGTAAAGGAAGTTTGGGATAAAGTTCCAAAGGAAGTTACAGTAACGCGAATTGATTATTGCAAGTGCGGTTATATAATTTGGGGTTCGTACATCTTTCTGGTAAGTTATAATACGTTGGTTGCTTATATTGACGCCGACAGCGTATTAGTCGATATTTTAAGGCTGGTGTATGGGTATACATCGACGTCTGCGAAGCACATTGCAAAATTTCGTAACATGTTTAAACATTGTTATGAAATAACATATAGGGATGTGATATAATGAAGTATATTGAAAAAATAACGGGAGAAGATTATTATATTATACCGCCAGGATGGACGATAGCGGGTGCAAGTCGTGCTAGTGTGTATTTTAACACACACACTGGATATCACTATACAGATGTACCAGATTTGTTAGCGTTTCAAAGACCGCTAACTGTAGAATTGAGTAACGGGAAACGATTGAACTTTCCCGTTCTCGAATGATTTTTGCAGGCCTGTCAATAGCAGGCCTTGCAATAATAATATTGATTGCAGCTGAATTAATAGCTCAGTTGCTATATGGAAAGGAGAATTAAAAATGTACATTAAAGAAGTAAAACAGGGCGATATGTATTTAAAATTTGAAAGACCACTAAAAATAGTTGGTGGTGACGAATATTATGTTTTTTTGGCCGACACGGCGTGTACGATTGGCAGACTAACTTATATTCGGACATTTTCGAGAGATTGGCATTTTATTGAGGATATAACAGGTCGTGATATAATGTTTAAATAAAGATTTTATTAGAACATTCGTTCGCTAGCTGAATATGTGCAAAGTTAGTCATATCTAACCATAGTGCAAAATAAATAAAAAATTCTTGAAAAAACTGTTGACATTTTAGCACATCAATGCTATAATTAATAATGTAAAGAGAACTGAAAACCTCTTCACATTTCCTCCTTTCTTATACGTAGAAAGGTTGACAGGCTGGATTGCGGAACATTTCCGACGGGTTCGACTCCCGTTCTGTCAATTCGTCGATGGACGTTAAGCGAACAAAAAACAAAAAAGGAGGCCAAAACTATGGCACGAAAAAGAATGGTAACACGCACAATCACATTCACGACAGCTACAGCTACAGTATATGATATTCAGTCTGACGAAATTCAGACACTTGAATACAAGCTGTCAGGCGAACTTTCAGCAGATGATGCGCTGAAAGCAATCACAAAAGAGCATGCAGAGGTGCGTCCTCTGAAAGTATCAGAAGTAGAGGTACAGGAAGAACTGTACGGAATGTCAGAAGAGAAGTTTCTGGAGCTGGCTGAAATTCTCCCATCAAGGGCGAAAGCTCAGTCGGAAGAATAATGTAACTTGTTAACTGAATTTGTTTTATGTTGATACACAATACAGCACAATCAAAGAAAGGAAATAAAAGCATGATTACAATTAAAAACGAAACTAAAGAATTCACACCAGTTGAAAAATATCTTTTAACAGTAGCTCCGACAATTAAAACTGTCAAGACACTTGAGGATGGTGACGTTCTTAATGTTGCAGGATATCTTGAGTTTGTCGATGTAAAAGAGGACGGCACAACGTTCGAACTTATGTCCATCATCACTACTAATAACATGGTATACAGTGCCCAGTCTGTAACATTCAAGAGAAGTATCAAAGACATAGAATCTGTCATGCAGGGATTTCCATTCCCTGTTAAGAAAATCTCTGGTCAGTCAAAGGCCGGTCGCAAGTACGTTGATTGCGTACTTGACGTTGACAGCTTATAATTTAAAGCAGGTAATTAAATAAGTACTTTGGCGCTCACGATATACAGTGAGCGTCATACTTTCTTTATTTTTAATGTTTGCACGTGAAACATAAAGAGAGGTGAAAAATATGGCGAAAAAACCAACAGCATACGAACGTGAGCGCAACAGAATAAAACGCCTCGAGCGTAAGCTTAAAAAACAGGGTGTCCAGTATGTTCCAACAAACATACCGACTTTGCGTCAGATTAAGGCAAAAGGATTTACGGGTAAAGCGCTTCGAGCTTATGTTAATAAGCTAAAAAAGATAGACGTTGAAGCACTTAAAGCAGAAGTTTACAAACCTCATGAAGAGGATATAGCTTTTAGCAATTTTAATGACGAATTTCTTTCAAGATATTCATTCACCACAGAAGAGGAGGATTTTTTCTATGGACTAGAGAATCATTCAGATGAAGAGATAGAGCAGGAGCGCAAAAGAAGAGAAGCAGAATATCAAAAAGCGGCCACAGACTTCACATCTTCATTAGGCAAATCTGTTGATTTGAACAGAAGCAGGAGAAAAGATGCAATATCATATTCAAGAAGTATGCAATCTTTTCTGTTAAATATGATTAAGGAAATCGGCACATCAGAGGTTGGCAGGAGTTTAGTCGAAGCTTCAAGAACAATGAATGACATAGACGTTATAGTTTCAGCTGTTTTGTGGGGTTCATCAGTTGCAGTTATAAACCAAGCAACAGACGAACTACTTCAAATAATCAATGGTTCTCCTTTGACGTTTGAAGAAAAAGTGCAGGCTGAATCAATGAATGAGACAGAAAACGGGTGGTGATAGCATGGCAAGGCCTAAAAAAGTAAAGTATCTGGTCGGGGACTTTGAAACGACAGTCTATGAGGGTCAGAAAAATACAGAGGTTTGGGCATCTGCCATTGTAGAAATGTTCACAGAAGATGTTTCTATATTAAATTCAATAGATGAAACGTGGGAATATCTGGTCACTTTAAAATCAAACTTAATAGTGTATTATCACAATCTAAAATTTGATGGTAACTTTTGGATGTCGTTTTTCCTTAATAAACTACATCTTAAACAAGCATATACTGGCGATGGTGTTAACTCTTGTGAATGGAAACATGACAAAGAAATGTATAACAACACGTTCAAGTACACTATTTCTGAAATGGGGCAATGGTACAGCATCAAAGTCAAGATAAATAATAAGATTATAGAATTTCGTGATTCACTGAAGCTACTGCCATTCTCTGTCAAAGAAATAGGAAAAGCTTTTAAGACCAAGCATAAGAAGCTTGACATGGAATATAAAGGTTTTCGTTATGCAGGTTGTGAGATTAAACCAGATGAAAAAAAGTACATCGCTAACGATGTACTTGTTGTTAAAGAAGCCCTAGAAGTTGTTTTTCAAGAGGGACATAATAGACTAACGATAGGCAGTTGTTGTCTAGCTGAATATAAACAAATAGTTGGTAAAGATGATTGGAAAAGAAGATTCCCAGACGTTACACAATTAGAACTAGATTCTGAGATATACGGAAAGTCAAACGTTGACGCTTATATAAGAAAGTCGTATAGAGGTGGTTGGTGTTATCTTGTAAAAGGAAAAGAAAACATGATATATACTAACGGAACTACTGCTGATGTAAATTCTTTGTACCCATCTATGATGCACTCAATGTCTGGCAATAGATATCCTGTCGGAAAGCCGATGTTCTGGTCTGGTAACTTTATTCCAGACAAGGCTCTACAAAGCAACACGTATTTCTTCATCAGAATAAAAACAAAATTTTATTTGAAAAGTGGTAAGTTGCCATTCATTCAGATAAAAGGAAATATGTTATACAAGGGAACAGAGTCCTTACATACGTCTGATGTGTTCGACAAAGCTACTGGTAAGTATTACGATAAATACATAGATATTGATGGTAATACTTGTGATACAAGAGTAGAACTTACATTAACCATGACTGATTACTTTCTTATTCTTGAGCATTATGAGCTTGTTGACTTTGAGATTCTTGACGGTTGTTACTTTTATTCAGAAATTGGTATATTCGATGAATACATCGATAAATACGCAAAAATAAAAATTACTAGCAAAGGTGCTAGACGTACACTTGCTAAGTTGTTTTTAAATAACTTGTATGGCAAAATGGCTTCATCTACTGACTCTTCATTTAAACTAGCGTACGTTAAGGATGATAATTCAATAGGATTTATCAACATTACAGCTAAAGACAAAGAAGCAGGTTATATCCCTGTTGGTTCAGCTATTACTAGTTACGCTAGAAACTTTACAATTAGAGCTGCTCAAGCAAACTATTATGGTGTCGAAGAACATGGTTTCATCTATGCAGATACAGACAGTATTCACTGTGACTTACCACCAGAACAGATTACAGGTATTAAAGTACATGAAACAGACTTTTGTGCATGGAAACTAGAATCATGCTGGGATAGAGCTATTTTTGCAAGACAGAAAACGTATATTGAACATGTTACGCATGAAGATTTGCAGAAGATAGAAGCGCCATATAACAACATTAAGTGTGCAGGAATGCCTCAGAGATGTAAAGACTTGTTTGAATTGTCTATGTCCGGAAAAGCTGTGTATGAAGATTACAAAACAAATACACCTGTAAACAGGTTTCTTTTCAATCAAGTTACACATGAGCCTATCATAAGAACATTTGACGATTTTAAAATAGGCTTAAATGTACCATGCAAATTAATTCCAAAAAGAATAGACGGAGGTGTTTTACTTGTTGAATCAACGTATCAAATGCGGTAAATCAGACAGTCAAATAAGAAAAGACGTTTACAGTATGCTTGATGAAGATTACAACGAATACATTAGAGTTTATGACGCAAAGCAAGCATTACTTGCAATCAAACGTGTAATAAGAATGAATAAGTTGGAAAATGCTTTAAAAATATTGATGAATTCATATGTGTATTATGATGCAGATTTATTTTACAAAGCGTTTGTAGAAAAATATATTAATGTTTTAAGGAGTGAATTGTATGAAAAAAATTAAAGTATTGGCAAAGAATCACGGATATTTTAATTCAGTGCTCCCAGAAAAATATGCGTTAGGTGATTGGATTGATTTAAAAGCAGGTAAAACAATACATATTAAAAAAGGTGAATATGTTAACATACCATTGGGTGTAGCTATGAAACTACCAAAAGGATATGAAGCACACGTATTACCACGTTCATCAACTTTCAGAAAATATCATGTTTTAATGACTAACAGTATGGGAATCATTGATAATTTATATTCTGGTAGAAATGATGAATGGTGTTTTCCTGCATATGCTGTTGAAGATACAGTGATAGCAAGAGGTGATAGAATTGCACAGTTTAGGATTGTAAGGAATCAGCCAGAAATTGAACTGGTTGAAGTGGAAGATTTAACAGATAATGATAGAAATGGTTTTGGTTCAAGCGGGGTGAGATAATGCAAAGAATAGTTTTTGGAATGAATGACACCGAAGTAAAAAAATTTACGCTTGACTGGTATACAGTTTGCAGGAACATTAGAAAAGCTAAAAAAGTGCCTTATTTTAAAAATAGAAAAAGTTCACAGGGCGTGAATTATTCTTATAAATGGTAGGTGAAAAAATGATTAAAAAGTTTGTTTTTATAAGTGTTTTAGTTTTAATATTGCTGTTTCTGTTATTTCTGTTATATTTACTCACTTTAAGACCAGACATGATAGTTATTATTGGGGTATCTGGTGCAATAGTGATATGGTGGACTATTGTGTTCATAATGTTATATTTAAGGAAGTGATAATATGAAAGCACCCTGTAAAGATTGTTACAAAAGATGCTTAAATTGTCATTCAGCTTGTGAAGAATATTTTAAATATAGATATGAGATAATGAAAGCGTCTGTTGCTGAGTATAATGATTCAAATCATAAGGCGTATGTAAGTGAAGCGTGTATGAGAATGAAGAAAAGAAAGAGGTAAAAATATGACACTATATGATTTAACTAATGTTTTAAGTTCAAGTACAAAAGTGATGATTTATGTAAGAAAACAGATTGGCAATATGGTTGTTGTGTTACATACAAATGATATTACCAATGACGATTTATCTGACTTATGTGTTGCAAGCAAGAAATTAAATGAGGCAGAAATTCTTATGCTAAGGGCTAAAGACGATTGTGTTCACGTCGGAATAGGTGAAATAGTCGTAAACAGTAATACAAGAATTCTATAAAATAAAGGAGAAATAAACATGGATAATGATTCAAGAATTTTTGACGAGAACAATGACAGACACAAGATTTTGGTAGACTATTTACTAATTAAAGTAAATATTATTGACAATAGGCCTTACTATACTATATTATATCATCCTATTAATAGTGAAAACACATATGAGGGATATGGAAGTTATAGTTTATCCATTGTCAAAGAATGGCTAGGAGAATATTTTATTTTAAAAGACAGGTGGTATAAATGAGCGATATACTTAATTTGTTTTTTGCACTTGTCATGGTATCAGCCATAAGCGCAAGGCTTTTCAACGCATTAACATTGTTTTTTATAATGTGTTTTTATTCACTGCTTTTGTGCATAGCTTTAGTGCGTTAATAAAAAGGGAGTCCAAAAGGCTCCCTTTGTTATGTTTCACGTGAAACATTAGTTAATAAAATCGCCGTAATTTAAAACAGTTTTAACAACGTTTGTACTAGCTGTCTTTGTAAATTCTTTGCCACTGGCCGCACACAAAAACAGTCTCAAATTAGTTGTGTCAAAAACAGTCTGATTAAAAACACCTTGTAAATAAGAATATCTAATAACTACATCCTTTGAATATGACTTTATTATATCAAGTGAACTGCCATCTTCATTTACAATTTCACAGAATTGTATAACAATGCCGTCACAGTCATTAGCAACGTAAAGTGTATGACTGTCACAAATAATATGATTATCAGCAACATATGCGTTAGGGCTTTTTCTTATATAAAGTCCATACAGTCCTGATGCTACAGTTTTACCGAGCCCGCCACTTCTTATGTCATTACCATTTAATCTACATTCTTTTACATTATCAACTTTTACAGCAATATAATTACTTTCAATAGTATTGTTATTAATATTGCATTTTGTAATTGTTCTTCCACCGGAATTACCTACAAAAATACCAACACTCAATGAAATAGTATAGCGGTCTGTATTAGTCATTGACTTTTTTAATGTGTTTTGAGCTATAACAATGTCACTAATATCCCGTGTAATGAAAGCAGTGTCAATTGCTATGCAGTTATCCTCACAATCTTCTATAATGTTTCCAACAATGGTTATGGCGTCACCGATGACAAAGATTGCATCTCTATTACTATTTCTTATCTGGCAATTTGACACTGTTACATTGTCACAGTCATTTAGCTGTATTGACATAGCTGTTGCGTTTTCAAAAATACAGTTTTCTATTAAAATGTTAGTGTACTTATTTCCTGCAATTGTATCAAGAATAGGTCTGCCATTTGTTGACGGCCTATCATATGTGTGTTTATTTACTTTTTGGCCTGCATTATTCATACCGCCATCAAATTTGATGTTAGTAAATACACAGTTATCGCCAGAAATTTTAACTAGTCCATCGTTAGGGTCGCTTGAAACGTCTATGATAAGAGAATGCAAGCATGAAAAATTTCCGTTAATAGTTGTGTCACCTTTGATTGTAAGCGAAGAGCTAAAACCGTATTTTTTGTTTGGTGTGAATGAAATACATTTGCACGTATTCAACAGGTTTTTTAAACCTGTAGTATCGTCACTGTCATCACCTTTGCATCCAAACTGCTCTGGTCTGCCAGAATCACCCACAAAATAAGCAAAAAGACCATTAGAAAGTGGGATATTATAGCCAGAATTAACGTCTAACACGTAATACATAGCATTGCCGTTATCATTCGCTTTATAATATCCACAAGTAATTACAGCATCGTTCGTGACAATGTGCGTGTCGTTAATCATTTCTAGGGCTGTAATGTGTTTTATAGCCCTTTTATTTACACTGTTATTTAATGATGAAAAAATAACATTGTTAATCAAATCAGCTAAAGTGCCATCCTGCGCCATTTCATCAAGCTTTTTATCAATCATTTTTTGAATGTCTAAACTATCAAAATAGTGATTAACATATTCAATAAGTTCATTAATTGTGCTACCAAGTTCATTGCTTTTTTCAATAACTTTATTCAACAGCTCATAATAACTTAATTCATCCCCATACACCTGTGGCAAAACAGGTATCGTATGATTACACCATTCCCTAAAATTTTTAGGATTAAAACTCATATTGAATCACTCCCATATATCCCATATTTGCATAAATAAGTCCTCTAGTTCACCAATCAGCATAGCGTCGACGTTTTTTATCTTTTCGATGTACTCGTTTACCATGCTAATATAAGTTACAGTGCCCTCTTTTCCCCATCTATGCTCTGCATATTCTTCTGTACTTTTTGCGCTCGTGTCACTGTTGCTCGTACTGTTACTACTGCTTTTCGTATTACTGGTTACTGCCTGTGTTGTATCACTAAGCGTTGCATCGCTCATATACTCATTAGCTTCTAAGTCCTCTAAACTTCCTTGCGGTGTATCGCTGTGTCTAATCTTTGCACTAGCTGTAGTGTTTGTTGCTGTATTAGAACTAGCTGTGATATCAGTGTTATCATTAACTTTTGTGTCAGCGTTCCTACCAATATTGTGTTCAACGTTCATATCAACGTTATCAATAACAGGGATATCAATGTTAATCGCTTTGTAAAGTTTGTTGTAATACGGCATAATAACGGATAGTTTAGCGTCAAGCCTTAACTGCCATAATCCAAACGTTTCACACCCAATTTCCCTTGTGTAAAAGTGTTTAAGAATCTTTGTCTCAAGCACAGACCTGTAACTTTCGTCAAATATTTCAAATGGTGGAAAGATTCTGTTTCTGGACTTTTCAATGACTTCATTAACATTTGAATAACCAACCGACTTGTCAAGTCCTGCTAGTGATTCACAGATATATCTGACTTCTGTTGTGTATCTACTCATGTTATCACCTCTCTATAATGGAAGTGCCTAAACTAGCTACTTTCATACTGCTAATAAAATCTTCTCTGTTACCCTCGTCAGTTTCCTTGTTTGGCTCGTCACCCTCATCAAAAATCCATGTTACGTCAAGACCAAATCTTTCCTTAATCTGTTCACTGGCGTAATCTCTAGCCATCGTTCTTGAACGTCTGTTAGCAAGTGCATCAGCATTAGCCGTGTCTACTTCTGATTTCACCATTCTTTCTTTTTTCTGCACGATAATAGATGTGATACCTAGAAGCGCATTTCCTCTGTTGTAAAGTGTCTGCTGTACTTCCATTAACTCTGGTGCTACCAGTGGTGCATTTAGCTGTAGCGCTTTAATATCTTTTAATGATAAATTATCACCAACGGCCAAGTATGGATTGTCAGCGTCAATGCCTGCAATAAGATTTTTAAATGACAATCTTTCATTCTCCGAGCACTGTACAATAACAGGCGTTTTCTGTGCAACGCAATTTGTATCTATTGTACCGTCAATTCTCCACAATCTATATGCCAAATCAATGTAGGCGTTGTACATATTTATTCTAAGCATGTTATCCCATATAATAACAAACTCGTCTTTGTTAAGTTCTCTCTGATAACCTGTCCACGGATTCCATACACGTATTTTTGTAGGATTGCCATAACAGTCATAAGTACCAAGACACGAATACTGCATACAAGCATACTCGTCTGCATCCGAATCGTAAAAGAAAGCAATAGAACCAAGTTCAAAGAGCTTTAGTGCTAACCATCTTGAATCTATTTCTTTTGGTAAGCCCTCTACACGATAAGAGGCAACAGCATTACTTGCAAATTTCATCAGCCAATGGTTATATTGTATGCCAGAAGAATATACCCTTTGAAAAAATCTTCGTTTACTTCTGCTTCTACCCATTTTTTAATCACCACCTTATTTATTATTTGCCGAGTAATTGCCAAAGCTTGTTTTCCAAAACGTTACGCCCTTTTTAAGAACACTCATGATTAATTCTTCGGCATCAGCAGGAATTGCTCCTGTTATAGCAACTGTAGAACACTTTACAAAATTCCATGACGGCCTTGTAGCAATGTTTGGTACTTTCAATCTACACACCTTGTACCCGAACATACTGAAATAATTATCGGCTATTCTTGCGTATTCTTCTCTTACTTGTCGTACCTGTACAAACGTGTCTAAAATTTGCTGTGACCATAAAACAGAACCACCAGAAGAACCACTTAATTTTGATGTGTCATGCGTTTCCTTTAAATAGTCTGAAGCTGTACTTACTGCACTACTTACTGCACTAACGCCTGCTAGTCCTGCGCCAAGTAAAGGAATACCGCCACCAGATTCAATAGCCGCACCAAGTCCAATGCCTGCACCTACTGTTCTACTTCCTGTGCCTAAAAGTCTAGGCAACCAATGTGCAAGTGTTCCACCGACCTCACCAACACCATATGATGCAATCTCTGCTTGATATGCGTCATATAAAAATGAACCCTTTATCCCATAATTAAGCGTGTACCCCTCAGTCTTATTTGTTCCACCTGTTATTTTATAATTGGTAGGAATACACATTATCTGTGGCGTAACACTTTGATTACCAGAAAAAGTTAATATTCTGTGTTCATAGTCACTGAACAATTCTGGATGCAATATCATTTTGTCACCTGTTGGTGCATAAACAACAAAATCTACAAAAGGCGAAGAATATAGCCTGTTATTCACAGGCGTATAATTACCGAATTTTGTTGGTAAAGCAGGAAGTTCTCTTGTTGTCTGTACTCTTGAGTCCGTGCCATACGGTGCAAATATTTTTGGAATTGTGAAAATCTGTATAATGGTTGACTGATAGCCCGCTGAAATGACATTATTCAGAAACGTTAATAAGTCATCGCTATTTTCTGTAGTGCCAATTTTAGAACCCTGAAAAATACCGCTTAAAACAGGCTTATCAAACCATGTTGGCTGATTAGCAATTCCATTTAACTGTGTATCACTGATACAGATTTCTACACCGTAAACATATTGTTTTGAGAACTCGGTCAACTGTTCTTCAATGGCCGTAATCATTTCACCTGTCGGTACATCCTCATTTAACGTGTGTGCGCCTATACTATCATCAGTAACGTGCTCACGTTCCACAAAACATTGACCAAGTGTGCAATCTAAAAACCAAGTTTGAAATAAATCAATCGTAAATCGCACTTCACATGTATTGTTAGACACATACTCAACACTATTGATAAAAGCATAAAACCATTTGTTTCCAAATGCTGTGTTCTGAAACATTAAATAGTTGCATTGGTAAACGTCATCTGCTTTGCAGAAGAGACGGAACGTGCCTCTGTTGACACGCCCGTAACTCTGGTTAGTAAATGACTTAACGATTTTATCAGACATATAAGTATGCTGTGCATTTTTAGTTGCAAAATATTTCACATTATCGTAACTTTTATCACATTCAACATTAGCAAGCAAATATATGTCAGTATCCGGTGCGATATAGCTCATTAAGTCACCACCTTATTAAGAAATTGTAATTGTTACCTCAGCAGATTCAATAGTTCCAATGCTAGCTTTAGCTTTCAACGTGCCTGCTGTCTCTGCTTTCCAAACACCATTTGAAGCAACTGTGCCTGTAGCTGTACCACCTGTTTTAGTCCACTTAACTGATTCTGTACCACCTGTTACTGTTGAAACTGTTGCAGTAAGAATACCAGTTGCTGTGCCATCTTTACCAAGCTTACCTGTAACTGCGACTGCGGACGGTGTAATTGTTGTGTTGTCTGCTGTCTGTACAGGTACAGATTCAGCAGGAATACAACATACGACATTTGCAAAAGGCGATACTGCATAGGTCTGCCACATATGCAAGAAATAGTTGTGGTCAAGTGAAACAGGGTTCGGCATATCCCGCATTTCAAAAACGTTGTCGTAAATCTGTACAAAATCTTCATCTAAGATAACACCTGCAATGTTATCAAGAAAAGCCATGTCATCAGCGGATGGTTCTTCATATGTAGGGTCATTTGCGAAAATCTTGTTTAGCCTTTCAACGTCAAGTGTGCCAAGTGAATCAATAAGGATTCTTCTGTTTAAGTAATCTGCGTATGGAAGATTGAACGCACCTGCAAGAACATTTGTATCAATGTTTGCATCATAGTCGGTATTGATAAGAATTACTTTTCTGTCATTTTCTGTGAAAGTCTTAACACCTGCAATAGAAAGCCTGTCTGTCATAAATGACATATCATTTGAAGCTTTTCTAAGCTGTGTAGCCGCTTCAAGATAACGACCGCCTGTGAATGTGTAGTAAGTAAGTTTTCCTTTGAGAATGTGCTGACCAATCATGTATTTTGTAATGTTGAATTCATCATAAGCCGTCGCGCTGTAAACAGACTGAATGATACCACTTACAAGTTCATCCATACCTGCCCAAGAATTGAAAGCATTCTTAAGCATTGCACGATTGACAGTTACGGGATAAGTTAACTGTGAATTCATCACATAGAAAGCAACTCTTACGTCATTGTCGAATCGCTTAAATGTGTTACCTGCGCCATTGTCAGAGCCTCTTACTTCTTCGTACTGATATACGTTTGCAATATTTACAAAAATATCCTCAATGGTTTCACCTGTGTCAACGACACCTTTTTTCAGTGTTCTTAACGGATTGGTGTACATTCTGCTTGCGATTCTTGCAAAGGCAATCCTGTTCACAAGTGTATTGATAAACTCATTCATTAAAGCAGGATTATTCATTAAAATAGCGCCAATTCCGCGAAGCGAATCCGCGTCTGGTGTTGCGTAAGGTACATTCTCACGATAGTTGTTTGATGCGCTATTTTTGATAGCGTTTACAACGTCAGCAGAAATGTTGGTGTTTGTCGTAATTCTAGGTTTAGTTGGCATATAAAAATCACTCCTTTATTTATTATCACCATATAAAACGGTATCAATGGTTAACTTTTTCATTTCCTCTTCGGGGTCTGGTTGTGGCTCTGGTGGTGTTGGTGGCTGAGGTGTTCCACCCTCTTTGAATCTTGCTGTATATCTTTCTCGCCATTCCTTGTCATTGTCAACGTATTTCTGATGCCAGTCCTCACCATCTTCAATACCGTCATCATTGATTGTTTCCAAAATGCTGATAGCTTCATCATCTGTCCTATCTCCGACAAATGCTAATAATGCATCTTTTGTTGCCTGTTTCATGTTACCACCTCTTTCTTAATTTTGGATACATCCATATAGGAAGTCTGCGTCTTATTCCTTTTCCTGTTGGCAGTGACGGGTTAAAACCTTGTAGCAAATTAAAGTAGTATCTCGCGTATTCTGCACGTTTTTCAATGGTTGCTGACGGGTCAGCAGGTCTTTCATAACAGTACAAAAAGCATTTAGCCATATGTCCAACATCATCTGTTGCAGTGCAAAAAGCATCCATTGTCTGATACGTTCTAAACTCTGTAGGAACTGATGGAAAGTTTGGATACCACTCTTGCGGGTTGTTATGACGTTCATCATCCAATCGCTGACACTGACCGTAACCATTATCATCAAGATTTGTTCGCCAGTCTGGATAGTTTTGATTCAAATAAGGAATAATAGTTTCAACTGCGGGTGTCCACTGAACTAGCCCATACCCTCTTTCATCTTCTGCCACACCTTTTTCAAAAAGGTCTGCGCTTATAAAAGATTCCATTGTAGCGTTACCAAGCAATGCACAAACACCATTTAAAGACCAGCCTTTTGTAAGTAAATAACTTGCGACGCAATAAGCGTTGTTTGCTGATTTTTCTGATGTATAACTATCTAACCAATCTGGAATAGATTGCCAGTGCAAATCTGTCGGGTCTGGAATAGAACCAGTATCAACGTCAGCATAGATAAAACCTTGCAAGTAACCGTTCATCCAATCGGGACAATATCCATTGCTCTTTTTTGCTTTTTCTGTCCAAAAATACTTTCCAGATGACCAACCACTGTTTGACGTTACAATACCGTCTGATGTTATTTGTTCAACAACTGCAACGTGACCTGCACCACCACTGTTATACCCATAGCAAGCAATAGCGCCTAATTTTGGCTCTTTTCCTTTTGAAAAACCTGTTGTACGTGAATACCAATTAGTTGCATTTGATGTTGATAAACCCGATGGATAACGTCCGATAATCTCATAAAATCTGCCCCAAGCATACCATGTACAGTTTCCACCAGTCTGTTGTGGACCAAGATTTGCTTGATAGAATGGGTTATCACTATACCAGTATTTCGAACCTTGCATACCTGCTGATGTAAGTCTAGGCGTAAAAGGCATTAGCAATCACCACCTATCAAGCACTCCCACATTTTTGACCCACATGAAGAATCATTATGACCATTTGTGCCACATTCAATGTCGTAAGCTCGCAACATCTTTTGATAAGCATTTATAGCAAAAATTGTGTTATTACCTGCGTTACCATCTATTGACAATGGTTTTCCATCTTGCCCCACGAACCCTTGTGAACGTAAGATAGCTTGCAAGGCAACTACATCTGTGCCTTTTGAGTTAAGAATTACTGTTTTCATTTGTTAACCCCATTTCCAATAACATCTGACAATTTCTGCAATGCAAGTGTGTTGTTGTTTAAGGCTGTCGTTACTTCTTTCATTTCCTGCTGATGCTGTTCATTAAGCTTGTCAATATCTTCTCTGTTTCGGTCTGTCATATACTTGACATACCAAGCCATAGCTACGGCACATACGATTGGAAAACCAAGCGTACCTACTGCCTGCAAAATAGCGTTTACATCCATTCTTTTCACCACCTTTTCATCTAAAATATTATATACTATATATTGATTTTTGTCAAGATGTATGATACAATATATAGAGAAAGTAGGTGACATACACAATGAATAAATACTACGACGGAACAAAGCTTTTAAGCATGCTTGACATCAACGGAAACAAACCAGAGATTTATATGGTTACAACCAATAGAACGGGCGGAAAGACCACATATTTTAGTAGACTTCTAGTAAACAGATTTCTAAAAAGAGGTGAAAAATTCGCACTTGTTTACAGATATAATTATGAACTTGATGAAATTGCAGACAAATTCTTTAAGGACATCGGCTCGTTATTCTTTAGAGGATATGAAATGACAAGCAAAAGACGTGCCTCTGGTATTTTTCATGAACTGTTCTTGAATGGAGAACCGTGTGGTTATGCGTTCTCCCTTAATAATGCGGATGCATTAAAGCGATACAGCCACCTTTTTTCAGACGTTCAACAAATGATGTTTGATGAATTCCAGAGTGAAACAAACCACTACTGTACAGATGAAATAAAGAAGTTTTTAAGTGTACACACAAGCGTTGCAAGAGGACAAGGGAAACAGATTAGGTATGTGCCAGTATTTATGTGTGGAAATACTGTGTCAATAATCAACCCTTATTATACAGCTATGGGTATCTCAGCTAGATTAAAAGAAGATACCAACTTTTTAAGAGGTAACGGGTTCGTACTAGAACAAGGATTCATTGATACCGCATCTATTGCACAAAAACAGAGTGGTTTCAATAAGGCTTTTTCAAGTGACAAATACGTTGCATATTCTAGCCAAGGTGTGTACCTTAACGATAGCAAAGCTTTTATTGATAAGCCAAGCGGAAGAGGGCGATATGTATTCACTCTTAAGTACAAGGACAGAACATATGGTATTAAGGAATATGCTGATTCTGGTATTATATTCTGTGATGATAAACCAGATAACTCTTGTCCTATCAAAATAACAGTCACAACCGATGACCACAATATTAACTATGTCATGCTAAAAAAGAATGACTTAATTCTAACCAACCTGCGATTTTATTTTGAAAGAGGATGTCTAAGATTTAAAGACATGATGTGCAAAGAAGCTGTGCTTGCTTCACTTTCCTATTAAGGTATCACCAAGTGCTAACATTAATGTATACAGTTAGAAAGCAACGTTGAAAAATACGCTAACTAGTATGTTGGTAAATTGCAGACCGCTTTAATGTACCACTTGTAAATGATATATTGCCACTCTAGTTACAGAACGAATGTTCGTAACGTGGGTGGCATTTTTATTGGACAGCTCTTAACGAACAAATGTTCTAACAAATGTCGTACCACTAAGTGACAAATGGTGATAGCGTTTTAGTACGTCATTACACACTCACATGTGTACAGCCTCGCAGAGCCGAGCGAGCGACAGCGAGCGAGGCCATATGCCACAGGCTGTGACATACCGAGGTGCAACTGACTATCGAAGTTGAAATGAAAT
>ERZ1034992.736-NODE-736-length-16885-cov-4.811468_pt1 | contig 16885 bp, 26 predicted proteins | sample MGYA00520695_ERZ1034992 | MGnify/ENA primary metagenome ERZ1034992 (study PRJEB33766, sample SAMN09781778) | gut metagenome | biome: gut microbiome | host: Homo sapiens | place: Madagascar | study: EMG produced TPA metagenomics assembly of the PRJNA485056 data set...
GACACAGGAATGTGTCCTAGGAGCAATTACAAAATAACAGGAGGCAATTCTTATGACTAAGTATGTTTGCACCGTTTGTGGTTATATCGCTGAGGGTTCCATCCCCGAGTTCTGCCCGGTCTGCAAGGCCCCGGCATCCAAGTTCATTGAGAAGAAGGATAACACCTATGTAACCGAGCATGTTGTCGGCATCGCCAAGGATGTTCCCGAGGAGATCAAGCAGGGTCTGCGCGAGAACTTCAACGGCGAGTGCAGCGAGGTCGGTATGTATCTGGCTATGAGCCGCGTTGCTGACCGCGAGGGTTATCCCGAGATCGCCGAGGCATGGAAGCGCTATGCCTTTGAGGAGGCCGAGCACGCCTCCAAGTTTGCAGAACTGCTGGGCGAGGTTCTGACCGACAGCACCAAGAAGAACCTGCAGATGCGTGTTGACGCTGAGTGCGGCGCCTGCGCCGGCAAGATGGATCTGGCTAAGAAGGCCAAGGAGCTGAACCTTGACGCCATCCACGATACCGTACATGAGATGGCAAAGGATGAGGCCCGCCATGGCCGCGGTATGCAGGGTCTGTTGAGCCGCTACTTCGGCAAGTAATTCAGCCTAAAATAAGCCCTTTTGAGAGGAAGCAGGAACAAACCTGCTTCCTCTCTTTAGTTGCTGACCATTACCGTCCTATTCCTGAATATTATGATTGGATGTATTTAGGCGGCTACAGCCCAGAAGAAATTATGTATGCCCTGCACAAAAAGATGGACAGGGAGCAGGCAGAAAGAGAAGCACTTGAGGAATCTTTTGATTCCGTCAAAGTGAAAAGCGAGGTGAAAATTAAGAAATGAGCGAGAAGAAAGAGGGCAAGAAGAAAAAGAAACAATCCATTTTGGAAAAAGAGATTTTCAACATAATGGAAAAATCCATGAAAACTGCATCGGATGCAGCAGTTGACGATCTTTTGAAAGATCGGGATAAAGAAATCAAAATCAAACTATAAGAAATGCGGCGAGCCGATTCAGAGAACGCAGTACCCCAAGTAAGGAAATCTCTGATTGGCTCGCCTTTTTTCGTCTATTGCCGTAATCGCCGTATTTTGCTGGAATTGCAGTCTGCCGCTGACAATCCCAATCATCGTAATTGAAAATAGAAAACCATCTTCGTGGGAGGAATGCCCACGCCAAAAATAAAAGAGCAACAGAAGGCAAGAACGCCCGAAATACAGCCCTACCCCATGCGAAAGAAGAAGCTGCCCTCTATGCGTCATTAAGGCGACCTTGTCCGCAGACATTCTTCCTTTTGGATAGGAAGAAGAGGCGAGATTATTCAGCGCCCTCCTAGGCTTCTTTCTCGTAAGCAATCAGATCGGCAGGCTGACAGTCCAAGAGCGCACAAATCTTGGCAAGGTTATCCATGGAAATATAGCTCTTTGTTCTCAACGATTGCAGAACGCCCTCAGAGAGCAGCTTTTCCTTTCTCAGCCGATTGGTATTGTAACCACGAGCCTTCAATTCCGCAATAACATCTATCTTGTAAACGATTGGCATGATTGCCCCTTCCTTTTGGGGCGCCCACTATTGGGCGCTCTCTTTCATTGTACACATTATATCATAAAATTACACAGAAATCAATGTAAAAGATGCGCAGATATTTACACCGATATTTGTGTAATCTGCGAATTGAAACTACACAGAAAATGGTGTAATATATAGACAGTTAAGGGAACACAACACCAACCAATAAAGGAGATAAAAACAATGAGCAAGAACGAAATGATTAGCAAGATTGAAGCCCTTCGTGAGTGGGAGGCGCTGATGGAAGAAGCAAAGGCAGAGGCAGACGCTATCCGTGACGAGCTGAAACAATGACATTGCCTTGGTGCAACGGCTTTTACAGCACAGCGCTGCCGCAGTTACACAGCGCTATATTGGCATTGAGCCTCAGAGAATCGAAGAGGCGATTCTGAACCATGCAACGCTTCTATAAAAATGCAGTTGTAAAAAAAGACTTTTTTATATATAATATAGCCAGCAAAGGTAGGAGAACTTTATGGAAAAAAGAGAAAAACGATTTGTAAATGGAGAATCCTCAACTGATCTTGTTTTTTCTGCAAGTGTGGGACTAAATGAGAATATTTTTCCTCAAATACTTGACTTATTTGTACCCGATGGTGCAGAAATAGCTGATGTCACATACGGCAAGGGTGTCTTTTGGAAAAAGGTTGATAAAAGTAAATACACGCTCCATTTTTCTGACATTAAAACTGGTGTTGATTGCCGCGATTTGCCTTATGACGATCAAAGTATGGACTGTGTTGTGCTTGATCCGCCCTATATGGAAGGCTTTTTTAGAAGGAATCAATCACATCTTGCAGGAACGGGTTCCTTTGCCTCATTCCGTGATCATTATTCTGATGGTTCTGTTTATGAGCAGAAGGACGGAGTGCCAAAATATCACGATGCGGTTACGGATTTGTATTACGGTGCAGGGCGTGAAGCGCATAGAGTTCTAAAGAAAAATGGAATCCTAATAGTTAAAACACAAGATGAGGTAAGTGCAAATAAGCAGCACTTAACGCATGTCGAGATTATTAATTACTATGAAAAAATAGGCTACTACACGAAAGACCTATTTGTCGTTGTCAGAAACAACAAACCTAATGTGAGCACAATTAAAAAGCAAGTACACGCTCGTAAAAATCATTCTTATTTCTTAGTCTTTGTGAAATTATAGCATACTATCTAAAAGACTAAACAAGTCATCTGTATAGGGTGATTTAAGAGGCCAAGTGATAGGTAGCGTGCCTTTGATTAAATAATTTGCATCCTCTGCTGAAATTGAAGAACTCTTCTTTGTAGCCTTACGCTCTTTGCTACGAGGGAGTTCTTCATTTTTTGCAAAAGCAAATCGCCATGTATTGCCGAATTGATAAAGGCCAACTGCAACAACATCAAATTCGCCAACCAATAATGAGGTGGTTTTCACCACATGCCCGTTAGGGAGTCCTATTTCCCGACTGTCACTTGCGTCGCATTGATACTTCCCTACCCAATTATCTCCGCCGAGGTTTTGAACATCATTTGTTTGGAGTGGCTTAACCTCAATGCGAAACTCTTTCCCTTTGTATTTGATGTACAAATCTCCTTTTCTCTTTCGGTTGTGATCGTCTGGTTTATATATATCACTTACGGATGGATTCTCCTTGATTAGTTTCTTGGCCTTGGCCTCGCCAATATAGCCAAGAATAAAGCCTCGAAGAGAAGGGTTAGCATCAACTATTTCAGTGAACTCTTCCACACTTATTTCAAATCGTTCAAGAATATTCTTCATTCCAAGTTACCTCCTATTTTAGCCTTCTTATTTTACCAAGAAACATGGCGTAAATCAAGAAAGATGATTGGGCAATGTCGAAAAATATGTTTATTTTTCACAATTCCTATGATAGAATTATTCTATCAAAATGCTTAAGGTGGTGCTTGTATGGATGATACTACTCGAATGGTAGGAAGGCTGTCTTTCAAATTTGATGGAGCAACTTCCATTGATGCAGATTTGCTTACACAGTCGCTTTCTCATGTTGTGCGGGCATACAAGGACTGCATGGCAGCACAGTATGACGATGATGCAGAAATATCAATTGACATCTGTGCGTTTCGTGAAGGAAGTTTTGATGTTGTTTTGCAATCAATTGTCTTTCCATCAACAACGATGGAAAACCGAAAGCCCCAATAGCCATCTTCCTTTTGGAATACACCGACTGCTCTTGCCATTTTAGTACCTCCGTAGATGTACAAAAACGTAACATTGACGATGTAAACATGAATGAAAATGTACCGATCTTGTACATAGGCAAATGGAAGATCATCAGAATACGAACCCCAAATGTCTGAACAGAAAGCCTTTTCCTGCCGCAATTCGCTCCCCTGCAATCACGAGCGCAGCGAAGTGATTGATGAGATGGCACGCGATGAGGCCCGCCACGGCCGCGGCATGCAGGGTCTGCTGGATCGCTATTTCAAATAATTTTTCCAAAATCCACCTCGCGCCCCGGAGCCTGAACGCCCCGGGGCGTTTTTGCATAGCATAAAGAGGGGTGGTGGTATGCGGCGTTGTACAGCAGCAGGGCGGTGCAGGGCAAAGCGGCGCAGCTTTGTGTGGCTGGCTGCAGCAGTACTGCTGGCAGGAGCCTTGCATATAAACCGCTATGTCAACACCGTCATCAAGCCCACCCTGCACGAGCTGGCCGAGTACGAAGCCCGCGCCGCCACCGTACAGGCTGTCAACCGTGCCGTTGCGGCAGAGCTTTCACGGCAGCCTGCGCTCTGCAGCACACTTTTTGCCGACAACGGCGGCATCCTCTGTCTGGATGCCGCACGCGCCGGTGCTGCGCAGGCAGCGCTCATTGCTGCCATACAGGCTGAGATGGACGCCTTGCCGGAGATTTCCTACCGTGTACCCTTCGGCAGTCTGACCAACAATTCCCTGCTGAGCGGGCTTGGCCCCGGCTGGCCGGTACAGCTGCAGCCGCAGGGCTATGTGCAGGGGGAAATCCGGCAGACTGCAGAGTCACTCTCGATCAACACCACACGCTACTGTGCGGTTTTACATCTGTCCGTCACCGTAAATATGATTCTGGACGGCAGCACCGCCACCCTGACCGTGGAGCAGACCTGCCCGCTCGTCAGCCTGCTTGCCGGCGGCGAGATTCCCGATGTGTATGCGACCGGGCAGGATTGAATTTGCACTCGAAAATGTGGTATACTAAGACATCGCTGATACCAACAAACGGAGTGGAGCAAAATGGAATTAGAACAGGCACGCAAACGCGCGGAGGAGCTGCGCGTCATCATAGAAAAAAACAACCGCTTATACTACGATCAGGACGCCCCCGAGCTGGAGGATTTCGAGTACGATGCCCTGAACCGCGAACTGAAACAGCTTGAGGCTGAATATCCCGAGCTTGTCACGGCGGCCTCCCCGACCCAGCATGTGGGCGGCACGGCCAGCAGCAAATTTACCAAGGTGACCCACGCCGTCAAGATGGAAAGCCTGCAGGATGCCTTCTCCTTTGATGAGCTGCGCGAGTTTGATGCCCGCGTGCGCGACGCCGGTGTAAAGCCTGAGTATGTAGTTGAGGCGAAAATTGACGGTCTCTCGGTCAGCCTTGAGTACCGCATGGGCCAGCTGGTGCGCGGCTCCACCCGCGGTGACGGCGTAGTGGGTGAGGATGTGACCGAGAATATTCTGACCATACGGGATATTCCCCACGAGCTGCCCGATGCGCCGGATTTTCTCGAGGTGCGCGGTGAGGTCTATATGCCGCACTCCGCCTTCTTCAAGCTGAAGGAGCAGCAGGAGCTTGAGGACAAAACGCCTTTTAAAAACCCCCGCAACGCGGCGGCCGGCTCGCTGCGCCAGAAGGACGCCAAAATCACCGCCGGGCGCGGGCTGTCTATCTTTGTATTCAACCTGCAGCAGTGCGAGGGCCGCAGTTTCAAGACGCACCACGAAACACTGGATTACATCAAGTCGCTGGGCTTCCCGGTCTCGCCGCGCTACAGCGTGTTTGAGAATATCGAAGATGCGATTCGGGAGATCGAGGCCATCGGCGAAGCGCGCGGCACGCTGGAATACGATATTGACGGCGCTGTCATCAAGGTCAATGATCTGGCCGCCCGCCGCACGCTGGGCAGCACAAACAAGTTTCCACGGTGGGCCATTGCGTTCAAATATCCGCCGGAGGTCAAGGAGAGCGTTGTGCGCGACATCGAAGTCACGGTCGGCCGCACTGGCGTGCTGACCCCGACTGCCGTATTTGACCCCATCTTTCTGGCGGGCACCAGTGTGTCCCGCGCCAGCCTGCACAACGGCGATATTATCGCCAGCTTGGGTGTCGGCATTGGTGACACCATCAAGGTCCGCAAGGCCGGTGACATTATCCCGGAGGTCATCGGCGTGTCGGCCCGTCTGCCGGGCAGCCGCCCCTTTGCCATGCCCACAACCTGCCCCAGCTGCGGCGCACCTGTCGTGCATCTGCAGGATGAGACCGCCCTGCGCTGTGTCAACCCCGAGTGCCCGGCCCAAAGTCTGCGCAATCTGATCCACTTTGCCTCCCGCAATGCCATGGCCATCGATGGTCTGGGCGAGGCCGTGGCTGTGCAGCTTATCGAAAAGGGGCTTGTCACCACCGTGGCAGATCTGTACACCTTGAGCGAGGAGCAGCTGCTCACGCTTGACAAATTCAAAAAGAAGAGTGCCCAGAACCTGCTGAATGCAATCGAGCACTCCAAGCGCAACAATCTGGATAAGCTGATCTTCGGCCTCGGCATCCGCAACATCGGTGACAAGGCTGCCGCCCTGCTGGGCGAGCATTTCGGCAGCATGGACGCGCTGCGCCGCGCCACCGCCGAGCAGATGTGCGAGATTGATGGCTTCGGCGAGGTCATGGCGCAGAGTGTGCTGGAATTTTTCGCCAAGGACGGCACCACCGACCTTTTGCAGCGTCTGGAGCGCGATGGCGTGAACATGCAGTGGACCGGTGAGAAGAAGGGCACCGCACTGGCAGGCATGACGCTGGTCGTCACCGGTACGCTGCCCACCCTGTCCCGGCAGGAGGCAGAAGCGCTGATCGTCCAGAACGGCGGCAAAGCCGCCGGCTCCGTCAGCAAAAAAACCAGCTATGTCGTAGCCGGTGAGGCCGCCGGTTCCAAGCTGACCAAGGCGCAGACGCTTGGCGTTCCGGTGCTGGACGAGGCCGGTCTCTACGCGCTGATCCGTGAAAAATCCGAATAACCGTTTTCATTCTATACGCCGTTTCCTTGCAGGGCATCCCAATGTGGGATGTCCTGCTTTTTTATGCGGTGCCGTCCCGGTTCTATCCGCCCGTAGGCGGGCATACAGTGGCAGTGTGAGGTGAAGAAACGATGGACGAGTATTACCGCATCCTTGAAAGCCTTCCGCCTGCGCTGCGCACACCACTTGGCAGGCTGGATGCCCGCTGCGCACCGCATATACAAGAGATCCGCCTGCGGCTGGGACAGCCGATACAGTTTACGATCCGTGGGCGGCTGTGCCCCGCTGCAAAATTCCTGCCGGGTGCAGGGCTTCCCGCTGCACTGGAGGCGGACATGCTGCGGGACTGCTTTCTGCAGCTTTGCCGCCGTTCGGTCTACGCATACGAGGACGAGCTGCAGCAGGGCTATTTCACCGTGCAGGGCGGCTGCCGCATCGGTGTGGCAGGCTGCCGGGGGCCGGGCGGTTTTTCTGCCGTGACATCGCTGAATCTGCGCATCGCGCGCTGGATCACCTGCCCACTGCCGCCCGCGCTGGAGGAGGCCGTGGCCGCCCGGGCCGGGGGGCTGCTGCTGGCCGGCCCGCCGGGCAGCGGCAAAACAACACTGCTGCGGTCGATCGTACAGCGGCTTTGTGAGAGTGACTCCCTCGTCAGCGTCATTGACGAGCGCGGCGAGCTGATGGCCTGTGAGACCGGCAGCCTGCCCCGTGCCGCACAGATCCGCTGCGACGTCTATGCCCGCTGCTCCAAGCCGGAGGGCATTGCCATGGCGCTGCGCTGCATGAACCCGCAGATCCTTGTCTGTGATGAGCTGGGCACAGCGGAGGACGCACAGGCTGTGGCGCAGGGGGTCGCCTCCGGTGTTGTGTTTTTTGCAACTGTACACTGCGATACCCCGGCGGGTCTACATAAAAAGCCCCCGCTGGCCGCACTGCTGGCCACAGGCGCCTTTGCAAAAGCCGCCTTTTTGTCCGGGCGTGCCCACCCCGGCACCGTGGCACAGTGGGTCACACTGTGACTGTGCTGCTGCACGCTGCGGGCGGTATACTTCTGCTCTGTGCAGGCATGGGCTGTGGCTTTACGGCGGCAGCCCATATCCGGGACTGCCAGCGGCAGCTGCACAGCCTGTCCCGGCTGTTCGGCTATCTGGCAGAGCTGCTCAACGCACAGGCCCTTGCAGGCCCAGAGCTTTTGCACCGCGCAGCGCGCCGCCCGGAATTTGCAGACTTCTGCCCGGCGGGTGCTGCAGCTCTGGCAGACCTGCAGCTTCCATCCTGCCTGCCCGAGGCCTTGCGGTGTGAAGCCCTGCAGACCCTTCGCAGCGCTGAGGAATCACCGCGCCTGACCGCCTGTGCGGCGCTACACAGGCTGGCCGCACTCTGCGAGGAGGAGGCCTGCAGCCGGGCAGAGCAGTACCGTGCCGCCCGGCTGCTTTGGCCCCGGCTGGGGGCCTGTCTTGGCGTACTGACCGCCATTTTGCTGTGGTAAGGAGTGGCCTCATGGACATTGACCTTGTTTTTAAGATTGCGGCCACCGGCATCATTGTGGCCGTATTGAACCAGCTGCTCATCCGCTCCGGCCGGGAGGATCAGGCCATGATGACGACCCTTGCCGGGCTGATCGTAGTGCTGACGATGCTGGTGCGGCAGATCAGCGACCTGTTTGTTTTGATCAAAGCATTGTTTGAGCTATGACCTATGATCTTATTATGCAAGCTGGCCGCTGCTGTGCTTGTGGCGGCCGTGTTGACGCTGTTTTTAAAAAAGGACCAGCCGGTCTTTGCGCTTTTGGTCTCGGTATGCACCGCCGCCGGGCTGCTTGCTGTGGCGATGCGCCAGATCGAGCCGCTGCTCGCTTGGCTGCGCACACTGGAGGTCTACTTTCAGGGGCAGAGCCCGGCGGTGCTGCTGCGCGCCCTCGGCATTGCGCTGGTCGCGCAGTTTGCCGCCGATACCTGCCGCGAGGCCGGTCTTTGCGCGGCCTCCACCGCCATCGAGCTCTGCGGCCGGGTGCTGGTTCTTTTGCAGGCTCTGCCGCTGCTGCGGTCGCTGCTCGGCTCCTTTGCGGACTATTTGCAGTAATTTTCCTGCTGGCAGTGCCGCCCCCTGCCTTTGCGGACGAGCTGCCGCAGGAGGTGCAGGACATTCTGCAGGACAGCCCCGCAGACATCACCGATGCCGCCGGATGGACCCTTGCCGACATTGCAGCGCTGCTGGGGGACTGGATCGTCAGCGGCTTTCAGCCCACGCTGCACTTTGCGGCGCAGTCTGCCGGGTATCTTTTGCTGGCAGGGCTGCTGGGGCTGCTGGTCGGCAAACCTGCCGGCGCTTATGTTGAGATCCTTGCCGTGCTGGGCTTCGGCTCGCTGAGTCTTTCCACCGCAATGCAGCTGACGGCGCTTGTCGGCTCGACCGCGCAGGATTGCAGCACCTATCTGACTGCCTTTGTGCCGGTATTCGGCGGCGTGGCTGCCGCAGGCGGGCAGACCTCCGGGGCGCTGGTTTACAGCGGGATGTTCTTTGCCATGTCAGGCTTTCTGTGTGCGGTCATCCGGAAGCTGCTGCTGCCCGTCATGCAGATATACTTTTGTTTTTCGGTCTGCGCCTGTCTTTGGGGCAACCGCGGCATCACCGATGCCGCTGCGCTGTTTGCCCGCTGCATGCACTGGCTGCTCAAGGTCTGCGGGGCACTGTTCAGCCTTGTGCTGGGGCTGCAGAATACGCTGGCCGCAACGGTGGACAATGCCGCCCTGCGGACCGGCAAGGGCCTTTTACAGGGCGCGATCCCGGTTGTGGGGGATGCCGCTGCCGCCGCACTGACCGGAGCGGCAGCGGCGCTGCAGCTGCTCAAAGGGTCCCTTGCGCTGGCCGGGCTGCTGGCACTGGCGGCGCTCTTTGCACCGGTCTTTCTGCAAAGCATCGCCTATACGCTCGTCTTTGCGGCAGCCGGTGTCATTGCCGGGGCTACCGGGCAAAAGCCCTGTGCCCAGCTTTGCCGACTGTACTTTGAGGGTGCACGCCTCTGCGGATCGGTGCTGGTGCTTTATTTTTTTATGATCTTTCTGTCCACGGCGCTGTTGCTGCTGGCAGGGAACGGGGGATAGCATGGAATCATTCCGCCATCTGGCACTGGGCTGCTGCGTGCTGTCGGCACTGGCGGGCATGCTGCGGCTTTTCTGGCCGGACAACGGCTTCAAATCCGTCATAAATGCCGTGCTGGTGCTGTATATTTTAACAGCGGGCATCCAGATGCTCGGTGGTATTGACTGGGACAGCATTGTGCTGACGCTTCGCAGTCTGCCTGCCGGGCAGAACCGCCCCTCCGCTGATTTCTCGGCCTACAGCCGCGAGCTTGGCCTGACTTCCTCTGTGGAGGCTGTACGGGAAGTCCTGCAGGGCGCTGGCATCCGCGCCGCCGTCAGCTGGCAGGACGGCAGATGCGTCATTACACCGGTGGACATCCGCGACCGCGCCGCGATAGAGACCCTGCTGGCCGTCAACGCCGGTGATCTGCCATGGTGCATAGCGGAGGGCACACCATGACCGCCCGGGAGTATATCGCCCCGCTGGCCGCAAGGCTGCGCACCGCGCTGGCTGATGAAAAGCAGCGCGTCAATCTGCTGGTTTTGATGGGGCTGGCGGGTCTTGTGCTGCTGGCGTTTTCCGCCTGGCTGCCGGCAGACGATGCAGCGCAGCCCGCCCCCGCCGCCGTGCAGGAGACGGCCGCCGACTACGCCGCCCAGCTGGAAAAACGCCTGACCGCACTGATCCGCTGTGTGGACGGCGCAGGCGATACCGCCGTCATGGTCACGCTGGAATCAGGCAGTGAGAGCGTCTATGCAACGGACACGGACCGCGATGGCGGCTCTACCCATGTGCTTTTGGGCAGCGGCGGCGCAGACGGACTTGTGGAGACCGTACAGACACCCCGTGTGCTGGGCGTAGCCGTTGTCTGTGAGGGCGGCGGCACGGCGGCTGTACAGAACCGCGTGACCGCGCTGGTGGAGGCACTGACCGGCGTAGGCGCCAACCATATCACCGTAGCAAAGATGGCATCGACCAACGAAGAGGAGGGCAAACCATGAAGCAACTTACAGCCAAGCTGAAAAGCCGCGGCGCTACAGCCGCCGTCCTGACACTGGCGCTGGGGGCCGCCGTATATCTGAACTGGTCCTTCTCCCGCGGGGCACCGCCCAGCCTGCTTGTATCCGATACCACTGCCGATGCGGTGGAGACTGCCGCCGCTGCCCCTGTCACCGACCAACTGGCCGTAGAAGCCGCTGCGGGCGCTGAGGACACAGAGACCTCCGCCGTTGATGACGCTGACAAGAACTACGGCGAAGCACAGCTTGTCAGCGTAAATCAGGATTCCGGCACAGAATTTTTTGAATCTGCCAGACTGACCCGCAGCAAGGCCCGTGACGAAGCGTTGGACACCTTGAAGAAATCCCTCAAGGATGCCGGCCTGACCAAGGAGGAAAAGGACGCCCTGACCGCCGAGCTGAGCGCACGCATCAGCAACATCACACTGGAGACAAAGCTGGAGACCCTCATCAAGTCAAAGGGCTTTCCCGACTGCGTGGTCAATTTGGAGGGCAGCAAGGCCAATGTGACCGTTATGACTGAAAATGATGCACTGACAGCCGAGGAGGTCACCCGTGTCCGGGATGCCCTGCTGAGCCAGTGCAAGGGCTTGACCGCGCAGGACATCACCATTGTGGAAGTAAAATAGCGCCAATATTTTGTTGCAAACAGCCCCGTTTTGTGGTACACTGATTCATATTAGTAGAACTATGGCCAAATGGCCGTTTGCAACGGGAGGGTACACACTATGGATGTACACAATACCATCGGCGGCAGCTTACAGATCTCGACTGAGGTTATCGCAAAAATTGCGCGTCTGGCCGCGCTGGAGGTTGACGGCGTTGCCGATGTAGCCACCGGCACCAGCCAGAATGTCCGCTCGCTTCTGGGCCGCACCGGTCTGCAGAAGCCAGTCGCCGTCGTCATGGAGGACGGCATTGCCACCGTGACGGTGCATATCACCGTTGTGTACGGCAACAAGGTCATGCCGTTGTGCGAAAAAGTGCAGGAGAATGTCAAGCAGGCGATCCAGAACATGACGGGCATTACCGTGGCCCGTGTGGATGTGCTGGTCGTGGGCCTGACACAGACCCCTGCCGAGAAAGAATAAGACAAGATAAGGAAAGACAGGAACTTTGAGTATGGAGAAAAAGCTGACCCGCCGCGAATCCCGCGAGACGGCCTTTCTGACGGCCTTCGCCGCTACCTTTGAGCCCGAGGAGCCCACCCTCCCTGCGGAGGAGCATCCCGCGCCTGATGCCTTTGCAAACCAGCTGCTGGCTGCCATGAATGACCATGCCGCCGAGCTGGATGAGATCATCACCGCCCATCTGAAGGGCTGGACGCTGCCCCGCGTACCCCGTGTGAGCTTGGTTGCCCTGCGCCTTGCGCTGGCCGAGATGCTCTACGGCGAGGAGCAGAAGCCCGGTGTTGCCATCAATGAGGCCGTGGAGCTGGTCAAGAAATACGGTGCCGAGGATGACTACCAGTTCGTCAACGGCCTTTTGGGTGCCGTTGCGCGTGAGCGCGGCGAGACCGATGAACCCAAATGCTGACGCTGGGCATCGACACCAGCAATTACGCAACCTCTCTGGCAGTGTTTGACACAGACGCCGGAGAGGTTGTTTGCGATTGCAAAAAGTTTTTGCCCGTGAAAGAGGGTCAGCTGGGCCTGCGCCAGAGTGACGCCCTTTTCCACCACACGGCAGCCCTGCCCGCCATGCTGGCAGAGCTTGCCACACACGCCGACCTTACTGAAATATCTGCCGTGGGTGTTTCCGCCAAGCCCCGCCCGGTCGAGGGCTCGTATATGCCGTGCTTTCTGGCCGGTGTCAGTGCCGCCACGGCGTTTGCGCTTACCCGCGCGCTGCCGCTTGTGCAGCTGACGCATCAGCAGGGGCATATTGCGGCGGCGCTGTACGCCACAGGCCAGCCGGAGATGTTCGATCAGGAAACGCTGGTGTTCCATGTTTCCGGCGGCACGACTGACCTTTTGCTCTGCCATGGGGCTGAGCGCATCACGCCGCTGGGCACCAGCAGCGACCTTTATGCAGGGCAGGCCGTGGATCGGCTGGGCGTAAAGCTTGGCTATCCGTTCCCGGCGGGTGTCTATGTCAGTGAGCAGGCTGCCCTCTGCACCGAAAAAGTCCGTCCCAGAGTCAGCGTACACGGCCTTACTTGCAGCCTGTCCGGGCTGGAAAACCAGTGTGCCCGGCTGCTGGCCGAGGGACGGGATGCCGCGTATGTCTGCAAATACTGCCTGCTTTGTGTAGGCGAAACACTCGTGCGCATGGCCAACAACGCGCTGGCCGAGCATCCGGGCCTGCCTGTTGTCTTTGCAGGCGGCGTCATGAGCAGCGATCTGATCCGCACCTATGTGACAAACCGCGTACCGGGGGCGCATTTTGTGCCGGGCCGGTTTGCCAGCGATAACGCCATTGGCATCTCGATCTTGGCGGCAAGGGAGTGTGGCGCATGGCCGACTACATCAATGTAACCAGCCTGAACCGGCTGGCCAAACAGGTATTGGCCCAGTGCGACCCCCTCAATGATCTGATCGTCTGCGGGGAGATTTCCGGCTTTACCCGCCATTACAAGAGCGGGCATCTGTATTTCACCCTGAAGGACGAAAACGCCAGCATCAAGACTGTGATGTTCCGCTCACAGGCGCAGCTTTTAAACTTTGAGCCGCAGAACGGCATGCTGGTGCTGGTCTATGGCCGTGCCACGATCTACGAGCGGGACGGTGCGTTCCAGCTGTATGCCGATTATATGAAACCGTTCGGCGCAGGGGCTGCCCAGATGGCCTTTGACGCCCTGTACAAAAAGCTGGAGGCCGAGGGACTGTTTGCCCCCGAGCGCAAGCGCCCGCTGCCTGCCGTGCCGCAGTGCATCGGGGTCGTGACCAGCAAAACCGGTGCTGCCTGGCAGGATGTACAGAATGTCATCCGCCGCCGCTGGCCAATGGTAAAGCTGCTGCTCGCCCCTGTCAGCGTACAGGGCATTGAGGCCGAGAGAAGCATCACCGAGGGGATCCGGCGGCTTGACCGCGACCCGCGGCCAGATTTGATTCTTGTGACCCGCGGCGGCGGCAGCAAGGAGGATCTGTGGGTCTTTAATGCGGAGCGTATTGCCCGTGCCGCCGCTGCCTGCCGCAAGCCGGTGGTCTCTGCTGTCGGCCATGAGATTGACACCTCGATCCTTGATTATGTGGCCGATCTGCGCGCACCGACGCCCTCTGCCGCAGCAGAGCTGTGCGTGCCCGACCAGAGCGATGTCCGGCAGAAAATATTCATTTTACAGCAAAATATTCAAAAAAATATACAGAATCGCTGCAAACTATGCTATAATAGGTTTGATCAGCTTGCCACTGCCCAGATCCTGCAGCGCCAGCACCAGCAGCTTGCCCGCCGGGGGCGGGAGCTTGCCGGCCTGCAGGCCGCTGTACAGCAGGCCGCACAGCACCGTATGCAGGATGCACAGCGCAGCCTGCAGCACGCGGCATCGGTGGCACAATCGCTGAGCCCCTACGCCGTGCTGGCCCGCGGCTATACGCTGACTGAGCGCAACGGCGTACCCTGCAGTGTAGAAGCGCTGCACCCCGGCGAGGCCGTCACCCTGCGCGGTGCAAAGGCCGCCGCCGAATGCCGCATAGAAGCGGTGCATAATTTGGAAAAACAGACAGGGGAGTGATACCCGATGAAGCAGCCAAAATCCTTTGAGGAGGGCATGGAGCGCCTGCAGAGCCTTTTAGGGCAGCTGCAGGACGAGTCCACGCCGCTGGCGGATTCCGTCAAGCTGTATGCGGAGGCCGCCGGGCTGATCCACTACTGCAATACAGCGCTGGACAAGGCCAAGCTGCAGGTTGAGGAAATTGATGCAAGCCTGACCCCGAACGCGGAGGTATCCCATGAAGCATGAGGAATACAAGGAGCAGTTTCATGCTTGGACGCAGCTGACCGAGCAGCGCCTGACGGAATTGTGTGACGCCTATCTGCCGCAGCAATCCGAGTTGGGCCGGGCTGCACGCTACAGCCTGCTGGGCGGCGGCAAACGCATCCGTGCCGTGCTGACGCTGGCTGCCTGCCAGCTGTGCGGTGCCGATGCCGCCGATGCACTCGACTATGCCTGTGCGCTCGAGATGCTGCACTGCTACTCACTCATTCACGATGACATGCCCTGCATGGACAACGATGATTTCCGCCGGGGCCGCCCCAGCTGCCATAAGCAATTTGGCGAGTCAACCGCCCTGCTGGCCGGTGACGCCCTTGTCACGGCAGCATTTGAGGTGCTTGCCAACGCCGGTTTGTCTGCCGAAAGCCGCATTGAGGCAGTCCGGCTTCTCTCCCGGGGCGGCGGTGACCGCGGCATGCTCTACGGTCAGGAGCTGGACAAGCATTTTGAGACGGTGCGCGCAAGTGAGCAGGAGCTGATGGCCCTGCACGCCCACAAGACCGGTGCGCTCATCACGACCGCAGTGCATCTGGGCTGTGCCGCTGCCGGCGTTGCTGCCGATACCGATGTGCGCGGCGCGCTGGCCCGCTATGCGGCGGAGATCGGGCTTGTTTTCCAGATCGTTGACGATATTCTGGATGTCACCTCTACGACAGAAGAATTAGGCAAGCCCGTCGGCAGCGATGCCGACAATGACAAAACCACCTTTATCACGCTGTACGGCCTGCAGGGCGCCCACGAAAAAGCGGAGCGCCACAACGCCGCAGCGCTGGCCGCGCTGGATGCGCTTGGCCCCAAAGCAGACTTTCTGCGCCTGCTGGCTGCGGAGCTGCTGGAACGTAAGAAATAAGGATGTGATTCCTATGCCACTGCTGCGCGCTGCGCTGAGTTGGAATTTTGTGCTGGTAACAGCGGTCTGTGCATCGCTGCTGGCACAGCTTATCAAAGTACTGTTGAATCTTTTTATCTTCCACCGCTTCATCGCCGAGCGTATGTGGGGGGCGGGCGGCATGCCCAGCTCCCACTCGGCCACCGTCTGCGCCATGGTTGTTGCCACCGGGCGGTACTGTGGTGTAAGCTCGCCCACCTTCGCCATTGCGGCTGTGCTGTCCATCATCGTTATGTACGATGCCATGGGTGTGCGCTATGAGACCGGCGAGCAGGCAAAGGTTCTGAACCGTCTTTTTACCGAATGGATGGATCAGGGGATCGAGCAGTTTCAGTTTCCCCATGGCAAAAAGCTCAAGGAAATGGTCGGTCATACACCGATCGAAGTTCTGACCGGCGCGGCGCTCGGCATTGTGCTGGGCTTTGTCATGCCGATGGTATAAAAACGAGGTGCGTATATGAGCTATCCCTTGCTGGAGCGTATCAATGCGCCCGGAGAAATTAAAAATCTGCCCACAGACGAGATGCCCGCCCTGTGCGAGGAAATCCGGCAGTTCCTGATCAAAAGTGTTTCCGAGACAGGCGGCCATCTGTCCTCCAATCTGGGTGTTGTGGAATTGACGGTCGCTTTGCACCGTGTGCTGGATTTTCCGCAGGACAAGCTGCTGTTTGATGTAGGCCACCAATGCTACACCCACAAGCTGCTGACCGGCCGCCGGGCCGGTTTTGCGCAGCTGCGCCGCAAGAACGGTATCTCGGGCTTTCCCAGCCCGGAGGAGAGCAGCTGTGACGCTTTCATTGCCGGGCACGGCAGCGCTGCGCTGTCTCGGCCATCGGCATTGCCCGGGCCAAAAAGCTCAAAAACGAGCCGGGCAAGGTCGTGGTCATTGTGGGCGATGGTGCCTTTACGGGCGGCATGGTCTACGAGGGCATGAACAATGTCAGCAAGCTGAACAATCTGATCGTCATTTTGAACGACAACAAGATGTCGATTTCCAAAAATGTCGGCCAGATGGCCAACTATCTGACCAAGCTGCGCACCGACCCGAAATACTCCCATGTCAAGGCGCACATGGAAACGGTGCTTGAGCGCATCCCGGTCGCCGGTGATGCCATGGTCAAGGTGCTGCAGGGCGGCAAGCAGCTGATCCGCCGCGGCATCTACAAGTCCACGATGTTTGA
>ERZ1034992.737-NODE-737-length-16876-cov-6.056239_pt1 | contig 16876 bp, 9 predicted proteins | sample MGYA00520695_ERZ1034992 | MGnify/ENA primary metagenome ERZ1034992 (study PRJEB33766, sample SAMN09781778) | gut metagenome | biome: gut microbiome | host: Homo sapiens | place: Madagascar | study: EMG produced TPA metagenomics assembly of the PRJNA485056 data set...
GGTCTACTGCGGGAAGATACACGCCTCTTTCGATACGATTGCCCGCCACTTCTTTGAGTTTTGCAAGCGGTCTTTGAATACCGTCGTATATGCCCTCGATAAGACCGGGGGCAAGCTCGACGGAAAGGGGCGCGCCCGTCGAATATACGTTTTCGCCGGGGCCGAGTCCGCTCGTTTCTTCATAAACCTGTATGGACGCGCGGTCGCCGCGAAGTTCTATAACTTCACCGATGAGTTTCTTTTCGCTCACGTGAACCACGTCGTACATTTTGCATTGGGACATGCCCTCTGCAACAATCAACGGTCCGGATACCTTTACGATTTTTCCAGTTTCCATTTTCGTCCTCTTATTTGTTCTCTTTGTCGAATAATATGTCTGCGCCTATCGCCTTTTCCACGTTGGCTTTTATGCCTGCAAGCCCTACGCCCTTGTTACCCTCTGCCGACGGTATCGGCACGATGACGGGATATGGACGGGATTTGTAACGGTTGATAAGCGTTTCGGCTTGCAAAGCAACTTTTTCCGTAACGAAAATGACGGAATACTTCCTTGCAAGCGCATGAATAGTGTCTCTTGCCTGATACTCGTCGTCCACGCAGAAAACGTCAAGGCCGATTGCCTTGAATGCAAGCACGCTGTCTTTGTCACCGCACACTGCGATTGCATTGTCACGCATAGAGTTCACGCATCCTTTCTTTGATTATTTGCGGCGCAACGTGATTTTTCACGCCTGCCACGATGAGTTTTGCGATTTTAAGTTCGGTTTTTCTGCTCATATAGAAGGCTACGATAGGCGAGATCGAATACAAATCGTCCTTTTCTTCCTTCCACAGTTTGAGCAAAGCGTTGTCGCTTTTCGCTTCGAAAACAACGAGTTTTCCGCCTTCGTCGAGCGTCTTTACGTCCTCGAAATAGCAAGTTTGCTTGAACGGCGCGAGCAAATCGTCGCCATGGAATTCCCACACGCTTTCAAGCGTGGAAAGCGCAATCTTTCCGCCCTCGATAAAGCACTCTTCAAAAAACTCTACATCAAGATTAAGCCGTCTGGATCTCTCAAAAGAAGATATATTGAGGTAGTCTATTCTTTTTTCAAAATACTCTTTTGCGATCTTTCCGCTCTTCTTGCAAAGTTCGAGTTGATGTGCGTATTGAGTTTTGTCAACGTCTACGTCCAGTTTGTGCGCGCTTATTTCGCCGCTTGCAATTCCCTCTTGCGTTTTGAGAATAATCTCTTGCATTTGCCTAGGTAAAGCGGCAACTTCACCCGTTTCTATTGCGGTCTGCAACGCTTCGACGTCAAAAAGTCCGTTCGGGGCAAAAGTTTGAGCGTTTGTCCCCGCAACGTACGCTTTGAGCAAAATTTTGAGGTTGATATAATCGTTCTCGATCAAAAACGCATCAAGCGCGCCGCCCTCGTTCATTTCTTTCAGAAGAGCGACGTTTTCTTCTTCCGCACGCTTGAAAACGACGTCGAAGTTTTCGCCGTCCGTCCCGAAGCCGAGTTCGGCAAGAGCTCTCGACGCTTCCTTTGCGTCGGACGCGTCGAGAAGCCTCTGCACTCCTTGTTGAGTGAGAAGTTTGCTTTCTCTGCTTTTTATTTGGGCGTTTTGATACAGAAATTTGTATGACATATCAGCCGAAGATTTCCTTTGCTACGTTTGCTTCCGTTTGCTCTTTGAGAAGTGCGACTTCAATCTCGAAAGTGAAATTTTTGTCAACTCCGTTCTCGCTCAAAATCACGCCGCCGTCAAAATCGCCGAGCTTGTCCGAAAGAGTGAGGGAAATTCCCTTTTCTTTTGCGAATTGCACAAGCGATTCCTTTGTGACGATATCCTTTTCTCTTTGGGATATGGTCACGATGTCGCCGTCCTTGGCGTTTTGAAGCATGGCAAAAATAAGCTCGGAATACGTGTCTTTGTCGAGGTTTCTCAAATTGTCCAACGTGCGCTCGTACACGACGTCCAAAACCTTTGTCTTTGCCGCGAGAGCGAGCTTTTTGGCGTCCAACTCCGCAACCGTTTTGGAGCGTGCTTCAACGTCGAAAACCATTTTGTCGGTTTCCGCCTTGAAATTATACAAATACGCCTTGCACTCTTCTGCCGCCACGGAAATGACCTCGTCGGCTTTGGCGTTTGCCTCACCAATGATAGACTCCGCCCTCAGATGTGCGTCGGAGATTATTTTTTCAACAATCGCTTCTTTGCTCATAAAAACTTTTATGCGATGAGTGCTGCGCTTGCAGTTGCTTCGAGGAGAGATTCCGTTGCGGGCATCATGACGCCGAGAAGAGAAACGAGAAGTGCCAAAACAGCGTAGGTTTCAACCATAACCGTCAATATGATTGCTTTGCCGCTTTCTTCGGGGCGTTTTGCAACGAGTGCGATACCGCTGCATGCGACTTTTGATTGATAAAGCGCACTTATCAAACCTACGATTGCCATAGGCAGGCACGCCGCCATCAAACCAAGACCGCCGCTGACGGAAATTCTTGCCACCTCGCCGAAAAGGTCGATTTTGACAAACACCAAGAACGCCACGAGCAAGCCGTAGATGCCTTGTGTGCCCGGCAAAAGTTGCAAGACCAGACATTTGGAAAACTTATCGGGGTCCTCGGACGTAACGCCTGCCGCAGCTTTACCTGCCGTGCCTACGCCGATTGCAGAGCCGATGCCTGCCATTGCCGCGGCAAGCACTGCGCCGATGATGGCGATCCAAGTCCCAAGTGTTAAATTACCCATATAACTACCTCCTACTTTTCCAAGTATGTGTATTTTGTTTTTGTTCCGAAAGGCACGAACACGTGTCCGCACCCCTCGTAGAATTTGCCGAAAAATTCGATATATTGCAATCTGCAATTATGCACGTATGCGCCGAGCGTCGAAATGCCTATGTTGAAGATGTGTCCGACAAGGAATATCGGCACGCAGAGGATATATCCTATTGCAATCAGGTTTGTCGGGAACAATCCCAAAACAACCGAACATATTTGATTGACAACAAGCGCAACGACGCTTCCCGAAAGTCCCAAACCGAACAGACGTGCGTAAGAAAGAATATCCGAAAGGATGTTCACGCCGTCGTAAAGTTTGCCGAATCCCGTAAGGAAAGACGTGATTTTCTTTGCGCCCTTCTTGCCTCTCGTGTTGCCCACAACAAGCAACAACGCGCCTCCTGCCATAAGACCTATGCCCGTCCATTTAAGTGCGGAGATTTGTTTGAAGAACAAAAGCGAGAGCGCAAACATAAGGATACCCGCAAAAATCAGATACCAAGTTCCGACCTCGAAAAATGCGTCGAGGGGACGTTTTTTGCGAATGAGGTTGATTGCGTTCATCAGCATACCAAACCAAATATGCACAAAGCCGAGCGCAAAGGATATGCCGAGCAAATAGAGCGGCCCGTTGCCGTCAAGCGGTTTGACAAGTTGAAGTTTTTCAAGGAACGTGCCCGATATGTCAAGACCGAACCAACCGCCGAATATCGCGCCCCATACGATTGTGGATATACCGCCCATGCCGATGATGAGCAACAATCTGCCCTTGCCCGGAACGGGTTTTTTGATTGCATAGACGATAAATCCGCCAAGCGCAAGCAAAATGCCGTATGCCGCGTCGGCAATCATCATGCCGAAAAGCAAGAAATAGAAGAAGGACATGACGGGATTGGGATCGAGATCGGAGAAATAGTTGGGCGCGCTGTACATATTGGTGATGTCTTGATACGGCTCGACTATCTTGCTGTTTTTGACATAGGTAGGGACGATTTCGTCCTCTTTCGGCTCTTCAAACTCATAAACGACAGTGTCGCCCATCTCGTCAAGCAGAGTTTTCAACTCCTCCTCGAACTCGGCGGGATACCACGCCTCCATCACAAAACTGCGCTTTGTCGCCGCAAATCCGTCAAGCGCGGAGTATTTGTCGAGCTGAACGAGATAATAATCGTAAAGCGTCTTGAAATCGGCAATATACATCTCTTTTACGAGAGCGCGCGTCGTAAGTTCGAAAGTTTCCTCTTCGAGCTCGTCAAGTTTTTCTTTGAGTTTTACGATATTTTCAAGCGGCGTCATATCGTCGTTGACTGACGCGCGGACAAATTCAAGGGATTGAAGCTCGAAAGAAAGCGCGTCGGCAACGTCGTTTGTTGCAACGGCAACGACGGGTTGCGCTTTGCCTTCTTTCAAAAACTCGACGTAAACGCACTCGTTTTCCTCTTGATACTTTTGCAAGGCAAGCACGTTTTGCGACGGAATACAGCCCAAAAACACGGACGTTTTTTCTCCGTTTTTGTAGAAAGAATAGGGCTTGCGCAAAGAAGAATAGACTTTGTGCTCCTCGATTTCTTCCTTTATGCTCGCCTTTTGAGCGGCGATTTCCTTTTGTCTGAGATTGAGTTCCTCAAGATCGGCAACGTTTGCCATAAGTTCGACTTCTTTTGTGTCGATGAGGTCAAAATCGTCAAAACTCATCCTCTCGATTTTGGCAAGGGGCGGAGTTTTGATTGGTGTATAAATGTAAGGGCGTTCGCTCTTTTCTGTCTCTTTTGCAAACTTTTCGGCAAGTTTCTTTTGTCCTCTCAAATAGGAGAATGCAAAATCTATCCTTGCAATTTGCGCCTTGATGCGCTCGCAAGATGCGGAATTGTCAAGTCGCACGGTATCGTCCATATCGTGCGTTTTTGCGATTTCAACGTTTTTGGTGCGTTGAAGCGCCTTGAACAATTTGTGCCTGTCCGACTTATGCGCGACGAGCACCAGTTTTTTCATTTCAACAATCATAATCCGATGATGCAGTCAAGTTTATTCTTCGATTGTTTCTTTTTCGCCACAGTATTTTTCAACGAGAGCGTTGCAAAGCTCGCTTGCCTTTTCGCTTGCGGCAAGGTTGTGGTCCATTGCAAGTTCGTCCGCGGATTTTTGTCCTTTTTTGAGGATTTCGTCGCGCTTTTTTTGCGCGTTTGCTTCCGCTTTGTCAAGCGCGACGCGTCTGTCGTCGCGGCATTGCAAAACAGTGGCTTTTTTCTGCTTCTCGGCATCGATTTCCGCCTGTTGCACGATTTGTTTCGCCTTGTTTTGCGCCTCGCTTACGATTTCGTCCGCTTGCGCTTCGGCTTCTCTTATCTCTTTCAAAACGTCGTCAATCATAACTCACCGTCCGTTTTCGATGTCGGAAATCATATCCACTCGTCTTTGATGTCTGCCGCCTTCAAACGATGCGGTATACCATGCTTTGACAATTTCTCTTGCCTCGTCGGGCGTGATGACTCTGCCGCCGAGAGCAATGACGTTTGCGTTGTTGTGACGTCTTGTCATCTCTGCCATAAACGTGTTCGTGCACACTGCCGCGCGGATGCCCTTGACTTTGTTTGCGGCTATGGAAATGCCTATACCCGTGCCGCACATAACGACGCCCAGATCGCACCTTTTTTGTGCGACGGCGTTTGCGACTTTGAGTCCGTATTCGGGATAATCGACGGAATCGGTCGAGAAACAGCCGAAATCCACAACTTCCGCACCCAGCTTTTCCAGCTCTTCGACGACGGCGTCTTTAAGCACGAATCCGCCGTGGTCGCAACCGACAGCAACTTTTGTCATAGCAATCTCCAACTTATTTTATACTTGCAAATTATTATACCACTTGAATATTCAATTTACAAGTCTTAAATTAAAAGGTAGTTTATTAAAAACTCATTTAATATATAAGAGAAACGGTCGGAAAATTTGCCGATTGAGGCATATCGTACCATTTGTAAAACACACAAAAAAAAGACGCGTTGCCGCGCCTTTTTTTGTGTAGTTAAATTGTGACGTTATGCCAGCTTTTTAAGTTTTGATTTCTTGACGACAATCGTCACGACCGTTGCAACCACAATGAGCGTTACGATCACGACTGCCGCCACTATAACGTAAATCTTCCATGCGTCGAGTGATTGATGGTTGACGTCCACAAACACGATGCCGTTGACATAGTTTGCCGAATACGTCAATTTGCCGTCGTTGACCACATAATCGGTGAGTTTGGTAAGTCCGCCGTTTTCGTTGACGTAGTAGATTGCAATTCCGTTCAGGTTCTTGACGCTTTCGGGGAGCGCAACCGTAACCGTCGTAGGCGTGTTTGAAAGCAGAACGAGTTGATCGTCAAGATAGAGGTTGACTCTGAGCACCGCCGCCACGCTTGCGTCTTTGACGCCTGCCTTTTGGCTCATTGCCGCAACGTATTGCTCAACCGCTTTCAGATAGGACATATCGCTTGCAAGAGCGTTGTTCGTCTTGATTTCCTTCACTTCGAGTCTGTTTGCGACAACGCCTTTGCCCTCTGTGATGTTGATTGACGAACCGTCGGAGGAAGCAAGGCTCTTTGTGGTGAGTTCGAGCACGCCGGTGCTGCTCATAAAGACGTAGTTGTCTTGGCTGAGCGTATCGTCCGAAAGCACGACCGCAAACGAATATTTGCCCGCACTCTTGATGCCTTCGAGACCGACGAGCTTGGTTTGGCTCTTGTCGATTGCGATTGCAGGAGCGTTGCTTGCGCTTGCCATTGCCACTTCGTAGCCGACGGAATAGTTTTTGCCCTCAACGAAATCGCCTGTGAGTTTCATAACCGTCGAACCGTCTATCATTTCTTCGCTCATTGCGTAGCCGTCCGAGCTGAGCGTGACGTTTACGATTGCCCTGAGCACTTGAAGTTCTGCAACAGTGCTTGCCGCATTGTAGTTTTTGCCACATTCGCTTGCAAGGAATTTGTCGGTGAGCGCAACGATCACTCTGTACTTGCCCGCATTGACGACTTCGTTTGCGGAAATCGTAACGTATTTGCCGTCTTTGAGCACTTGATAGGTCAGCGTGAAGTCCGCGTTCTTGACAAGGTTGTAACCGTTTGTAAGGTTGTTGTAGCTGATTCTGTTTTCGCCGCCTGCGGTTGCGTACTCGTGCTTTGCGCCGTTGTAGTATTCGCTGACGTTTTGAGCACGAAGTCCGACGTCCGCCTTGTCGATGACGATGCTCTTCTTCACCGAACCGCTGTTCCACTCGATATAGTAGCCGTTTGCGTCTACATCTTTGCGCGCGACGAATTGACCGTTTGCGTTGATATAACGTCTGACTTTGACGATACCGCTATACGTACCGACGTTTATAGGATAGAGTTCGTTGCCCTCGTCGTCCACAAATATAACTTCGTCGGTTTCGAGTTCGCCTTGAACGACTTCGTGCAAACGATTGATGCCGTTGCCCGTCTTGTCGATTGCGTAAGAATAGCTAAACTCGTTTTGAGTGTCGCTACCCACGCTCACGCCGGTGAGTTTGGGAAGTACGATATCGAGCGTTGCCGTGTCGAATTTCGCATTTGTGCCGGCGATATCGAATATCGTTCTGACTTGTCCGTCGTTATCTCTTGTGGAGATCGTGTCAATGCCTGCCAAAACGACGTTGTAGTTTCTCACAATCGTATCGACGGCGTCGTAATCGTAATCGGACACCACGTAGAGCACGTAATGCTCGTAAGATTCGAGTTTGTCGGAAATCTTTGCAAGTTGGGTTGCAGGCGTGGTTACACCGGTGTTTTCGTTGTAAACGCCGAGTCTGACCGTCGGGAAGAAGTTTGTTCTGTCCTTTGCGAACAAGGTGTTGACCGATTGACCGCCGATGATGCCGTCGTTGCCGTTCTTGTCGAGATATCTCAATCCGACGTTGAAGAGAAGTTTGCCGTCCGCACTCATAACGTCGCCGTAATTTGCGCTGTATGCGTTAGAGACGGTGAGAACGTACAAATTCTTCTTGATAACGGAAACTTTGCTCGTTGTGCCGTTTGCTTCCGAAACGCTGCCCTTGTCGGTGTAGACAGGCTTAAAGTCGTAGTTCTTTGCTCTGCCGCCCTTCAAGACGTAGGACGTGGACGTCGTGCCCGCTTCGGGAGTGGTTGCGGCAAATGATACGTATGCTTGCGGCAAGGTGGAAATTTTGTCGTTTGCACCCTCGCCCATACGAACGTATCCGCCGATTGCGCCTTCCGCCGCCTTGACGTATTTGCCGTCTGCAAGGTCGTAAGAAACGCCTGCAAGAAGCGTTGCATTGCTTGCGTCGAGTCCGGTTGCCGCAAGGAAGTCGGACATTGAAATATAGAATGCCGTATCGTTTGCAAATTGATTGTCAAGTGCGTATTCAACGCCGTCGTTGCCCACGAGTTTGTAGGTCACTTTGCCGGTGAATTTGCCGGTGGAAACACCGTATTCGGCCTCGTCGTCGGCAAGATACGCGTTGATGCTTCTTGCTTTGATTCTGCCGGAGAGCTTGACTTCGACGCTTGTCTTTTCACCCGCTATGGTGTAGTTGTAAGCATCCGCGCCGGCGATACCACTTGCAGTGAACACGACGTATTTTGCGGATGCGTACGCGCTGTCGAATTTTGCCGAAACGTTTGCGATAGTCACGTCGTCACCGATGATGACGTTTGAAACCGCACTCGTTGAGAAGTTGAAATCGACGCCGACTTGACCGAAGAAGATATCCGTGCCGTCGTAGGTCTTTTCAAACGCGTCGGTGTCGGTTGCTCTTTCGATGCCGCTTGCTCTGATGGATGCGGTGCGTTGAGTGATTTTGCCTTGTGCGGGCAAATAGTTGATTGCGTCGACGAGTTTGCTCGTTTCGCCGGCATAATCGCTTGCAATCAAGTATGCGTCGACACCGTCAACCTTATAGAAACCGACGATTGCGTTTGCGTTTTGCGCTTCTTCAACGCTTGCCGTATCGTTTTTGAGGATGTATTTGTCGGTTGTTTCGAGTGCGTACCAGTACTCCGCAATTTCAGCCTCGGCAGGTTTTTCGTAGACGATCGTGCCGTCGGCCATGACGAACGCCAACGCCTTCTTACCTGCGATTTCGCTATTATTACTATATACTAATGTATAGTTATCATATTTTTCCTTAATATTTTGCAAGAGCAAGCCGTATGCCGTGCCGTCTTTCGCAATCACGTTGCCGTCTTTGTCGATAGCGACGTTCTTGTCGATGAAGTATGAACCGTTCTTGGTTTGAATCGCGTAGAACTTCTTGTCGGCGTCGATCATGTTTTTGAACGTATAGGAAATATTGCTCTTTACGACCGCTTCGTCGCCGTTGTACTCTCTCGTGCCGAGATCTGCGCTCACAAGCACGGGGCGAGCCTCGATGTTGCCTGTAATCGTGCCTTTGTATTGAACGAGCTCGTAGTTGTCGATCGCTTCGAGAGCAAGATCGTATTGTTCTTGCGAAAGCGAATTTTTAATTTGAAGAGTTGCTACCGAAACGTCGATTGCGATGTTTTTGCCCGTTTGCTTTCTTGCAAAGTTGCCGCTTGCAACCACTTCGAGCAAATCGGAGTGCCCTGCGACAATTCTGCCGTCGGTGATGTTGATGGTTATGCTTGCGCTTGTCGTGCCGTCGTAAATCTTATCCTTGATGTCGAAGTCGTTGACGATGAGTTGAATTTGCTTTTTGCTCATGTTCACGGCGTCGATAAGTTCGAAATCGTCGATTGCGCCCACTTGCAAGGAGTTGATCTTGTTGTACTTGTCGTCGACTTTGCTGTATCTCGCACCTTCGAGAACGTAGTTTTTGAGGATATCGGTATCCGTGCCGTCGAATCTGACTTCGAGCCCGCTGACAAGGACGTTGTGTTTGCCGTTTGCACCGACGTTTTCATCCTCTGCGCCGTTCAACGAGAGCATGAAGGAAACTTTGCTTGCGTCATAGGAGAATTTTTTGAGTTCTTCTTCGAGGTTGGTTGCGTATTGCACGGACGTAAACGTGCCGTTGACGTTGTCCACAACCACGTTTGAAGTGCCGTCGTATGTCTTGTCGGCAAACTTCACGTTGGGCACGAGTCTTGCCTTGGAGATGACGACGCCGATGTCTGTGTATGCGGTGTTGAGCGCATCGACGTCCACGTAGTAGTTTTTGTCAAGAACGCTGTAACCCGAAACTCTTACGGAGTGCGTGCCGGCATTTGCGTTTGCGGCTTTACCTGCAAGTTTCAAACCTATGGTTTGAGCGGTGTCGCCTTCTGCAAGCGCACCTTGTGCGAACGTGTAAGTCATATCGACATCCGTTTGCTTGTTGTAGTCGCGATCCACCGCGTCGAGAGTTTGGAAACTGCTTGTTCCGAGCACGCGTTGTTTGATGGACGCGGGCATATTTTTGAGCACGATTTTGATGCCTTTGCGATTGTTGTACATCGCGTTTTCGTCGATGACGATATCGGAGTTTTCGTAAATGCCGTCGCGCTTGATGTCAAACTCTTCGGGTTTGTCGATGACGAAGAACAACGCAACGTTGACGACGTAGTTGGAGTTGACTTCCGTACCCGTAAACGAATCGCTTTCCTCGGTGATGAGGAACTTGTCCGCGGTGATAAGCGACTTCGTACCCTCGCCCGATGCAAACGAAACGCTGCTTACGCCGAGGTCTTTGGTGTTGTCGTATTGTTTGGATATCGTCACGTCGCTCTTGAGAAGCGCAATGATGCCTGCCGAAATGATGATGTTACCTTTGCCGTCGATATTGTCGATATAGATGATCGTAACGAACGTGCTATCGTCTATTGCAACGATATCCTTTGCCGCAGAGCCGTTGACTTGCGTCGAGTTGCCGTCGTTGACGAAATTTGCGATGCGGTAGTTGAGAGCTTGCGCACCGGAGAGCGAGAACGTGTCGAAAACGATGCTTCTAATGCCCTTTTCGGGGCTGTCGTAGTTTGCGTTTGCAACGAGAGTTACGTCATCGGTTGCAAGCACAAGATACGAGGACAAATCGTAAAGGTTCGCGCCGTTGTAGAACACGTCGGTCTTTCCGTCGTATGCTTTGCCGATACCGACGAAATACTTGGTTGAAAGGTCGATGCTCTTTTGCTCGATTGCAAGTTTTTGAGTTGAATCGACAGCCGCTTCAACCTTGAAGTTGGAGTTTTGAGTGCTGAACGGAGTGCCGACCGCAAAGCCGTAATATCTGCCGTCCGTGCCGTAGACAGTGCCGCTTGCGTCGGTTGCGCCGTCGTATCTGCTTGCAAAGCTCAAACGATTGCCGTTCTTGTCGAAGATTGCTCTTACGAACACGCCGTTGATTTTAGCAAGAATATCGTTGTATGCAACGTTTGCATAGTTGCCGTCTTTTGCGATTGCTTGTCCGCCGACGGACGTCACGTCAAAGCCGATGCCGTAAACGCCGTCCTCTTCGCCGTACACTTTGGAGAGGTTTTGCGCGGTGGGTTTGACGACGATTGTCGCAGGATTGATCGTAACCGTAACCGGCTCGACGAACACTGCGTCTTCGAGTGCGGTTTCACCGTTGTAGAGTTTTGCTCCGCTTATGCTCAAAACGCGCTTTCCGGCGTCGAGAATCGTGCCGTTTGCGACGTCCACGGACCACTTGACAGAGGTATATTCGCCGCTGGGAGTGCCTTGCAATTCAAATTTTTCGGAATCGAAAACGAGGGTGTTTTCGCTCCAAACGAATCCGTAAACAAACTCGAAGTTTACGCCGTCTTTGACTTTGACGACGATTGCGTTTTGTTTTGTAACGTACACGATATATTCCGCTCCGCTTGCGTCGAGCTCGATAACGACGTTGCCGTCGTCGAGATTTCCGCCGAGCAAGATTGCGTACTTATATGCAGCAGAATAATTTTCGTCCGTAAGCTCTGCGATTTGCGCGCCGAGAGAAAGTTGTGCGCCGTTTGCAAACAACGCTTCGATTTGGCTTGCGACGACCATATCTTTTGCCGCAATCTTGTATGCCGGAGCGATTTTGCCTATTTCGCTTTCAACCGTCGTTCCGAACGGGAACACGCTTGATTGACCGCTCACGTCGAGTTTGACGATACGTTTTTCGATTGTGAATTTGTATTTTGTCGTTTGAACGACGATGGAATAGTTGCTGTCTATGTCGAACAAGGACGCGTCGGACGCAAAGTCGTATTGACCTACGCCCTCTGCCGACTCACGAGAGATGCTGCCGCCTGCATAGAAGAGCGCGTAGCCGTCTGCCGTGGTATCGGTTACGGGGTTATATGCGCTGAAAACGTCGGCGACGATTTCGTTTGCGCTCTTGTAAAGTCCTGCAAATTGAGCGAGTTCGACGCCGAATCTGAATTCCGGATCGCTGTCGCCGAATGCTTTGCTTGCGCTCCATGCATCGATGGTGACCTGACGTCTTGTGACGGTGTGAATTGCACTGTTGAACGTCACGTCGTAGTTGGTTGCCGCGGAGTAGTCGCTGCTTTGGTTGACGATTGCGTAGTTGCCGACTCTGTAGGTTTCGCCGCTTGCAAGAGTAACGTCTTTAAGCACAAGGTTTACAAAGATGTTCTCGCTTGCCATTTGCGCTTTGTCGATGCCAGTAACGTCGAAGTCAAGCATTCCGAGCACGCTTGACGCAGGCTCGCCGAATTTGCTTGTGGAGGATTTGACGGTGATGACCGCTTTACCCTTGATGACGTCGTAGCGAACGGGCGCGAACACTTGCTCGCCCGCATCGTTCGTTTCGAAGTCGCTCGTAACAAAGCTTTCGTCATCCTTGGGGATGTAAATTCTCACTCTGTAACTGCCGACTTTCGTGGGAACGAAGAACACGGGGTTGCCGTCCGAGTCGAGTTTTGCCTCGCTAGGATCCGTTGTCGTACCGCCCTCGTTGTTTTCGTAGAGCAAATTGTTGTCGCTATCAACGAAGCGATATACGAACGAGCTCTTTGCGCCCTCGTATCCCGAGATAACCACGGAAGATACGTCGGTGGGAGCCGCGGTGTAGCCTACGCTGCTGTTGATGTAGTTGTAGGTGACGACTTTTCTTGCCGAAAGCTCGAATCTGTTGCTCTTTTCGAGATCGGTGAGGTTGTTGAAATCGTCAAGCGTCACTCGAAGCGTTTCGTAGCCGCTTGCGGTGATATATTGCGCGTTTTCGTTGCTTATGCCGCTCCAAACTTGATTTTGCGTGTAGTTTTCAAGCAAGATGTTGCCGTTTTGCGTGAACTTGAAAGGCACGTAGGAATTTGCAAGACCGACGTTGAAGAGCAAGGTTTCGCCACGTTTGATTGTGGTTACCGCGACGCCTTCCGCATTGGTAAAGGTGAGGTTTGCAAAGCCGCTTTCAAGTTTTGCATTGCTTTTGACACTTGCCGAAACGCTGTAATTGTTTGCGTCCACAAGCACGAAATATCTGCTGAGTTCGGACACGTTGCCCGCCTGGTCTTCCGCCCAGACGTAGACAAGACGCATACCTGCGTTCAGATTTTGCAAGAGTTGGAGAGTAAAATCTGTTGCGTCGCCGTCCAAAGCGTCGCCCGTAGCCATGATGTATCTGTCGAAACCGAGTTCTTTTTGAATGTCGATTGCACTCTTATAGTTGTTTTCGACGTTTATATCCCTATACGCCAAAAGTTCCGTCAAGTTCTTCACCGCTTTGATGCCGTAGTGAATCTTGAGTCCGCTTGCGTAGTCGGTTGCCGTGATAGCGTCGTTGAAAGCGAGCATAACCGGCAAGTTATAAGAGGTTGTAAACCAGTTTCTCAAAGACGGAAGCTCGTAGTTTTCAAACGTGGACAAATAACCCTCTTCGTCTTCAAACAAAGGAACCGTCGGTGCGATGCCGTCGATGAGGACTTTTATGCCGCCCTTCCAATCGTTGTTGATATATTCCACGGATTGCTCGTCTATGTCAATCGCATTTATCGAAACATATTGTCCGCAGAACATCGAGAACGTCGATATCCACTCGAAAAACGCCGTTGCGGGAGTGGGGATCGTAAACGTAAACGTGCCGTTGCCGCCTTCGACAGCGTATGCGACGTTGACGTCTACGCCGTTGATATTGATCGTGATATCGTTGCTGACCGCCGTCGTAGCCGTACCGCTTGCCGATGTGATATAGTCAACAATGCCCGCAACGTAACTGTCGCCCTCGTAGTCGCCCATGCCGTTGACCACGATTGCGTGCATTGCGCCGTTTGCGTCCTCGAATCTGAACGTATGGCCGGAGAAACCGCCTGCGGTGAGCGTAAATTTGAGAGTTACGTCACCCGTTGCCCACTTGCCGTTTTCGCTTGCAAGTATGGTGGTTTGGACGCCGTTTTTGTCAAAGGAGTAATCGACGGTATAGTCAGGTCTGTCGTAGTCCACCTTTGTGTAGAAGGACTTGACGCCGCCCTTGTTGCCTGCAAGATCGAAGATATAGAAAGTAAATCTATAATATCCGTGTCCCGTCACGTTGTCGGTTATGCTTGTCGGATTGCCCTGCTCACCGCCTCCGTACGCCTTTGCAACGCCGTTGGCGAAGTCATAAGTGAACGAGCTGATTTCGCCGAGTGCAATCGGATTTATTCCGGCAGCTTTCACCGCATTGTAATCTGCAAATTGCGTGACCGCAATGCCGTTGAGCGCGGCAAGACTGTCCGCTCTGTTGACGGTGTAGAACCACATATACGGAGAATAACCCGCCGCCGTATCGTCCTCGTTGATGTTGATGCTTCCGTCTGCAACAATTTTGTTTTGACGGAACCATGCCAAATCCGATGAACTTGATTTGATATAATTGTCAAGAGATACGTTCGTACCGCTGTTTACGCTGTCGTCGGGCGATGTGGTGTCGATGCCGGAAAACTCGATTCTCGACTTGCTTGAAATTCCGCCGTAATCCCCAACCGAAGTTTGCACCGTGCCGTTTGCGATCATATAAATCATGACGGCAACTCTGCCGCGATTGATATAATTGACTTTTGCGTATCCGACCACAACCGTCACGCCGTCGTCGTTTTCAACGGTGATAGCCTTTGTTTTGGCTCTGTCCGTCGCATCCCAGATGTTGAACGTCGTTTCGTTGACCGTAACGGTTTTTATACCCGAAGCGTATTGAAGGTGTGTGGAATTGTTTGTCTCTGAAGTTTGAAGCGTGCCGTCGGACGATATACCCGTGATCAATCTGTCGCCCACGCCGATCGTTTTTGCCGCATCCGCGCCGTATTTCAAAATTGCGCTTTGGATCGAGCTTTCACCCGAATAGTTGTACATATCGACGTATTCGGTTTGTGCAAATTTATAATATGAATGATTTGCGCCGTCGGCAGAAATCTGTCCCAAACTTGCGTTGGTGTAAGATTGCATTTTGCCTTCGCCGTTGACGATGCTGTCAAGTTTGACGTTGTTTTTGATTGAATCGTAATAAACGGGAGCATTCTTTGCATCGGTAAGGTACGGAGCATAACCCGATCCGCTCGTGCCTTGTTGATAGCTGTTTTGAATGCCGTAAGTAGACGATGCGACAGGTGCCGCATTGTCGCCGATATTAAGGCTTGAGCTGTCCGTCACGTTGTTGAACGTGATTGTGTATTTGATTTGGATATTTTTAATCTCAAGTCCTCTCCTAGGAGTATACGGAGGAGCCCATCTTTGTGCCCACCCCAAGCCTGTAGCCAATGCCAAATTATTCTTACCCGGTGAGAGCGTTACGGCATCGGTTGTAAACGTTTCGGCGGCTTCTTTGCTACTGTTTTTATAATTATATATATAGTTTGAATCGCCGTCTTTTTCTCTTAAATTATACGACTTTTGAGCGGTGAGAGCCTCAGGTCCTACAACGGCAGAATAAAACTTATTGTTGAAGTTAGAAGATAACGCACCCATACTAAATGTAATACTTGCAGTAACTACGACATTATCGTTCTGGATCATTTGATCAATAAATTTTGACGCTCCAAAATTTATAACACCGTGGCATTGTGCAGCTTTTGCCGCATTCGAAACACCGAATTGCCACGTTCCGGAAGCACCCTCTTCAATAAACATTTTCGTGTCGCCTGTTTCTTTGTAAACCTGAATGTTCGTTGTCGAGGAAACTACGGTGTTAAATGTTTCGGTATATGTCCAAGTCGTTTGCGTTCCTATACCCGGATACCCAAAATCAACGCCGGTCAACTCGCCGTGATCTCCCAAAATCGAAACGCCTGCTCCAAATGTTGCATCGCCGTCTTTTTCGGATTCCGCAGCAGTTGCGATTCCGCCGATAGCATCGTTTGACAATGCCACCGCAAACACAAGCGTGAAGCAAAGCGCAAGCACAAAGATTCTTGCAAGCGAGAGTAATTGTCTTGTTTTGTTGCCATTTCTCATAATATCCACCTCGGGTTTGGTGTTATGCGCGTGTACGCTCTCATAGCGCGTATGCGCACGCAAATTTTTATACATCTACAATATTACACAAAATCAAAATAAATGTCAATACCTAATTGTTCAAACGGCGCTGAGGCAACGGCAACACGCGGTTGCGCATTGCCGAGAGCCTCGCTTGTTCTCACAATCACTACCGCGCAGAAAATCTTTGCTATCAGTTCGAGCAGGGACAAAATCTCCTGCCACAATTTCGCAAGATTGTCTGCTTGGTGGGTGCGCCTGTGGCGCAAGCGGAGAATTCAAACGGTGCTGAGGCAACGGCAACACGCGGTTGCGTATTGCCGAGAGCCTCGCTTGTTCTCACAATCACTACCGCGCAACCACTCTTCACTCTCAAAACGAGAGGGACAAAAACTCAAACCCCAATTCCGTGCGAGTGCTTGCTTGGTGTTTAGCGTGCTTTGCACGCAAGTGGAATATTCCAAATCTTCCATTTGTCATTCCGAGCGACAGCGCGGGAATCCAGCCAACAGGCGAATTTCGCTCCGCTAGATTGCCACGTCACAACTTTCGTTGCTCCTCGCAATGACAAAATGGTGGGAACACCCACACCCAAACGAACACTCATTTAGGGCGCACTTATTAACGGTATGTGCCTATTCAAAGTGCGAGCCGCAAGGCGGCGAGAAAGCGAACGCCGAGCTTGACGAAAAAGTACAAGCGACTGCGCCGTGTTGTTGCGAAGCTGGC
>ERZ1034992.738-NODE-738-length-16860-cov-18.105980_pt1 | contig 16860 bp, 29 predicted proteins | sample MGYA00520695_ERZ1034992 | MGnify/ENA primary metagenome ERZ1034992 (study PRJEB33766, sample SAMN09781778) | gut metagenome | biome: gut microbiome | host: Homo sapiens | place: Madagascar | study: EMG produced TPA metagenomics assembly of the PRJNA485056 data...
CTAAAAAATAAGAAAAGGCTTAGTAGATATTAATCTACTAAGCCTCGATATTTTATATAGTTACCTCGTCTTCAGTATTCTATTGTTGCTACTATTGCTAATTTATAGCTAAATCATAAGTAATTCCACCCTTGCGGTGATCGGATTTACTCATATTCAGATAAAAAGAACAAACGATTCCATGTGCGGACCATGGCAATCCTACTAATGCACTAATCCATGGAAGAGTACCAAGATAGCCAAGATATACACAATAAAAAGCAAGAGCAATACCTGCGATAGTAACAATCCATAGAAGAGAACGAATATCACAAATGAGTTGTTTAGAAAATTCTAATTTTTTCTTTTTCATAATTATTTATTACTCTCATCATAGCGCTTTAAAACAGCAGCAAATTCGCCTCTAGTCATAAAGCGTTTTGGCATTAATTCGCCTTTTTCATTACCATTAATTAAACCATTTTTTAGAGCCCAGTTCATTGCCTCTTGTTCCCATGTTACTGGTTGAGAAGCAAGTTGAGTAAGATATACGTTCATCATTTCATTAAATTTTTCTTGAGTCATGTTTTCATCATCCTCCTTGATTACTTTAGATTGCAGCAAAGCTGCAACGTCTTTTCTGACAGTCTTCATATCTTTCCCATATTTTTTAAACCAATGATATACGTCTGTATGATTACTGCCAAGACCAAGCTAATAACTATCTTGATGGCAAAGAATAGTTGGTACTATTACCCCATTTACATTCACAGAGCCATTTGGATTGATATTATATGTCTTGCATAGATAAGCGGTTAATTCGCAAGCTTCTTTATAGACTTTGGCAAAGTAATCAGGGTTACTTAGATTATCTTCACAAATTTCGAACTAAATCCAACCAGTATTGCAGCTACCTTTAGAGCCAGACCCGCAACCCCAAGGTCTATAGCTCCAAGGTAAAGTCTATACAGCTGCCACCGTTCCATTAGCAAGAGTACCAATAAAAGCGTTTACTCCAGCATCAAGCTAAATATGATTCCAATCATTTCTGTTAGTATTTTTACCTATCTTGTTAATAAGAAATTGATAATTTTTATCAGTCTCAGAGGGCTGAACATATCGTTTAATAGTCTTATTATTAGACCCTGTACTGTGCCAAAGCACGCCTTTAATATTCATTTTTTCTGTTTTTTTATAACAAGTGCTGTTTGTCATTATACAGACCATTGGTAAATTATTGCTTGAATATTTCAATGTTTATCCTCCTTTAACTTTAATAGAAATAAATTGTAATTATATATTGATAAGAAAAACTTAAAGAAAAAGCCAAGAACAAAAGTTCTTGGCTTTTATCAAATCTTATCTGCTATTGAAGCGATTTTGCTACGATAGATATTTTTAAGAGTTACCTCTCCATAAATATCCTTACCTCTAAATACTTTTGATACTCGCCGCATACCGTTATTTGCACCAGAGAAGTGAATATCATCAACCTGAGTTTTTTCATCACCATCAATAATGCAAATACAATCTTCGCCAACACGCTGTAGAGCGAGTTTCATTAGTGTGCGGTCAAGGTTCTGAGCTTCAGAAATATAGATACCTGCGTTCATACCAGAAGTATCATAACCACGAATATCAGAGAATGGTAGTAAAACTAATTTTCCTTCTTCAATTAGTCTCTCAACTTCCTCTCGACCTCCAAACTTACTACTTAGCAAGTTACCAATTTGAGAGTCAAGTAGCTTTTCATCTTTTGTTCCCGGATAGTATCCGAGACGAGCAGAATTGGCAGTAGCAACAGTATTACAGAAGATAATAATCTTATCTAGTTCATGAGCTTCCATTTTTGCCATTAAGTAAGCAAGAGAAACGAAAGTCTTACCGCTACCAGCTGGACCTTTAACAAGAGTTAGCTTGTTATTGCGCAAACTATCAAATAACATCTTCTGATAAATATCTCCAGAATATGGAGAAATCTTACCAAACCACTTAGAGTTAATGGTCTTAGAAGAGAGGTATCTAAACTCTTCGCCTGTCCAAACCCGCAAATCAACAATTTCTCCATTACTATTTTTCAGGATAAGATACTGTCCTGGTAATAGGTTAAAGGAATTATCGTTCGGGTTCTGATAAAACTCTGCTAGAGCTTCGTCGCTATAAGTAGCTTCAATATAACCAGTATAATCGTCTACTTCTTCTGGAACGCTCTCAATCATTCCATTACCAAAGAAGTAGTTAGCGATATGCTTTAGACTTAAATCGTTAGTTACAAAGACAATATCTTTTTCTTTGTCGCACGCAATGGCATCAGACAAGATGCGAGTATCGTCAGTAACATCGAAACCAGCTTCTTTAATTACGAACTCATTGTCTACTTTGTGCGGGATTACTTCATACTTATCTGGATATTCTTCAAATAAATGAAGCAATAGACGAGCAGAATACTTGATGTCAGCATCCTTGTTTGAAGCCGTTTTAATTCTCTCTAATTCTTTTAGTGTAATTGAGGAAACTAAGAAGGGCTTCTTGTCCTACTCAAATAGACTTTCTCCGACCAACAAAAGGGAGCAAGTATCGTAGAAGTATCTATCTGTTGGAAACCGTACATCATAGTTCATGTTCATCTTCCTCTTCGTATGTAGTGGCAAATCCGATTGCCCTAGATTGAGTTTCTCCTTCACTAAGTTTATTAATCGCAACATTGTGACGAACAATCCTTTCATTTATATTAGCTTTAATAAGTTCTGTAATAGCACTTATAATTTCACTAATACTGTTGAGTAAGGTGGCACCTACTGTGATAAGGAGAACTCCAATTAAAATATTTACCAATAAAACCACCTCTTATGTTATTATAATAAATAAGAGAAGTTTGTTAATTATTCTCGGCCTTCTGTCTAAAGCGTTTGACGGATTCAATAGCTTTATCTTGGCCAAGAATATATTTATGTAGCATATTTTTCTCTTTATCAAGAGCCTCTTTAAGAGCGTCAGTTCTATATTTGCAGCGCATCATATTTCGATTAAAAGCGCCCAATGGGTCTACTTCCGCAGGAGTTTTAACCCCAAGACCTAATACCTCTTGATAAAACTGATTACGAACATTAAACTTATCTTTCTCTTGTTTATAGAAATATTCAAGAGCTTCAATCCTTGCTCTTGATAGAGCGAGATTATATCCCACCTTTTTAGAATAGAAGCCTTTATCTTCTTTACTTAGTAGCGCTGCGCCATGGAAGGTTTGTCCTTGATAGCAAATCTTTACATTGGTGATACCTTCCTCTTCCCAATAATCTTTCATAATCACAGGAGCTTTATATATAGCTTTAACCAAATTCATACAGTTTTGTTCTCCTTATTTAATTCTTTATCTATATGATAGCAAAATTTTATAGATAAATCAAATTTGCCCTATTTCTCCGAAAAATTTGCTGGGCCTATACGTGCGGAAACTCGGAGATCGACGATGCTAGCGACAAAAAAAAAAGAACCGCGCTCTTACGAACGTGGTTCTTCAAAATTACTCCTTATTAGAGGAGTCTGCCAACTTGCCACCGAGAAAACCGGTGAGCAAGGTTTTCACATCAATACCGAGGGATTCACTCAGTCCCTCAGAAACCTGAGCAACATTCTTGATAATGTTGCCAGACAGTTTGCTGGTGTCATCACCAAACATTACAATCTTGTCAACATTGGTGTATGCCTGACCGGTAGCCTGAGCAATAGCAGGCAACTGCTGGAAGTACAGCTTGAGGGCTTCCATCTGCATATCCATCTTGGCAGCTTCGCCATACTGCTTCATGGCTTCAGCTTTCTTCATAAGACCTTCAGCTTCTGCCTCAGCCTTAGCCTGAATCGCGGCAGCCTCAGCCTCACCACGAGCCTTAGTAGCTGCAGCCTCAGCTTCGCCCTGAACTCGAATAGCTTCTGCGGTCGCGCGCTGAGCCTCAGCTCTCTGCTCTGCCTCAAAACGCTCAGCTTCCGCGGTTTTCTGACGCTCATACAGGTCTGCCTCAGACTGCTTCTGAGTAGCGTACAGCTTAGCATCAGCATCCTGCTGAGCAGCATACTTCTTGGCTTCTGCGGTCTTCTTGACCTCGGCCTCCAGAGCACGCTCCTTAATAGTAACTTCGCGCTCTTTCAGGTCAATTTCCTTTTCCTGACGAGCAATGTCAGCGTCGGCCGCGGCTACATCACGCAGTTTACGCTGATTTTCGGCCTCAATTTCCATAGCCGCGTCTGCCTGAGCCTGCTTAGTGTCTGCCTCCTGTTTCAACTGAGCCTTCTGAATAGCCAGACTGTTGTTACGCTTGGCAATCTCTTCCTCAGCCTTTACGCGGGCATCATTAGAAGCCTTAGCGTTCTCTGCTTCGGCAACCGCAATCTCGCGCTGAGCATTAGACTTAGCGATTGCGGCATCCTTGCGGATCTGCTCGACGTTATCAATACCAAGGTTGGTGATAACATCATTGTCGTCGGAGAAGTTCTGGACATTGAATGAAACCAGTTCCAGGCCGAAACGGGCCAGGTCAGGTACAGCATTTTCCTGCACCTTTTCGGAGAACGCCTTACGGTCGCCAACCATTTCAGTCAGCTTCATCTGACCAACAATCTCACGAATATTACCTTCCAGAAGGTCGTTAATCTTCTGCGCAATCTGCTCACGAGAGACATTCAGGAAATTCTGAGCAGCAAGAGCAATCATTTCATCGGTTTGACCCACGCGCACAGAAACAGTAGAATCAACTCGTACATTGATGTATTCAGCAGTTGGTACAGCAGAGCCAGTCTTGACATCAATCTGAATAGCTCCGAGTGCCAACTTATCCAGCCGCTCCAAGTAAGGAATCTTGATACCAGCCTTACCGACTAGGATACGAGGATTCTTATGTAGACCGGAAATGATATAAGCAATATCGGGGGGGGCCTTTACATAACCATAGGCTAAAAGGGCAATAAAGGCAATAATGATAATTGCCACAGGCAGGAAAGGAAGAATAGTCATAAAGATTTCCATGTGTTACTCCTTAATATTAGATTTTAATTTATTCTCATCTTCAAGAGATTTAGGAAGTTTACTGATTAAATCAATAAGAAGACTTTTCAGCTCTTTATCTGTTGATTCAATCACTTGATAATTAAATGGGAACAACCGTTTAATCCCAACAATATCTTCTTTGACAGAATATACTACCTCTGTTACTTCAACCATACACATTTCCATGTACTGTTCAGTGAGTTCTTTTTTGGTGTTACCAATTACTTTAAACCAGTAGTCCGAGTACTATTCGTCTACATGGTCAAAAATGAAATCTTCTGCGTTCATAAATACTCCTTGCATTCTTTAACTTTTTCATTCATTTCCTCGATGATATCATCAAGAAGAATGGGATAGCATTCATGAGAGTCTACGCCTACATGGTACATGAAAGGAATCTCATTGTAGAAATTGGAGGACTGATGAGTATGACCAAAGAGATTGCAAGTCACCTGTTTAAGTGACTCTTTCTCAAGGTTGCCGGTTAAAGTAGGATAATGAGAAGCGTAGAAATGGTACTTGCGGTAAGTAAATGCGTGAGCATCAAAGACCGGAATACCAGCATTTAAATACGCCTGTCTGCGGACGGGCGTATCATGGTTACCACCAACCACGAGTTTAAGCCCATTCATGCGATTGAGTAGCGCAAGCCCCTCTTCAAGCTTATTAGCTCCACCCAACATAAGGTCACCGCAGACGATAAGCATATCATTGGGGGCGACGCATTCATTATTCTTTTTTACGATAGTCTCATTCATCTCTTCAACATTTTCAAACCCCCGAGCCTTCCAGATAAATTCTTTATTGTGGTTGAAGTGATAGTCGCTAGAAAGCCAGATTTTCATTTTATCACCCTCTCTTAATGGTGCACATGCACCTCGATATCAGAGAAACCCCATTTGGTCTTAGGGAACTCTTTTTCAGTCGGGATGGAAAATCCCTTCTTCATCTTCTTAATTGCGGAATCTGGAACTCTCGCGAAGCCAGTGCGCTGAGCGTTACGCTCAAGAGCAACTTCGGTAGGAACATCAATGACCTCAAAGGTCAGTCTAGTATGCGGATCTGCGATCAACCGACCAAGGAGCTTTGCACGAGAAGCGGGACTAATATGAGTCGCATCCGCAAACACAACATCAATACCAAGTTCCATAGCTTCGTTAATCTGTCGGACAAATTCGTTGAATACTTCAACTTCTTTGTCAAAGTAGTTATCACGATCGGTCAAGATGGACTGCCGCACATAATCTCTAGAAACTACACAAGTGGTACGGTGCTCTTCCTCGATTCGTGCCACCTCTTGCTTCACCCAAGTAGACTTACCACTACCGGGTACGCCAACCATAACTTTCAGTTCAGTCGTCATTATCTCAGCTCCTCGCCAATTATATTTGATTGCACTTTTTTAATAGTGCTCATAGCTTCATTTAACTCTGCTTCAGCTTGCTTCCGTAAGGCTTCGATATCTAGTTGAGCTTGATCTAAAATTATTTTAGTAGCTTTAGCATTACATTTATTTTTTTCACTTTTCTTTTTAAGCTCCTCAGTCTTTTGTTCATCTTTTTGAAGTCTATATTTCCATAAAGTATACTTTACATATTCTATTTTTTTTGGAATACAAACATCAATAGATAAGGAGTTATTAGGAAGGTAGATACATTCACGATATCCATCAAAATAAAAACGCTTTGGATTAAGATTATAGAGATTTTTAATAGTAGTAAAATCTAAGGACACGATTGTGTCACTTAATACATTAGCTAATTTATTAAAATAAATATAGTTATCCGTTATCCAACAAATTGTACGACACCCTTTTGCAAGAATACAGAATGCCATTGTCGCCCAAAGTCCAGTAAAAGTCCATTCAATAAAACCTAAAACCATTATCCCTATAGAGATTAAAAAAGTCCGCTTACCTTCGCAGAGGAAACAAATAAATACTATGATAGCGGCCATTCCAGCGAGGAGGATTAATACTTCCCATACACAACTAATAGTGCTAAGTTGTTTAGACTCATATAAACCCATACCAATAAACTTATTCATTCTATCAACCCCGCAACCTCCGTTCAACTTCAGCCATCACCCAAGCAATATCTTCATCAGATACCTCGGTTTCAAACTGAATAGAGCAGTTTTCACCTTTTACTCTTGCTTCAATGAGCAAATTAACAGCATCTTCAAGGTCCTGCTGATGCTCTATGGAAGGAGAGAAAGCTCGATTCTCTTGAGCACAAGGGCATGGGGCAGGAGACCAAAGGTCGGACTTGCATCTTGGACTATCGTGATAACCTAACATACCATGAGGATGAGTCATTACTTTCCCTCCTGTTCAATAAACTGCTGAATGATAGCCATTGATTTTTCAATGTCATTTAGCTCGTCATCAATGAACACGCTGCTCCAATATAGACTATCAATGATATCATCGAGAGTTTCCCACGCTTTAATCGCGTCGTTCTTAGTGACCATACTTCATAACTTCCTTTCCTTAACTTTCTATATATATTATAATACATATTTATAAAAAAATCAAAAGGTTCTAAGAGATAGAACCTTTTGATTTTTACTTAGTTAAGTCTCTGTAAAGTACACTCGCCGAACGCCACCAATGTCGTCAATTTCATAATCATCCACTTTGAATGACCAATCTTCCCATAGGTCCTGATGCGCTAGCAAGAAAGCCAATGGATCTTTTCGGAAAATTTGATAATCCTCTTCAGAAAGCCCAAGATCTCCATTATAGTATCCACCTCGTAGGTGCCCCATGACATATTCCGTTTCTGCGGTTACATTAAGTTTGTGGGTTCTCTCAATCGGGCTTTCAAGAGAGATATAATACTTCTTACCATTGATTTTCTTCCAGAATGAATAATTACTCTTTGGATAGCCGACTTTTCTTTCTAGAATATCTTCCTTGGTATTAGACTGCCACACAATCGCTGGATTTTTACGCGGGTCTTGACCGATTGGATAGAAATCTACTCCATCTGCGCCAGTAATTTCAAACCATTCTTTCCATCCCGTTCCATTTTGCCATTCGCTCATATTATTCTCCAATTTGAATTAAAGATTCGATATATTCTCGTCCTTCTCCAATAAATAGCGGAATACTTTCATCAATTTCCCAATTGGCTCTAGTTATGTCATCTGGATCGGTTTCAACAACTTTAATACAACAAGAGCCATATTTGTATACAGGAGAAAAATAATTCCAATTCATGCCCTTCTCAGTAAGCAGCATCTCTTTAATTTTCTCGCAAGACTTACCTTGAAGTTCCTTATGAGAAAAATTAGCTTGGCCTACCATTTGAACAGAATTGCGGATAGCGTCTAGCTGGCGCCAATAGATGAGATTAGTAACTTCTTCTCTAGGAATATTAAAACAACGAGCATCAAACATGGCGCCTTTGTTTTCAGCAGCCTTTAGAATTCGCATATATTCTTGGTGAGATTTCTGAATTTCAATACTTTGTGGAGTTAATCCAGTTTCCCACAAGCACTCCTCTTCATAAAGAGCATTTTTAAAAGCCTTACCAAATCCTAGAGTTGCCATAGAAGCGGTTACAGAACAAAGTTTTTGAACTTTATAATCAAACCATGCGGAACTGTTAAGTTGCTTATAATCCACAAGAATAAGCGTGATCTCGTCACTCTGAGTATATCCGAGAACACAGCCTTGAATTCTTTCGCAAAGATACTTCATTGTATCTTGCATTGCTTTCATAAGCACCCTGTCAAAGGGTTTATTAAAACCGCGAGTAAAGGTGTGAAAAGCCTTGCCGTCAATACGAATAGCGACTGGAGTACGACGAGTTAGCTTATTTACAGAAACATTTTCGTACTCTTTCATTCTCATGCCAAGTTCATCATGGACACTCATATTATTCCTCCTCATACATATAATATGGAATCTCCCATAGTTCATAAGGGATATCCTCTTCTTTTTTAATAATTGCCAGAGGACTAGAGTCAAAAAAGTCTTTAACTAATTTGACTACCATCCCGCACTCTAAAGCATATTTGATTTCTTCTATTTGAGTAAAAGGTTTGATGGTGTTTTCATATACCTCACATCTAGTAAGCCCTAAATCCATAGCTCCTCCGCAGATTCCTCCCGATTGATACTCATTTGAATACATCCAGTAAGTCCAGTCGGTCTCTGTAGAGTACCAAGACCGTTCTATAACAATCCAGCCTATAACCAGTTCTCCAAATAGATTTCTTGCTATTGATTGATAATTTTTTTGTTTATTATATTTGTCAAAGACAATCACTGATACTGCTGACAATTTCCCACCTCTTTTGTATAAATATTATATAATATAATAATAAAAAAATCAAAGGAGCGAAGCTCCTTTGATTTTAATTTTCTTCGTTAATGATAATCGCATTCTGGATAATAATTCGCTTGCCGTTGAAATCAAAATAAGTCTCTTCTGCGGAATCTGATACATCAAATTTACCGCTCCATTGTCCAAGAATATTTCCATTATAATCATAAGCGGTAACGGTTCTATTAAGACCTCCAGAAAGGTCACTTCCAAGAGTTTTGATATCTCTGCCCCATGAAGCGCATCCCGTAAGCATCAAAAATAAAGCAATAGAGCATACAATAAAAGTAGTAGACCTTTTCATTTGTTCTTCTCCTTTAATTGAGTATTAGTTTTTTGGAAACAATAAGTAACCGCGTTCATTCTACTAAAACAACTGCCAACCCAGCCTATTGTTCCAGCAATGAGAGGAATCATATCTTTAGTAAAATATGTTGTTTGAAACAGCGTATTTAGGCCAAAAGCGAGAACATCACCTATGGTGAAGACTGCAATCCAGCCTATAAAATAACATATCCAAAAAAGAACGAAAGGCGTAAAAAGGATAACTAAAATTAGAAAAGCAATACTCCCAAGTACAGTCAGAAAATCATCCATCATATAAACTCCTTATATTAAAATAAAACATCGCCCTCAAGCTGAACGCTATAAGCGGAACTGGGATGATTTTTGCATTTTCTAGCCCATTTATAATGCCCCAGTGCAGCTTCTTCTTTAGTGGCGTAACGCGCCACAATAATCATATCATGGTCAGCTAACCAAACCGCAGTTTCATAACCTTGGTCCGCGGTCAAACAAGTGTCAATAGTATAATCATCGATTTGATCGTGCCCAACGAGATCGGCGTCGTGATTATTGTAAGCAATGCCAAACATTAAACTCATAAGATTATCCATTACATTTCCTCTTTTCTTTCTTTTTCGTAGCTACATCAATAGTCTGTCGATGTACAGAGTAGATTTTTGATGTAAGTCCATTCTTCATCAACTTATTTAGATTGACCGGGCTGTAGTTAATTGCATCAGAACAAACATTCAGATGTCTGTCGTCATTCTTATGACGACGATCATGGATATGACCATGAATATTAAACACCCAGGGTATCATAGGAAGAGGTTCATGAGAGAGAATGAGTTTTTCGCCAATCATGAGAGGTCCCTCATAAACTTCGTCGAATAGATTATTGTCCGCGCAGACTTCCCAATAGTCAAAAGGAGAATGGAAGTCATACCTCTCAACAATAGAATACTGACAACCGGGATAAATGCGTTTCATTTCATCAAGAGCCTCAGACTTCTGAAAAGCGTCGTTAGGGAATTTGCGAGAAATTTTTCTGCGCTCATAGTTACTGCGGCCGGCGTCATGGTTCCCCATAATAAGCACCTTGTAACCACGCAGTTTGGCGCACATAGTCGGATCGCCGCAATCTCCTAAGATAATCAGAACATCTTTTCTACCAACTTTACTATTGATAAGTTTAACTTGTTCTTCATCGGATGGACGACCCGGAGTTCCAGCAGCAAGTTCCTTGTCACCAAAATGTGGATCAGAATACACCCAGATAGTTTGCCCATTCCATCTCTCGTTAAAGACTTTATACAATCCAGGAATCATTCTTCGTATTCCTCCATTTCATATTTATCGCAAGTGCGAATAGACTGGCAGTTCATTGGTGACTTACAAACGCAATTCCCGCAAACACGTTTAATTACTTCTGGATTGATAACTTGAGTTTGGAGAATCATGTTTCCTTGCTGGATAGTTTTTATTACAAATAGATCAGGTTGATTATAACATTTGAGAGCGCAATCGGCTCCATGCTTACAAGTGTCACAAGTATACAAAAATTGTGCACACTTATTACAAAGAAGGTACGAAGTTTCATGTGGAATTACTCCGCCTATCTCGAATTCGCATTTACAAATAGAGCATCTGTATAGCATTATCACTCCTCCTTAATTAAGTCAATCGCATTTTCAGCGAGGAAAGTATATTCATCAAAGGCATCCAAGTCAAGCAGGACAATGCGCCCGGTATACCAACTTGCGCAATCAAGGTCGATTTTATGGTAGTCGCTATACCATAAAGCATTTCCATCCCACTTAGGAGAATTTTTTGTACCTTGCCAAGGGATACGATTAATCAATAGAGGAATGGGAGTATGTCCATGTACGCACAACTCCTTATCTTCGAAGATGGGTTTGGGAGTAAGGAAGTGCTGTCTGTCCCAAAGTAGATCTTCATCGTTAGGAATGGCGTCGTTTTGCATAGGATTAAATCCCGCGTGAGAAAGATGGATTGTGTATCCATCTCTATTGATATACTTCTTATAGGTTGGCAGGGTCTTCAGATAGTACCACCAGCCGCTTTGACTTTCCTCTTGCTCCCATTCATAGAAAGTTCTTCCTCCATCGTTCGCGGCAAGAAGGAGATAATTATCTCCGCGGAAATTGTCATATTTAATATCATCTTCCATAGCTTTCGCTATCATATCTTCATGGTTGCCTTTTAGATAAATGAAACGCTTATCTTGAGCAACTGCTTTGATAGTTTTCCAAGGTTCAGGACCTCTATCTCCTGCGTCACCGAGAAAGTAAACTGTATCATCGGGCTGTAAGAAATCCTGAATCTGCTTCAGTAGGTCTAGTCTACCGTGCAAATCTGAACACGCATACGTCGCCATTATTCTTCATCCTCCTCTTTTAGTACAAGGTATCCTTGAACATTTTTAAGGGTATTATTCTGTAATGCTTCCCATAATACTTCATAATTTTCATTTGAACAACCTTGAAGAATCTCTCCCATGCCTAAATTGTCCTTATAGAAAATATATCCTTTAAGCTTCATTATGTATCTCCTTTAGTGTAGTTTCATTAGATCGGAGAGGTAGCACCAATCTTTAATATATTTAGGACGAAATTCTGCATATCCTTCGCCCGCGGCTTCAATAAAATGGAGATGCCCATCTTGCCAAGTTTCTACTGAGACGACATAAGCTTCTGGGCAATCTTGTTCTTGAATCGCTTCTTTAGTAAAACGAATAAATACTTTACTTCCTGGAACGGGAAATTCACCATTCTTAAAACTGTAGAAAATATTTTCCATATTCTTTCTCCCCTTTCTTTATATAAATATAATAACATATATTTTATAAAAAATAAAGAGAGCCATAAAGCTCTCTTTATACCTCCCAATCGCGCGTTGAGCAATATCTAGGGCAAAAAGGCATCGGTTTCACCTTGTGGAGATTGCGCTTATGTCGCTCTTCAATGTTCTTATAAACATCATAAGAGGGATAATCTCCTCGCAGTAAGAAGTTGTCGAGTTCGTCATAGGTAAAGCCAAGGTTATCTTCATCAGTTTTACCACTAAGACCATCTTCCGGTGCTTTGAAGATAAATTCATCGGGGATACCAAGTGCTTTACCAATCTGCCGCACTTCTGAAACTGTATATTCAGAGAGTACGTAAAAATCGCCAGCCGCATCTCCAAACTTAGTGGAATAGCCAATAAAATCCTCGCTCTTATTGCTAGTATTTGCTACCCGTCCATGTTCCAAAGCTGCGATTGCATAAAGCACTGTCATGCGGACGCGGGCGGGAGAATTAGAAGTAACTTGAGGATTGTTTTTAACCGTGCTATCAAAGTCATACCCCTCATCAATAGCATGATACAAAGATTCACAGACATCGCCAATATTGATTTCGTAACTCCGAATACCGAGATAGTCAATTACTTTATTGGCAACGTCAATGTCATGCTGATTGCCCTGCGGCATTTTTACACCAATAACCCTGTTCTTTCCGAGTGCTTTAACAAGCAGAACCGCAGTTACGGTACTATCTTTGCCACCAGAGATACCGACAATAGCTTTGCAATCTGGACCATTATTTACGAAGTAATCCTTAATCCAATTAGTGATATTAGTGATTATATTCTCCATGTTTTCAGTTCTCCTTTTGTTTCTAGTCTATTATATAGCATATCTAGAGCCGCATAAGCACTACCAAGTCCTGCTCTATCATCAAGCAGAATATTGTAGTATAGCTTTCTTGTGGGTTTGCGCTTCTCAATCAAAACATCCTCATTGATAGCATCAAAAGGAATGTTGTTTTGATTGAGATAATCTGTGATATAGGGATACCGCTCTTCCTGAGAGGCACTAAATACCACGAGTTTGGCGTAAGGCTGCCACTTCCGCAACATTTCACTCACACGCTCGTAAGTATAATCTTCGTCACGGAAATTATGAACTGTGTAATCAAAGTCGAAAGCGATAATAATATCACCATATCGCTTATATTCATCATAAAGTCTATCAACTACTCTATTGATGTCGAGAAATGGATCGTTCATTAGAACCCCTCCTTATACAACCGTGCGCGAATGTCGTGCAAAGTGTCCTCCTTAATTATGTTGCCATTACGAAATACAGGCTGAAGTAGATTATCTTCACCAAGGTGGTCTGCCCAAGTCAGTTCGTCTTCATAGCTCTGACCATCAAGAGTTACTCGACAGCAGCCTTTCTGAGACTTCTTCCAACTAAGAGCCTTAGGCTGTTTGTAAATCATAATAGGCTTACCATTTGCATCTTCTGCATAAGTTGCCTTGACAGCGATACCAAAGGTATCACGAGTGTAAGGGTTGAAGTTGCCATCTTCTTCAAGACACATAAAGGAGAAAGAGCCAACACCGAGGGAAACATTGTTAATAGCAAATCCATTATTTACAAGACGAGAGTAAATAAGGGCACAGCGCTGAGGAGTAATACTATCCCCATAAATAGCTTTAATGTGAGAGTCAAGAATTTTATAGCCTTTACTATTGATAGTCCCACCAAAGATGTCCCACAAACACCAAACGGTTCCCTTATCTTCAGAGGTTAATTTATAGTTTTTAGTCAGCTTGATATCATAGTGTCCAATATAATAATAGTCGTTGTCAGTTACTTCGCCGCACTCTCTAGACCATTCAACAGTAATATCAGCAAGGATATACTCTCCATTATAAGAAAAAATCTGCTTTGTGCCCTCCTCCAATTCCCAATTAAAGAAACTACAAATAAAATCGTAAGGACTATCTTTTAGTCCCTCCCACTCATATTCATCAAGGTAGATAATTTCCTTACCTGCAATAATCTCAACTGGATCGCCACTATCGCCGCGGATAGAAAGACAACCATCATGTGCCATAATTTCATCTTTCAAGTTTGGGAGAATTTTCTCTACAAGATTCCAATAATCGTAACTATCAGATACCATAGAGAAACTGTGATGAGGATAAACCTCTGTGAGCAGTCTGCGGATGTGAGTAATCTCGTCTCCATCAACCGCGTAGTTGGAGCACATAACACTATGCTCGGTAGAGATTGCGCCGTAAGCAACAGGTTCCTTAGTGCAGTCGCAGTTATAGTTCTTCTCAAGCCACATAATCGCGGGAACAGTCGCGGTGTTCAAGAAAGATAGACACCAGCCCGCAGAACTCTTAATCGCAGATTCCGCAGATTGCTGACCGCGCATAGAAAAGTCACCAAGCAGTCGAGCTACAGGAACATTGTCGTCGCAACTCATGTCATGGTATTTCTGCACAATCTGGCGATACCGATAGCCAACTTCCGCAGATACCTGTGTATGCCACATGGTAGCAGACAGAAGAGTCTCAATAGTATTCACCAACCAAACGAAGTTGGGGTGAGTGTTAGTAATCTCGATCTGCGGGACGCCGATCGCTGTTCTGGTACCCTCGGGAACGGCAGAGATTTCCAGAGGAAGATAGCCCAGTCGATGCAAATCTCTAATCTTCTCAGACTGGAATGCACCGGGGCCGAGAGTAGCGTTGAGAACTCGCTCATATTCTGTGACGACTTCTCCCTCGGGGCGGTTGAAAAAATTGTCATTGAACCCCTCAATAAGATATTCTTTGATGAACGCCTGCAAACCGAATAAAGTCACCTTATCCACATCTTTGAGACGGCTCATGCGAGGAGTATAGTAGCTAACCATCTTAGTCAGTCCAACAGGATACTGTTCATGATGAGTGCTCTTATAAAAGTCAATCATCAAAAGAGGATTAAACATTGTATCAATTCCTTTCCTTAAATAAGGTGTTGCAATCTGTAAACAGTGATATTCTCGCTAAAAAGGATATTATGGCCCAGGGAATCTGTAGTATAAATTCTTTTAATTAAGCCGCTATCAATTAAATCTCCCTTAAAGATCGAATCTTCACAATGAGTGACAAAGAGATAAATATTTTTCGCGCCAGCCTCTTTGAGGGCTTTTGCGGAATGATAGAACGTACCGCCTTTAGAGCAGATATCATCAACAATAAGAACATTTTTATCTTTCATAATGTCTCTATTGATAATATCAATTCCAAGAATCTTTCCAGTTTCCCAGTCTCTTCGCTTCATACCGAAACTATAAGGGAGGGCATAATTCTCAGAGTATCTTTTCATAGCTCCTTCGTCAGGATAATACATGACGAGATTTTCATCATTGATTGCTTTAATGGCTCGTAGAACAAATTCAGTATTGGAGCGATTTTCTACCTTGTCAATAAGAGCTGGAGTTACATTGCTGTGAGCATCATAGATAACTACCTTAGCAAAGTCAAGAGAGTTGATAATTTCTGCGAAGCTTTTGAGAGTAAATACATCATTGAAGCTCTTTACTCTATCCATGCGGGCGTGCGGACAATAGGGCATATAAAGGTTAACATCTTTGCTATCTGCGTAATGCCTTCGCAAACAAATTAACGAGAACAATTCAGCGTCATTTTCATATTTCCAGTAGATATCTACAAGTTTATCATGAGGGTGGTTTTTAGGAGAGGTCATATGTAAGGTACCATCGGGAAATTGCTCCTGTTTAACAGGAATCCAGGCTGTATTAACCAAAACTTTTCCTACTCCATGGCGAATGTATAACATATATATCTTCTCCTTAAATCACTTCAATCTGGCAAGATTTCATAACTTCAAGAGCCGCCTCATGAGCCTCTTTAGTAGTACCTGCGCACCAGTCCCTATGGCAGATAATTCGTTTATCCTTAAATATCGAACGTAGAATGAGCGCATTGGAGATTACACAGATATCGGTACAAACACCGCAAATTTCGATAGCTTCGCAGTCAAATGAATTAAAGGTGCTCAGCCAACTAAAACTACCAAAACTGTATTTATCTAGCGTAGAAACCTCTTGATGCCACGATCTGATATTCATTAGTTCGGGGATAACTTCATGCCCCTCGGAACCTTCGATGCAATGCGGCACCGGCAGAAACTTTCCTTCCAAAGTATTAAGATAGTCATCGTCATGAGTATCGCGAGTAAAAATCACCCTATCGTATTCAAGAAGATGTTCAGCAATATTCTTCGCTGCTATCTGGGCGGCCTCAGAGCCAAGAACACCTGTCACAAAATCGTTCTGCATATCAACGACAATTAGGACTTTTTTCATATATAGAAAACTCCCTTCCTTATTCTTTATATATATTATATAATAT
>ERZ1034992.739-NODE-739-length-16859-cov-6.402107_pt1 | contig 16859 bp, 16 predicted proteins | sample MGYA00520695_ERZ1034992 | MGnify/ENA primary metagenome ERZ1034992 (study PRJEB33766, sample SAMN09781778) | gut metagenome | biome: gut microbiome | host: Homo sapiens | place: Madagascar | study: EMG produced TPA metagenomics assembly of the PRJNA485056 data set...
GTGCGGAAAGGAATCCGGCCGCCTAACTAAAAACTAATAGATATGATTACCTGGTGGACATCACTTAGTACGGCAATGCAGGTCCTTTGGGCCATCACGCTCTCGGCATCGCTGATTTTCGTCATTCAGACTGTTATGACATTCCTCGGACTGGGAGACCACGACGCTGATTTCGATCTCGACACTTCGGACGGATCGTTCGACGCGGATCCTTCGATGAATTTGCTGACGTTCCGCAACCTGGTCAACTTCTGCCTGGGATTCGGATGGACGGCGGTGCTGATGCACGAGAAGATTCAGTCCAACGCGTTGCTGATCATCGTCTCCGTAATTGTCGGCATACTTCTGGTCACGGTTGTTATGTGGATATTCAAATGGCTCAGCGGAATGCAGCAGACGGGGAATATCGATGTGCATAGGTCCGCTGTCGGTTGCGAGGGGAAGGTTTACCTCACGATTCCGGGCGAGCGCAAGGGCGAAGGCAAGGTCCAGATCACCATCAACAACGCCGTCAGGGAATATGACGCAGTCACAGACGGGGAGACAATCCCGACCGGCAAGGCCATCAAGGTCACCGAAGTCATCAATGACTACACCCTACTGGTTGAGGAGCTGACTCCGACCATCATCTAACCAACCGAAGCCATTTCCAACCTGACCGAATATATTAAAGGAATATTATAAACCCATTAAAGATTTTGAATATGGAACTATCACTGATCCTCATCGTCGTCGCAGTCATATTCGTGACTTTTTCGGCGATTCTCAAGCGCTACCGCCGCTGCCCTTCCGACAAGGTTATGGTCATCTACGGTAAGACAGGCAAGAACAAGAGCGGATCAATCTCATCCGCGCGATGCATCCACGGTGGTGCGGCGTTCGTCTGGCCTGTGTTCCAGGACTATGCGTTCCTTGACCTCAAGCCGATCTCGATCGAGTGCAACCTTACCAACGCGCTTTCCAAGCAGAACATCCGTGTGGATGTGCCTTGCCGGTTCACGGTTGGTATCTCCACCGAGCCGGACAGTATGACTAACGCCGCCGAGAGGCTTCTCGGACTCTCCATCGACAACATCCAGAACATCGCGACCGACATCCTTTTCGGACAGCTTCGTCTGGTGATCGCCACGATGGACATCGAGGAGATCAACTCTGACCGTGACAAATTCCTCGTTGCCGTCAGCCAGAACGTGGAGGCTGAGCTCCGAAAGATCGGCCTCAAGCTCATCAACGTGAACGTGACCGACATCCGTGACGAGTCCGGCTACATCGAGGCTCTCGGTAAGGAAGCCGCCGCCAAGGCCATCAACGACGCCAAGAAGAGCGTGGCCGAGCAGAACCGCTACGGTGAGATCGGTAAGGCCGAGGCCGACAGGGACAAGGACATCAGAATCGCCGAGACCCAGAGAGATACCCGTATCAAGACTGCCGCGGCAAACGCCCTCGCCGTGCAGGGAGAGAACACTTCCAAGATCGACATCGCAAACTCTGACGCCCAGCGCCGCGAGAAGGAGGCCGAGGCCGCGCGTATAGCGGTCGCAGCCGAGAAGGTTCAGGCAGCGAAGGCCCTCCAGGAGGCCTACCAGAGCGAGCGTGACGCCGAGCTTGCCCGTGCCGAGAGGGAGAGGGCTACCCAGCAGGCCAACATCGTCGTTCCTGCCCAGATCGACAAGGAGAAGCTCATCATCGAGGCTGAGGCCGAGGCCGAGAAGGTCCGCAGGCTGGCCAAGGGAGAGGCTGACGCGATATTCGCAAAGATGGACGCTCAGGCCCGTGGTACCCTTGAGATCCTCTCAAAGCAGGCCGACGGTTTCAACGAGATGGTCAAGGCCGCTGCCGGCGATCCTCAGAAGGCTGTGCTTATGCTTATCGCGGACAAACTGCCTGAACTCGTCAAGACTCAGGTCGAGGCTGTCAAGGGCATAAAGATCGACAAGGTGACCGTATGGGACGGCAACGGAGACGGCAAGAACGGCAAGACATCGACCGCGAATTTCATTTCCGGTCTGATGGGCTCAGTACCTCCGCTTCAGGATTTGTTCAATATGGCCGGAATGAATCTGCCCGAATATCTTAAAGGCAAGGAGACCAAGCCGGAGGAGCAGCCTCAGGAAGAAACCGCTGAAGAATAATCATTATGCCAATAGTAGTAAATGTCGATGTGATGCTGGCTCGGCGGAAGATGACTTCCGCCGAACTGGCTGACAAGATCGGGCTTTCGGCGGTCAACCTGTCGATTCTGAAGACCGGAAAGGCCAAGGGTGTCCGATTCAGCACACTCGACGCGCTCTGCAAGGCATTGGAATGTCAGCCTGGAGATTTGCTTGAGTTCAGGGAAAACGCCGAGTGAACACCACTAATCAAATAGTTATCTTTCAAGGAGCGGCCATAAAAAGCCGCTCCTTTTCGTTATATTTCCTCCTCGAAAATAATTACTACTGAATATCAACACATTACATATTGTATGGTACAAATATGATTTACAGTAAAGCCAATAATGCAGGTGTTGCTACTTAGCATACCTAAATATGCCATACAATTTTCCGTTTAAGAATTATTATATATTTTTAATAGAGGAGGCGGTTCTTATCAGATGTTTGCATTGCGTGTACGCTTGTTTGCAGATGGTATGCCTTTGTTATCATAAAACATTGATATACAAAGAATTTCGTTATGTGTGTCTATTTTTGTATTTCGTTTTTTACGAAAAAGCAGTGTACCTTTGCAAACAAAAACGAGAAACTGATAGACATGGCAAGAAACAAAAACATATTGCTCACGCTGACGACAGAAAGCTTCATGGTGCTTATGGCATCTATGGTGGCTTTCCGTCTGCATGAGTCTGTAGTCATGCCTATGGAAGTTTCTGTTTTCATATTGGTGGCAATCTATGCTTGCTTAAAGACATTATCAATTCTTTGTTTGCCAACAATCAAAAGAGAGGCTTCCGAACAAGAATGTGTACCCTTGAAAGTTATGGGGACTGAGGACAAGCATAATATTGAAGATGTCAATATCCAAAAACGAAGAATGGAGCTGTTTCACCAAGAATATCAATACGAGCAACAGCAATATGTGCAGCGAAAAGAAAAAGCCGATGAAGCAAAACTACAAGCTGTGCTGAAATACACAAAAGACACTTTCAAGAATCTGGATTTTGAAGAAACAGAGATATTCCAACTTTGTGAGTGCGTCCGATATTTTGTCACCAACAAGCAGCCTCTCACTCAAACAGACATCCGAATTAAAAGACGAGCCACCGTAACACAAATTGCATTGAAGAACTTTGCATGGAACATTGCCTTTCAATACAATATTGGTGGTGATGCCACTGCATTGTTTGTCATGCACACTTTCAACGAATGGTTTGCCAACTCCACACTTGAAACCATAAGAAAGAATCTACGCACTACAACAGGTAGACATAAGATTGAAATCAATGAGAAGATTGCAAATTAGAAATCTAACGACTTACGATGATGTATCGTTACTTTTGGCAGTTATTATGTGTAATTTGTCCATATAAGGTCTATAATCTTCCGAATTTAGGAGAAAAATTCTTTCCTTTCGGATAAAAGCAGTATCTTTGCCATAAAATGTCAAGACAATAATAAGAATATGTTGTTTACAGAAAAAATAAAAGACTTACGGTTGCATAGCCAGCTACCTCAAAGAAAATTGGCAGCAGCTTTAGATATAGATACGGCCACCTATTGTAAAATAGAAAAAGGAGAGCGAAAGGCTCGGAAAGAGCAAGTCGAATTATTAGCTTCTGTATTTGAGGTCGATAAGAAAGATTTACTTGCACTGTGGTTGGCAGATAAAGTTACAGATATAGTTTCTGACAATGGTCAAATTGCCCGTAATGCACTCTCTTTGGCAGTGGAAAATTTAGAATACAAAGAACAAAATGATAAAGTCAAAAGCGTATAAACTTCCAGAAGAAATTGAAGAGGCTATTGTTGCCGAAAGTCGTTCTTCATATGGTCTACATACATACGTCAGCCTGTTTAGCAGTGCTGGCGTGGGATGCTATGGCTTTAAGGAAGAAGGCTTTTATTGTGTTGCAACTGTAGAATTACTTGAAAAGCGTCTTAAAATACAATCATATAACAACAAATGTGTCTATAAAAGTGGATACATCTGTGGGGATATGACCACACAGGCGACAAAAGATAAGGTCTTTGCAGAATTGGAAATGTGGAAAAAGGGGTTTCATGTTACCGATTTAGATGTACTTATAGCTACACCTCCCTGTCAAGGTATGTCTGTTGCTAATCATAAGAAAAAGAAAGATGAGATAATAAGAAATTCCTTAGTTGTCGAGTCTATAAAAATGGTTCATCAGATAAAACCAAAATTCTTTATCTTTGAGAATGTGCGAGCATTTTTGACATCTGTATGCACTGATGTTGATGGCAATGCAAAAAGCATAAAAGAAGCAATAGAAATGAACCTTGGTGGATTATACAATATCCTGTATAAAGTTGTAAACTTTAAGGATTACGGAAATCCATCAAGCCGTACTCGTACACTTGTAATTGGAGTAAGAAAGGATATTAAGGAGATAACCCCATGTGATGTTTTCCCTGGCAAGCAACCAGAGAGAACACTTAGGCAAGTGATAGGTCATCTTCCATCTTTGAAGAAAATGGGAGAAATTTCAGAGAATGACATATATCATAATTTCAGAAAATACAATCCAAAGATGGAAGCATGGATTTCTGAAATTAAAGAGGGACAATCTGCGTTTGACAACACTGACATTAACCGCATTCCGCATACGGTTAAAAACGGAGTTGTTGTATATAACGCCCAAAAGAATGGCGACAAATATACTCGCCAATATTGGGATAAAGTTGCCCCATGCATACATACACGAAATGACATCATGGCAAGTCAAAATACTGTTCATCCTGTAGATAACAGGGTGTTTAGTATTAGGGAAGTTATGCTTATGATGTCAGTGCCAGAGTCGTTCAATTGGTCTGATATTCCATTTGAAAAACTCAATGCTTTAACACCTAAAGAGAAAGAAGCATTCCTTAAAAAAGAGGAAATGAATATTCGCCAAACTTTGGGCGAAGCTGTGCCTACTATCATTTTCAGACAGATAGCTAATAAAATACGTAGAGTCTTGTGCAAGCCAACATTGACAGAGCAAGATGCGAAAGGCATAATCGAACGAAGAAAACTTACAGACATAGACAACTTGCTAAGGTTTATCAGAACTAACAATTCATACAAGTTCGCTGAGTTATCAAAAATAGCAGAGTTAGCAAATGCTCAAAGAGAAAATAATGCTGCGTACTATACAAGGCAAGATACATGTTTCACTATTGTAAGCAAACTTCCAGAAGCAAAAGAGTATACTACTCTTGACATATTGGAACCATCAGTAGGCGTGGGAAACTTTCTCCCAACGTTGATACAAAAGTACGCAGATGTACCAGTTGTAAATATTGATGTAGTGGATATTGATGAAAACAGCATTACTATACTACAAGCTCTTGTTGAAAAAATCAATATTCCACAAAATATACATATCAGATACATTGTGGCAGATTCTCTACTATATAATTTTGAGAAAAAATATGACATAGTGATTGGGAATCCGCCATATATGAAAATAACAAAAGACAAGAAACTTCTTGCTTTGTATAAGGAACAGGCTCAGAATAAAGACACAAATAATATTTTTGCATTCTTCATTGAAAAAATGATGAGTGTTGGAAATGTTGTGTCTCTAATCGTACCAAAGAGTTTGATAAATGCGCCAGAGTTCAATCAGACAAGAGCTATAATGAAAGAAAAGCGTATAGCCAATATAATTGACTTTGGCGAGAAAGGTTTTAAGGGAGTAAAAATAGAAACTATAAGTTTTGTACTTGACACTCGAAAAGCTCCAGACATGACGACCATAGAGTCCTATATAACGGAAGATGTTAGATGCTGCCCACAAGAGTACATTACTGATGACAAGTTCCCATATTGGCTCATTTATAGAGATTCGTCTTTCGATAAAGTAGCCAACGAGATGAACTTTAATGTATTTAAGGCATACAGAGATCGAGTTATAACAAAAGCCCGTACAAAAGCAAGTGGACGCATTCGGGTTCTGAAATCACGCAATATCGGGAATAATAAAATCGTTAATATTGCGGACTATGACAGTTATATTGATGATTTGGATGGTCTTGATGTTGCAAAGTATATGAATCAAGATTGCATTCTGCTTCCGAACTTGACATACAATCCAAGAGCTTGCTTTATGCCAAGCAATTGTATCGCAGACGGTTCGGTAGCAATACTTACAACAATAGACCCTTCTGTAAACATAACAGAGGACGATTTGGCATTTTACGCTACGGATGAATTTTCTAAATTCTATTCAGTTGCCAGAAATCGTGGCACTCGTTCTTTGAATATAGACAACAATTCTGTTTTCTTTTTTGGAACATTAAAACAGCATAGCATATGAGAATAGAAGATATACAAGAACATCTTGACAAGTACAACGACTATGACATCAGAAAGAACCATAACTGTCGATTCGTTGACCAAAAATGTACGCCAGATGTGGTTTGCTTCATCGCAGACTGTATTCTGAACACGGATTGTGCAACAAAGGCATTCACTGTAAGTGATTTGTGGAAAACACCATTCTTCATTGAGAATACAAGAATTGTGTTTCATAAGCCGTATGCGGACAACGAGTCTGCTCACAATGAATATGACAAGGTTTTGGCTCAGCCATTGAAACTTTTGGCTTATGCCCATGTACTCGAACTTGACGATTCTCAACGTCATTTGGTATTCGGTGTGAACAACATGGAAATGTTGGAGTATATTGCTTCTCGTGAAAGGAATGCATTCAACTTCCTACAGGTGTTCTTCCATAAAGTTGTCTCAGCAAGTGGCATTGAACGTTTCTTCAGAGAATACAAAGAGAGTTGTACTGATGCCACAAAAGGTGAAATTAGAGCCGCCAAGAATACTTTGTATGACAAGTATCATCGTTTCATTAGCGCAAATACTCCAACGAAATCAAAACTTGACACCACCAGAATGCTTCACAAAGTGCTGAATGTGTTTGCATATTCAGAAATGATGCCTGGTAGCAATTGCAAACCGCAAGACTGGGGAGACTTGATGTATAACAAGGTGAATTGGCGTGATGAATATACTGGGAAAGAGAAAACCCAAACACGAAATGAAGCTAAAGCACATGAAACAGATGATATAAATGCAAACTTCTATATAGATTATCAGGTCAATAAAGCAATCAAGAATGTTAAGCGCCAGCAAGGGGATGTAAGTGAAGTTCATGATGAATTGGCCACAGGTATAGCAACAGAGGTTCACCATATATTCCCTAAATCACAGTTTCCGACAATTGCCACATATTATGAGAACTTAATTTTATTGACAAGTAGCCAGCATCGTCAGAAAGCTCATCCGAAAGGCAACACACAGGTAGTTGACAAAGACTACCAACTCGTTTGTCTCATGGCAAAATCACAAACAATAGAAGTATCTCTTAATGAAGGTGATAACTTTTATCGCAAGGAGTCGTTTGTCGGTGTAATAAATACTGGATTGACAGAACATTTGGACGAGACCATTTCATTTGCAGACATACGTAAATTTCTCGTGGCGAAATATTTGACATTTTAAGGTCTAACTTAAAAAATATTACGGAATGAAGATAAAATCAGTAGCAATAGAAAATTTCAGAGGATACCAGCAAAAGGCAGTCGTGTGTTTTGAAAACTTGACTGCAATAGTTGGTCGTAATGATATAGGTAAGTCTACGATAATGGAAGCGTTAGACATCTTCTTTCACGATGGCAAAGGTCTCATAAAACTTGACAAAGACGATATAAACAAAACTGGAAAAAAGAATGGTAATACAGATATAACAATTTCTGTTTGTTTCACAGAACTTCCACAAAATGTTGTCATTGATTCATCCAATGAAACAACTCTTGCAGATGAATTCTTGTTAAATAAAGAGGGATATTTAGAGGTCTCCAAGACATTCAAAAATGCAGCAACAACAGCAACAGGAATGATAGTCGCAATTAGGGCAAATCATCCCACAAATCCATTGTGTGCAGACTTATTGCTTAAAAAACAGGCAGCATTAAATTCTATAATAGACGAAATAGGGGTAGAATGTGAAGACAAACGAAAAAATGCATGCTTAAGAAAAGCCATTTGGAACAAATACAGTAGTTCTGATGAATTAAAATTGGATGAAATTGAGATTGATGTAAATTCTAAAGATGGTGATATAAAAGCCATTTGGGGTAAACTTCAGACATACTTGCCTTATTATAGTCTATTTCAATCTGACCGGAAAAATTGCGATGGAGATAATGAGATTCAAGACCCATTGAAAGAAGCTGTTAAACAGATTATTAATGATTCTGATTTGCAAGAAAGGCTTGATTATGTAGCAACCGAAGTAAGAAAAAAGTTACAAGAGGTTTCAGACTTAACCCTTGCTAAGATTAAAGAAATGAATCCAGAAGTCGCAGATAGTCTCCATCCGAAAGTTCCATTAACTCAAGATTTGAAATGGGCTGATGTATTTAAGGGATTATCAATTACTGGTGACGAAGACATACCTATAAACAAACGAGGTAGTGGTGTCAAACGACTTATTCTTCTAAATTTCTTTAGGGCAGAAGCGGAAAGAAGACAAAAAGAAGCAAATAGTCAACACATTATTTATGCAATAGAAGAGCCTGAGACCTCTCAGCATAAGCGACACCAAAAGATATTAGTGGATGCATTAAAGACTCTATCAGCAAACAGTGGTGTACAAGTAATAATAACAACTCATAGTTCTGATATTGTAAAACAACTCGACTTTAAGCAATTGAAAGTTGTTTGTGAGAGTAATGGTTGTAAGACTATAAAAAATGTTCAAAAGAACAGCCTTCCATATCCATCATTAAATGAAGTAAACTATTTAGCGTTTGGTGAGGTCAGTGAAGAATATCATAATGAACTTTATGGATTTTTACAAGCCAAAGCTACAGATGAAGACTCTAACAATTGTCGTGAAAAAGAGTTTGAAAAATGGTTGGTATCAAAAGGGTGCTCTAAAAGCATGTCATGGATAAAAATTTATAAAGGCGTTGCTCAACCTGCGATACAGATGACGCCAGAAACATATATCCGAAATTTTATTCATCACCCAGAAAATGAGCAAAATCTGAAATATTCAATCCAAGAATTAACGGATTCTATTGACAAGATGAAAGAAATTGCCCAGTCATACATATAGATAAAGAACAGGTGGATAACCCTCAAATACAAAGGGTTAGCCACCTGTCTTTTATTACAACTTGACCATCAGATACAAGGCGATTACGCCATAAACTACAATCTGTACTACACCCCATACCTTCAACCAAAAATCTGATAACCACACGCCTTCACCTCGTTTACAAACTTCGCAAATACGTTGCTCATAAGCCTTTATCATGGCTAATTGTTCTGCAACGTGTTTTTTCAAAAGCTCCGTTTCTTCTTGGATGTAGCCATTCTTCACAAGGCGAAATTGGTCTATATCGGCTTGCTTGATAGTTAGTTTTACAGGTTGCGAAGTTATGTTCTTTAGTTGCTCTACAACAGACAATAAGCATTTGTTCAACAGAGAAGTCGCTTCTATGAGTTTGGCTATTTTGTCTATCTCGATGTTCTGCGTTTCTGTATTGTCAACACTCTGCAGCAGAGTGGATATGTCTACTTTGTCATTCTTTGATGTTCTCATATTGTAAATTGTATTGATATTCATCGTCTGTTTCCTCTTTTGATAGCAGGACGGCACATTTGGCTTGCCATTCTTGCACATCGTCTTGCCCATTCCAAATCATCTTCGTCCTTGTCTCTTCCCCAACCATCGGGAATGCTGCCACCACCGCCAGAAGATTCTGACATATGCGTAGCTGCATCAAAATAGCCAGCGAAAAGAAGAACGGCTGTTCGCTGCAAATCATTGATAGTGGCGAATACGTTGTTCTCTGATAACGAGACCTCTTGCATAAGAATGTTGTTTGCATTCGATGGAATATCTATCTCGTAGTCACAATAATTCCAGTTGATGGAATGGTGTACCAATGGTTGGGGTTGATACTCGTTGCAGTTTCTGCACCTTGCATTATTTGCAGTTTGCAGTTCTTCAGATGTATTCTTCTTATGATTATCTGTATCTGCATTTTCTTTTTGGAGAATTTCTTTGTGCAGTTCATTCCATGTCACTTCTATCTTCGATGGCATAAGGTTTCTACTTTTACCAAGAGATGAGGATTTATAAGTGGAGTTGCCCTTCTTTATGGAATATCCACGGACAACATCTTGTGAGTCCTTTTGCAACAATACATCATAACCTCTTTGTTTTAGTCGCCCCACATAATCATTCCAATCAAATCTATCCATAGAACGGAGAGCATCCATACAAGCATTGGTTATCTCCTGCCTGTTTTGTATTGAAATATCGGATGCTTGTACCCAATCTCTGCGTTTTGCAATATTATTGGCTGCAGCCATTGCCCTTATGTGGATATTGTGGTCATTGTTGATATTGCCGTCATTGTCTATTCGGTTGGCATCAATGTGAAGATGCAAAATGCCACTCTTGCTGTCACGGTGAAGTGACACCACATATTGGCTGTTGCGGAGATTGGTATGTTTGTCTTTTGCACGTTTGTTCTTCTCTGACAAATCGATGGAGTCAAACTCTCGAATGAAATCGTCTGCAAGTTTTTCCCAATCCGCATTAGTCCAACCTTTAGTTTCTTCGGCTGTTGGCGACACCTCTATTCTTATCATATTGTTCTTGATTGCCTTGGAACGCTCACCCATGAACTTTGCTTGATGCAATAGCATCCTTGACCATAAAGACTCCGCAGCCACATTGTCGGGTAGCAGGTGTAGTTTGATAATGTCTGACTTGTCTTTGTTTACTACATATCGCATGGAGTTGGCGCCATGTGATATTGCTCTTGCCTTTGCTATCATAATAGTCGATGTTTATAATGTCAGATAATCTTTGATGTCACCCCAGCGAGTTATAAGTGGTATGGCTGCTTTCATCCATTCTTCAACAAACTTGGTGTTGTGGAAATATAGACCTCGCTTGTCGCTCTGTATACTCTTTACTGCGCTGATAATTCTAATCAAGTCGCCACGTGCATCAGCCAAACTACATAAGGCTTCAATTTCTCGGTCAGTCAGTCTTTGTTTGGGATGTTGTCCCAATACACACTTGCGCACATAGTTACTGACTGTCAAACCACAGACATTGGCAAGTTCTGCCACTCGGTTGTATTCGTCAGAAGTTACTCTGACCTCCAAACGCTCCGTGCGCTTGGGCGTTGTATTATTCTTTGCTGTTGCCATAATATGGTGTTTATAATTGTTGATATTAGGGAATAGAAAAGGCATCGGTGCGAGCTTGCGAGTACCGCAAGAAGCCATTGACGTATGAATAAGCCTCGCTGATTTGTACGACATTGGCATTTCTTGCAACGCTACCAATAAAGCATCTGACACAACCTCATCCTTTTCTTCCCTTTATTCGTTATTGTTTCAAGTCACATTATTGTATAGGCTTGCTTTCAGCGTTGTAAAAACCTACGACCTCCAATTGCAATCGTTCTACCAATGTGCCGATGCAAGGATTGCGCTTTATCATTCGCTGAAGTGCCATCACAGGTGTTTCTGTCATGAGCAGGAAATCGGCAATATCCAATCCACTTTTACGTTGCTCTTCGGTAGATACAAACTCCAAGTGTTCACTGACAACAACCTTGCTACATACAGCAACTAACATAGGAATTTTGGCTTTCCATGCTTCAAACGCTCCCAAATCAGGACACAACATAACAGAGCGGTTCTTCAACACTTTTACGCTTTCTTCCTTGAAACAGCCATGTATTCCGCCTGTTGCCAACCATATAAAATCGGGCATGAAGTGTGTGGCTATTAAAGCAGACTTCTCACTCTCCACAATTGCTACTGGCTTGGATGGATATTGTGGTAACAGATGCTCACCGAACAAGCATTGTTTCATGTTGAAGTTATCCAAGTGTAGTTCACTATGTACCCAACTTACATAACTATGCGGTTCTTTTACTCTATGACCATTAGACGAATTGTAGAGCATTATCTTACCAGACCGCACCCGACCGTGCCAGTCTATTTGCCAGTAAACAGTAGCACCGCCCCATTTCTTTGAGGTGCCGACTTTGTACAGGTGGAATATCCGTTCTGTTTCCTCTTTTCCCATGATGCCAGTCAAGAACACAAACAGAGGGTTTATGCTATAATTGGATAGTGTACGTTCCATCAAGCCTTTGTCAATATAAGAGATTGGTCGCTCTTGTTGCATCACCTTTGTTGTATGGCATCTCCAATCTACATTATCAATAAACATTGGATTGTCCTTGAAATAATCAGATGGTTTGTAATGGTATTGACATGATTGTTCATGGTCACATCTACCCACATAGTCAGGGAAGTGTATCTTTCCTTCTATGTCGATATATCTGACAAAGCAACGTTTCTTACCACAGTTAGGGCAAATGGTTTTGTTGCCACGCTTGTATTTTTGAAGCACAAATCTGTATTCAGCCATAATAATTGCTTTCAATGGAACATGAACGAAGAACTGCAAACTGCAACAACTGTAAGGTGCAAAGCAAGTAGCGTTATTGCAGTTTCTCGTATTCTCCTCGTTTTACTTTCTTGATTATTTTGTCTGTTGCAAGACCGACTAAAGCATACATAACCGACCTTTCCGACAAACCGACTTCTTTACCAGCTTGAATGGCATCAGCCGTTGTAAATGTCTTTCCCACATTGTTGAGAAATTCTTTCTTCTGTGGCTCTATGCCATCCAACACCATGAACTTTTGAATGGCAGTATAACAGTTCTCGAAATGATCACTCAACCGAATGGCCGCTTTGGTGGAGTCAATATCAACATAGTCCTTATGCACCTCATCGCAAGCCCACCGCAAAATTTGTATGGTCAATGCAAGTCGGGCTGCCAACATGGGCGTTTTCATAATGCGACTATCCACTAATGCGTCATCCTTTATCTCATTGACAGCTCCGATTGCCGCATTGCGCCATGCCGTAAAGTATTTGCTGGCATCTTTTGAGAATTTCAATACATTCTGTACAGCATTATCATCTTCATCTATAGAATATGGTAAAGCCAAAATCTTGTCTATGACACTCTTCCACATTGCAGCATATTTGTCAAAAGAGGAAGAACTTGAAGGTTCATCATCCGCCCAATCTGCGATCTTCTGCGAAGTGGGATAGACAAACAGAAAACGGTCTAAGAAGCCATTGGCTTTATAACCTTTGTCTATTAGCTCGTGCATTCGTATGGTCTGCATTGTGCCGACTATGTTTATAAACGGATGTTCTATGTGGATAGGAACAGGCATACTGCAACGTGACACATCCAATGCCTTGCCACTGAATGCTGTCAAGAGTTGTTCTATCAACTGTCCTTTGCTGTATTGGTTTACGGCATTGAACATCCCCATGATTTCGTCCACATACAATACGACTCCACGCTTATTGTCGTCATGCGCACGTATCAAGGCTTCAGGTGTGAAGTCGGATATGATGGTTCTGCGCAATATCGGCTTTGGTGGAAGTGCATTACAATCTTCTTTCTTTCCTCGTTGCCGTTCCAATGCCTCGTTGTAATGCTCCATTTCTTCCTTGAATTTACGGATAGCCTTGGCATCGTGCTTGCGGATTGGACGAAAGGCAAAGTCAAGAGGTGGTGTCTTGCCCATACCAGGCCGCCCCACTAATATCATATACATAGCAGCATTACTTATCCATCCGCCACGAATACAGATATTCACCGCATTGCCGATAGCCGTTGAAGCTGCAACCAACAATGAGGCAAGGGTGTATTCGATGGAGTAGTTTTCTTGACGAGCCAATGCGAGAAGCATATCCTGCAACTTTGCAGGAAGTGCATCCAATGGTATCTTGTTCTCATAGATACCTTCAAACTCCATTCTTAAACTGTTGCATAATCCAAGTGCATCCATTAGAATCTGTGATTACGTTTTGATTTGAGGAATAGGGCAGCTTCTGCCTCCAATTCCTTTTGCGACTTAATCTTGCCATCATGCAACCATGTATCAATCTCTGATTTGAGAAACATGATGCGCTTACCTCGTTTGTGAAAAGGTATCTGGTGGCAACTCGTCCAACCATAAACAGTTTGCTCGGCAGGATGATTGGGAAGATACTCACACAGTTCTTTCAAATTCATCCATTGATCAGTCTGTGGTTGTGCGGTCTGGTTATTGATGCTATCAACCTTTGATGTAAGTTCGTTCAACTTATCCATCATCCATGTCATTGCCTTGGGCAAATCTTCAAATGTAATGTTCTTTTCTGTCATATTGTTCATTGATTTTATTTGTTTGATTTGAGTGCAAAGTAACATGGATTTTGAATACTGATTTTATGCTGACAGACATCACATAAACAATCATCATCGAAACATAGTTGTCATATGCAAAAGTTATTGATAATCAATACAAGTAATGACATCAATCATTATCATTTTGTTTCGGCTATGGTGCTTATCATTAGTACATCATAAGGCTATCATAAGAGAGTATCGTATGTGTTCTTATTGGTCTTTGTGGATGTATGAGGTGACTTCTGATCACTCCATAATAGAAGTTACAAAGAGTATGACTTGTAATCACATCCCTGTGACAGCATAGACAGTTATAAGGGAGTCGTTTCAACCGTACCCCTAATGCTATTTTATAAGACAGCCATAGTTCTTTGGAGATGGGGTCGGTTGAAACGACCCCATAAAACGGAAAAAGCCATCCACAACAATGCGTGTGGATGGCTATATATAACAAAGTGTAAACTATGCCTGTTCGGTTGTTGGGTTTGTATCAGTGAGAGGCAAGTCCAAAGTAATTCTCTTTGTGGCATTCTCTTTCTTTGCATCAACAACCTTTGCGTAAATTTGTGTTGTGCGTACATTGGTATGACCAAGCATCTTGCTGACAGTATATATGTCTGTACCGCCCGCCAGCTGGAGCGTTGCATACGAATGGCGGAAGCAATGGAATGAAATATGCTTCTTTATTCCGGCTGCTTCAACCCATCTTTTGATAGGGCGGTTTATCCAAGATGGTGCTGGCAATCCTGCAAACACAAGCAAGTCTCCATCTTGCCGTTCACCGCAAAGTTGAAAGGCTTGTTCTGAGATTGGCATGTACTCAACGCCCTTTGTCTTTTGTTGCGTGAAGTTCAAGCGATAATTGCCGTTGAACATTTCCACCTCCGACCACTTTAGTTTCTGAATATCACAATGGCGAATGCCTGTGAGAGCAGAGAATAAGGCTGCACGTTTCAACAATGGGTCGCATGGGGTTTGCGCTAAGCGATTCAATTCCTCTACGGTCAAGTATTCTCTTCGGCTTTCTTGTTCTTGTATGCCTTTTACCTTTGCCGATATATCAACGGTTAGGTAGCCGTCAATGAAAGCCTGTTTCAGTCCTGCCTTGAAAATGGCAAAGTAAGTGGAAGCCGTGTTCTGCGAGATTGTGCCCGACTTGTTGCCTCCTTGCGGAGCAGTCATCAAGAAACGACGGAATGATTCTACTAATTTCATGTCAATGTCAGCAAACAAGATTGTATCGCTTTTAGCAAATATCTTCAACAACTCGCCAACACGTTTCCAGTTGACAATGATCGAGTCTGAACTATTGGCATGACGAGTATCGGCTACTTGGGCAAAATATTCAATGAAGTTGCAGCGTGAACGTTCCATCTGTTCTGCTTGTTCGGTTTCTTCTGCTGAATAGAGTGAGGCATTGTCGTACTCCTTTTGACGCATACTCCTTACCTTGTCGGCATAGATACACGCTTCTTGGTCGAGTTGCGACTTGCATACAATGACACCGTTCAAATCTCGCTTGGGCTTATAAGTGGTCTTGCCATCGACACCAGTTCTGGCATTGCGCGACTTGTCGAATACAGGCGTAGTTATCGTGCGGTTCAGATACTCACGCAATCGTTGTGGCTTGTCCTTTCCCGATTGGAATACAGGATAAGCCTCAATGTAAAGATACCATTCATCGTGATATTCCGACTTGCGGAGTTTCACCGTCACTCGTGTATGGGCTAATGCTTTCTTCATTGTTTTGCTCCTTTATATAGGTTGTCAATTTCTTTCTTGGGTACATACACATAGTTGCCTATCTGCCGTGTAGGTATGGAGTACTTGCGTATGTGCGCATACACCGTACTGTCATTGACTTTATACTTCTTGCTTATCTCACCGATAGTATAACAGTCCTTGGGTTCAAGGCTATAAAGTTTCTTCACGACCTTAGGTTTGTCCGTAGCCTTTGGTCGGAGAGGATAGAGTTTCATAAGTTCCTCTTTGCTCACTCGTATTTGGTTCGTACCGAGATTGACGTGAGAAATTTGCCCTTTGCGTATCAGTCGATAGAGAGTGAACCGACTGATGCCAAACAAGGCGTATGCTTCCGTTACCTTGATGTAATCTTGTTCCTTTGGAATGGTCTTGACTACCTTGTCAAGAAGTTTGTTTCTTTCCTCTTCGTCATGCTTCCGCTTCCATGCTGTTTTGGAACATTTGGGCGAGCAGTACCATGACTCTATGGTCTTAGCCATAAACTCCTCACCACACACCTGACATTTGCGTATTATTTGAAATTTTGATGCTGCCATATTTCTTGCCTTTTCTATATAATAACGTAGGAAATGTGCTTTTGTTGCACTTTATCTACTATTTTGTTGCGTTACAA
>ERZ1034992.744-NODE-744-length-16795-cov-6.029211_pt1 | contig 16795 bp, 22 predicted proteins | sample MGYA00520695_ERZ1034992 | MGnify/ENA primary metagenome ERZ1034992 (study PRJEB33766, sample SAMN09781778) | gut metagenome | biome: gut microbiome | host: Homo sapiens | place: Madagascar | study: EMG produced TPA metagenomics assembly of the PRJNA485056 data set...
CAATAACATTGAATATTTAATTGAATGTAAATCCATTGGGACCGATTTAAGAGAGAATCATTTAAAACAAGCAATTGACTATGGAGCCAATCAAGGTGTAAATTGGGTGATATTGACAAACGGATTAGTTTGGCAGCTTCATAAAATACATTTTGAACAGCCAATTAGCCACAAGCTTGTTATGGAGTTTGATATTTCAACGCTTAATCCTAGAAGCGATGATACTAAAGAGCTGCTTTATATTTTACATAAATCGGCGCTGGGCAAAAACTTGAGAGAAGAGCATTATACTAAAACACAACTTATTAATCCGTACACAATAACCCAAGTTTTGTTGTCGCCAGCAATCATTAATGCATTAAAAAAAGAAATTAAAAGACTTTCCGATATTAAACTTGATGACGAAGAAATATCAACATTCCTTTCGCAAACAATCGTAAAACGAGATTTGATTGAAAATGAATCGGCAAAACTCGCAGAAAAGACGATAAAAAGACTACAAAAAACAGCCGAAAAAAAATCCGAAAAGAGGCAATCCGAAAAACCTAAAATTACCCTTAAAGAAGAAAATGATTTGAATGAAAAAGGGCAGGACTCCCTTCCCGCAAACGAACCGTAGAAATATTATTTTTTGCAACCATTTTGCAACCAATTTTTACAAGTTGTTGATAATGAAATTAAAGATGCTTGACTGTTAATCACTTGGTCGCAGGTTCGATCCCTGCCTGAACAGCCACTGAAAAATAAAGGGTTTGCAAGCGCAAACCCTTTATTTTTGCGGGTTTGCGGGCATTTGTCCATTTCGCCACAAATCACCATTTTTATTTAATCTAAAATATTTTTCTTTACAAAATTGCAAAAAATGCAACTTTTGCAACTTGATGAAAAAAGCCCGCTATCAATTTTGCCCAGGACGCCAAAAACCTCACAAGATTAGCTTTTGGCGCGAAGACGGCTCCAGAGCCGCCAAATTCTTTGAAAACGAAGGCGACGCCCTTATTTTTCAAGCCCAGAGGAATCAATCCGACGAATCCGGATTTCCGGACAATTTAATGTTTTCCGTCGACGAACGCATTTTATTTGCGCAAATTCGCTCTGAATGCGCCCAAAACTCCGCAAGCTTGGAAGATGCTTTAAGCTGCTTAAAAAAACATTTAAAACAGTTTGTTTCCATAGAAACGGCACCGGGCTTAGATTGGGCGGAATCCGTCCAGATGTTTCTTGACGATTTCTCAAGGCGCGGGGCGCGCCCCAGTTCCCTTAAATTTTATAAATCCCAGCTAAAGTTATTTTTCGACGCAGAAAGCCCCGAAAACGTTAAAGAAATCAGCCCAAAACGCGCCGAAAAATATCTTGAAAGTTGCAAGTCCCCCGCCCACGCAAAACGAACTCTGCGGGCGTTTTTTAACTTTTTAACTGAAAAAGGCTTCGTCTCTCTAAACCCCTTTAAAGACTGCAAGCTTCCCCGGCGCCTAAAAGAATTTAAAAATCCTGAAATCTTAACAGTCGACCAGGCTTCAAAGTTTTTAAAAAGTTTGCCGAAAGATTGGCAACCCGCCGCCGCCATAATGGCCTTTGCCGGCGTTCGACCGTCAGAAATTGTCTCGCCAGATTGCGACCCCGTTTTAAAAATCTCAAATATTGACTTTAAAAGCCGCCGAATTTCTGTCCCCGCAGAAGTTTCAAAGACTCGTAGGTTGCGGATACTCGCCCAACTCCCCGCCAATCTATGGCATTGGATTGAGCCTCTCCGAAAGATTTCAAGCAGTCAAAACGTTTCGCCCCAATCATACAATGTTTGGAGAAAAGTTAAGGATTCTACCGGCGTCGAATTGCCCAAAGACGTTCTCCGGCATTCATTCGCGTCGTACGGATACCATTTTTTAGGCGCGGAACACACAGTTGAAATATTGGGGCATGTAGGCGGGTTTGGCGTCTTTGCCAAGCATTACAAGGGGCTTGCGACGCCTGCGGAAGCAAAGAGATATTTTAAAATCGAGCCTTAAGCGTCGTCTTTGTCTATAAGTTTTTGGGCGTAAGCGCGGATTTTTTCCGCCGTTTTAGGCAAGGCGTAGAAAATCAATCTTACTTTCTTTTTTTCCGGAGGAAGCTTTTTGCGTCCCGACCCTGCGCGTCTTCCTCCACGCCCGCATTTACATTGAGATAAATTCTGCTCTTGATCCTGCATTGTCTTTCTTTCCCGTTTTGCCAAGCCAACGCCAATAATCTGACGTTGATATGAGTTTTAATTCTACTTTTGTCTTAAAATCGCGCTCGATTTCGGCAGAAAGCCATTCCATAAGCGCAGTATGCTCCGCATTCCCTCCCGCCCAATATTCGGATGGGCGGAAGTAGCTTAAGCTTTCGTCGTCTTCATAAATTGACAATTTTATTTTTTCCGGGAGCCCGCCGTATTGTTCGGAAAGTCTCTCAATTCGAGCGTAAACCGCGCTTTTTATTTCTTTTTTCATTTGGCTATAAAGACCTTGACTTTTCGCGACCAAATGACAAAACCGCAAGCATTGTCAATGCGTTCTGATCCGAAACTATCATCGCAATCATAGCGCGAAACTTCGATCGTTTTTGGCTCATCAAATTTTACAATTGTTATGGGAAATTTGGGGCTAAAAACTTGTCTGCGGGTTAGAATTTTAGCGGTTTTGAACTCGTTAAAATCGCACTCGCAAACTTCAACCGTGTTTTCTCCGTCCCCGTCAAAATTTGAATAACACGTGCCGTCAATCTTGATAGAACCTATATCGGAGATTGTTGTGAAAGTTTTGGCAACAGTGCTTTTTAGAACCTTTGACAAAGCCTTGTCGCGCGCCTTAATTTCCAGAGCCTTCTTTTCTTCAAGCTCCGAGCGCGTGAAGTCTTTGACCACCTCAATATATTCGCCAAGCTTTCCGCCGCGCGGGGCGTCGTTGCCAAACGTTACATATCTTTTTGTAGCCGCATAGCGAAAGAAATCCATGTCTTTTAACGACAACGTTTCTTTGTAGCAGCTCCAAGACCCCCTTCCTGCGGCTTTGTAGCGCCTGATTTTTTCGCCTTTAATATATGTTTCTTTTGTTTCTTTTTTCATATTTTTTAGCCTTTCTTCGGTTTTTTCTTTGGCGGAAAACCGCCCCTTTTGGGGCGGCGGCTTTTAAAATAATCTTTTGACGATTTTAAAAAGCCTTTTTAGGCGTTTAAGGCGGAACTTAATATCGACCTTAACGCTGACTTTTAGCGTTGCCATTGTTTTCCTTTCTTTGTCCCTGCCTTAATTTGGCGGGGAAATTGAGATATCAAAGAACTTGTTTGATTTTATGCCCCCTATTCTTTCGTCTTGTTTTTATTTGTCAACACTTTTTTTCAACTTTTTTTCAAAAAAAAATATTTTTATAAAAAAAGCCGCTTTTTTTGCGGCATTGAAATATTATCAATTTTTATTATTTTAAAAAACTTTCCATTCAGTTAACTTAATATCTCGCCGCCAGAGCCCTGTAGATAAATCTTGAGAAATCGCGCTGTCCTCAATGCAGTACTTGCCGTCATACAATCCTGCGTCGGGGGCAAAGCCGCTCCCGTCCTGCTCAATTTCAACTTCCGCGCCGCCTGCGTTGACCCATTTTGTGCGCGGAATTATTTGCGGCTTGGAATCGAAAAACTGAGTCCGCGTTTCTACCACAACAGTATCGTTTCTCGCCGGGCTTAAACGCTCTTTCAAGACTAAAACAAGCCGATGAAAGTCATTTGCTTTTTGGTCATTAAAAATCTCCTCCGGCGCGATTTCGTCCCCATAATACTCTGTGCCTTGGTCAACATTTCTAAAGACCGGAATTGGCAACTTATTTGTTTCTTGCGCAACAAATTCATCGGAACGGACTCTGTATATTGTTGGGGGGTTTGAATACGGTCTGCGCATTTCAAATTTGTCCCCCGGAAATATCGGTTGCGTATTTGGCGGAACGGCAACCCAAGACTCGTCTTGGATTTCAAAGCCGTAATCATAAAAGCCATCCTCTGTGTATTGAGTCTGCCCCCAAAGCTTGTCGCGCATTGCCGAGCCTATAAAGAATACGCTTGCGGTTGAATATTTAACGTAGTATGTAGAGTTTACTGGAACATGCCCGTACGTTTCTACAACCTCATCGTAAAACGTACCGGGCGTTAAAGCCTCCGTAAGCACTTTATAGTCGCGCATATCTGCGCCGGAATCAATCTTAAACCTGTTTATAATAGGAACTCCCCTGTAATCATAAATCTTTTTTAAAGGCGCTCCCAATCTACTTTTAAAAAGTCCTTTAGATATACGATATTTAAAAGATACAAATGTTGTTATGTTGTCTTTAAACTCCGCCTGAAACGGCAGTGTCGTCGCATAACCCGGCATATAAAATGGCTTTTGATAGTCGTACATTGCTATGCTGTTTTAAGTTTATAGTTTTTTAAAAGGGTGTTAAAATTAGTCTTGATGTCATCAAGCACATTTAACTTGTTTAAGATTTGATTAATTAAATTATCAGTATTATCAGATCCCGTTTCAGCTGCGGAAGCGTTTGACGCTGAAGCCTGTGATTTAGTTGAAGCGTTTGATTTTAACGCGGATGATTCTTTCAGATTTAAATCTGAAAATTGAAGTCTTTGAGATTGAGCTGAAACGTTTTTAAAAATAGAAACTCTATTCCCTTGGATCTCGTTCCCGCCAACAATCGCCTGCGCCTGTTCTAGCGTCTTTTTGCCAACAGTTCCGCCCTCGCCGCGTTCTAATATTTTCTTTGCCTTCTCGATGTCCGACTGCGAATATTTAACATTGCCTTTGTTTTCAAGCTCTTTATGGGCTCTTAATCGGTTTGTGGCTTCTTCTATTGAGAATCCATATTCTTTCATTAAGCGATTGCGTTCAATGGCGTTTTTCATGGCTTCGGCTTGAGCTTTTTGAGCGTCCGTCCCATTTTCTAAAATAGAAATCTTTAATTCTAAATCATATTCCTCGCGCTTTAGTTTTAAAGCTTCCGCTTCCTTTTGGGCGCGTTCCGCTTCTTTTTTTTCCGCGTCTAAAGCCTTTGTTAATGCAGCATATTCCTCGCTTATAGAATCTGCAATTGATGATTCTATCTCTAACCTAGTATTGGATTCTTTTGTCAAATTCTTTTGATATTCTAAATCTCTCTGGGCAGCTCGATTCCTTTGTTCTTCTATCTTTCTTTGTTCTTCTATATATTTTTTTCGATTTTCTTCGATTTTAATTTGTTTATTCTGGGCTTCCGTCTGTGCGTTTAACTTGTCTTGAACGTATTCATAATAGCTTTTCCCATCGACCCAATAAGCTTTTAATACGTTTAATCCTTCAATGAATTTTCCCGCATAATTATACACCGAAGGCATGATGGAATGCGCTAAATTTTCTAAATTGTCGTTAAATTCAGCAGCTGCTTTTGCGGCTTCGTCAATTGTATTTTTATTAAATGCCTCCTTCAGGGCGTCTTTGTTATCCTTTAACATTCGCATGACACGGAGCCCCTCTCCGCCAAATAGCTTTGTCGCAATCTTAGCTGACTCGGTGTTGACCGCGAAATCGTCTAATTTTTCCGCAACTTCAATTAACAACTCTCCAGTATTTTTCGTCTCGCCGTTAGTCTTTTTAAGCTCAACTCCAAGTTCTTTAAACTTAATGTGATTTTCTCCGGCACGCTCCGTTAAAGTTTTTAGAGCGTCATCTAAATGATTTGATTCAACGCCCGCTAAAGACGCTTGATGTTGAAGCTCATATAATGCGGTTGCCGTCATATTAAAGTCGCCTGCGCGTTTCCCTAGTGAATCTAGCTTATCCGCCATTATTTTTAACGACGCAAACCCAGAGGCAACGGCGCCAGCCGCAACAGTTATTGGCACCATTGATTTTTTTAAATTTTCAAAATTTAATCCAGCCTTTTTAACGTCTTTTAAATTCTCGTTGAAAGCATAAGATAATTTGGCTTGTTGAAATCTTAAATCTTCTTCTTTTTTTATCAAAGAATCAAGGGTATCTATATACTTTGTTAAATTTTTTTCGCCCTCTAATTGAGCCTTATTTAAAGCTTCCTCCGCCTTTATTCGTTGTTTTACGGTCGTTTGTAGTCGCGCATTTAAACTTACTTGTCTTTTCGAATACGACTCATAATTCTTCTGCATCTTCTTGCGAGTGTCATCAACTTTCTTAGACCCTTTTTCAAAGCCAGAAGTATTCAATCCAACTGTATATAATATGCCTCCAATGCTAACAGCCTTCAGCCAGCCTTTCTTTCTTTTTTTTAAGCTTCAATTCTCGCTCCGCTTTTAGTCTTTCAACAAGAGCGTTAAATTTTATCGCCATTTCAAAATTTTTTCTGTCGTTAATTTTCTTCTGGCGGTTTGAAATCCTCTTTGTTTTCTTTGTCTTTAAAATCCTAAAATCTTCTATGGATTTTAAATCAGGAAAATAAAATCCGTTCGCTAAAAATTCTAGCCTTGCAAAATGCTCGTCTATCAATTCAACAATTTGATTTCTCCTATTTTCTAATTCATTTGCAACTTCTAACTCGCATTGGATTTGGAGCGGCGTGAGTGCGTTGTACTCGGCAGGAGACAATCCGAGCCTTTGACGCTCCCACGCCGCAGAAATCAACCAATCTTTAACGCTTTGAGCGTCCGGTATTTTTTGGCTTTTTCCTTGCATTTAAGCTCTTTTCTTCGACGCGTTCAATGTCTCTATCAACCAAATCGTGTATGAATTTTGTAAGATCTTCCGCTTTCTCTATTAATTCGAAATCGAAATGCTTATAAAATTCTTCACAATTTCCATCAAAAGGAACGCGCATATAAATCGCCCATGCACGGCAGAAAGCTTCTGCTCCGCCGAACATGAATGCGAATTTTGGCTGCAAATTCCAGAATCCAAGTCCGCTTAAGTAAAGCGTTGTATGCAATCCCTTTGTGAGCTTGCATTCCGGATTGTCCAATGAAAGTGCAATGCTCTTATCGTCTTTTTTAAAAAGCATATCTTGTCTCCTTATTTAAATTATCCTCCCAAAGACGGATCTTCGGGGACTTCGGCGCATTTGTTGCCTTTGAGGACAAAAGACGGCTTGCGCAATGCATTATTGTAATCGCCCGCTGTAAGCGAAGATATACATCCTTTTATTGCCATCTCCTCTCCCGAATCAGTCTTTGCGATGAGATAGACTTGCTCTTTGTCTCCTTCTTCATCGGCATACAGCTTTGCCATAGCAAATCCTTCGTTCGCCGATTGGTTTATATCTACCATCGTTACGGTAAAATCCGTCTGATTCTTTACCGTTTTTTTGGCAACGGTGTCTCCGCTTTCTATGTCAAAGCTGTCTTCTGTTGTCCATTCCGTGTTTTCAAACGACGGAGATACGCTTTCGACGCCTTTTAATTGAACTCTTGATGTTTCATCTTGGATGAAGAACTTCATCCCTATTGATGTGTTGTGTACTGTAGATTTCCTTGCCTTCTAATTCCTTTCGTTGAGGTTGTGATTTTAAATAACAAAATAAAATTGAATTTCTTGTGCCGTTTCAAAAAGTTCGAGCTTAGTATCTGCATCGTAACTTTTTGATTCGTCAGGATACTGGCATGTGACATCTTCTATATTGGGGAATCCAGGAACATTTATAAGTTTGTCGAAAGTTTCAGTAATTGACTCCGCTAACTCCCGAACTTGGTCTATTGAGTTTCCAACTATATTGACGTTTACAACGCATAAGTACGCGCTGAAATTCAGTTCCAAATCTCTATCTGTTTCTACTGGGCGTTGTATCATATATCTTAAATATGGACGGCGCGGATTTTCTGGCGCAATCTCGTAATAAACAGATAAACGCTTATCTTCTGGCGCGTTTAAAAACCTAGAAAACACCTCATTCTCTTTGATTTTTTCTTCAAAGAATCGTTGGATTTCTGCTGTGACGCTGTCCATTATTTTATACTAAATTTAAACTTAGATTCATCGTTTAGAATGCCTCTTGCGGCGTTGTCTATGACTTCGTCTAGCTCGTTTTTAATGCCTACCTCTCCGCCCTCCGCATTGACTGCCGGCCGTAAAAATGGCTTGCCTTTAATTAACTTGCCGTCCGGGTAATGTGTGAAACCTTGTTCTACTAAATGAGCATAAAATATAGGTCTATGTATTATTATACGCCCATTAGGTTGGTATTCTTTCTCGCGAACATTAGAATCAATTCCAACTCCCATCCAAATTCTTCCATCAATTCTGTTTTTTGCGCGCCCCCGTTTAAATACATTTTTGTCCTTAACCGCCTTTACAAGCGCCCCGGTCTTCTTTGATTGGATTGATACATTTGCCCTTGCGCGCCTCATGATTCGCCCGCCTTTTGCCTTTAAAAACAATGAAGCGTCCGCAAGCATCTGACGCGTCCAATTAGGGTATAGTTCGCTTCTAAATGCAAATTGCGCTGTCACTGATTCAACTGGCTCCGCATCTTCAGCCATTGTTAGCCTTTCTGGAGACGTTCATCCCAACATACAATTTATTATATTGATAGACTTGGTACGGCAACGTGTTTATTTCATAAACCTCCCCGTTTGTCCTTGCTTTCATTGAGCTTTTAATGCAAAGGCGCCTTGCATCGCTTGCTAAAAAAACAAGCTGAACGTACTGCACGACTGCCATTTGTCCTGTTGATATGGCGTCTTTGGGCGTTGGGAATTTCGCGTCGGCATAAAAACTTCCTACAACCGAGAGAATGGGATTGAAGTATTCGTCTTGCTCTCCTTTGTCTTCAAGAATCTCGACTAATTGACTGCGCGTTGATAAGTCCATTTTTTTAGGTGGAGATGGGCGCATCGCGCGCCCAATCTCCTTAAAGATTATGCAGCAGATGTTGTGGTGGATGTAGTAGTTGTCGGACAAATATCCTTACTCCACACAAAGCAGTTGCCAAGCGCCTTGTTCAAAACAGCATTGGTCTGCCCGATTTGATTGGCTATAACTGCCAGACCGGTATCGGTCTTCTGCTGGTTGACATTCTGCGAGTTGATTACGCTCTGCACTCCAGCCGCCGTCATAGCGCCAAGCAGCTGATTCTGTTGAAGCTGGCTTAGAGCATTTTCAACTCTGGCTATTCCGGCAGAATTGCAGGCTATGCCGGCTTCCTGCAATCCTTGCGATTTTGCCGCCATGTATTTTGCGCCTTCGTCGCATTTGCGGTTTCCCGCCCAAAGAGCGAGACCGCCAACTGCGAGGAACGCAACTGCGGCGGCTGCTATTCCGCCAGCGCCCCAACCGCAAGAATCTCCGTTTGAATATACGTGTTTTATTTCGTCCATTTACTTTCCTTTGTTATTTATTTGTTTACTAAGCAGGCTTCGCTTCTGCGCCAGAATTGGTTGCAGTTTCCGCTTCGAGCTTTTTGGCTATAGATTCCAAATCTACATCAATCGAAGATTTTTCAATCTCGGAGCCTACAACACCAACATGGGCCGCAGTAGCTGCCTGCCTAAATTTTTTATCAGCGTCCTCAGCGCATTTCTGGACCTGCTCAACGGTCATTTTCTGCTCTAGTTTAAAAATCTTTTGAATTTCCTTGCCGTTAAAGCGCGCATATCCGGCAGCCAAAATTCGAGCTTCCATCGGAGTCAAACATTCGTATCCGCATAATTCCGCAAAGCTTTCAGCGAACTTTTCCATTCTCTCTTCGTCTGTCACCTTGAAACTGTCCCTGTTTTGATAGGCTTGTATCGCCGAAGAAACAACTTGCTGGACAGTTTTTCCAAAACTTTCGGCGCTCCAATCCATTGATTTTAAAAATGTACGCGTAGCGTCGCTTTTCAGCGCAATTTCAGAAACCAGTTGTCCTATTTTTTCTGGATTGTTTAAAGCCGCCTCTACTATCTTGTTTTTGGCAAGCCCCACAATATTGCTTATCAACTGATTGCTTTCATTCATATTATCTCCTGTTTTTATTATTTTATATTATTTACTTTGTCGTAAATGGCGTCAGTTTTTTGGCGCAGATATTTCACGTCGTCTCGAAGAGACTTATGGTTGCTTTCCCATTCTCGCCGAGTGACAAATTTCTCGCTTAATTCCCCGATAGTGTAGTTTCTCGCAGTGCTGATATGAGACATAAATTCTGCGTTTAAAACCGATATTTCTCGACGATTATCGGCAATATGATCCTTTATCGTAGAGCGGTCTAAATAATACCCTCCGATTATGGTTCCTATCGTTAGAGTAGTTCTGATTAAGCCCTGCAAATCTATCTTAAATTTGGATTCTCCCGTCATATCATTTCCCCAATTTAAAGGCTTTTCTCGTTATGCCGGCTCCGATGTATGCAGAAATCAAGTTTGCCATAAGCTCCTTCCAAACGTCGGCAAGATAGAACCCATTAACATAAGCTACTCCGAAGCTTTCCTTTTCCGGAATCAATCCCCAAAGCCAGCCTCCAGTCTGCTCAACAGTCTCAACTGCTATTGGGATGTTGGGGAAAAACGCAAATAGGATAGGACACGCGCCCAACATCGCAAACGCGGCAAACATCATTGCGCGCCGCGTCCAAGTCCCGCCATCGTCTTTTGTCCTCGAAAATGCCGCATCATGCGCGGCAATGTCTGAAGTTTGCTGCTTTTGAAGCGCATCCAATACCGCTGTATACTTTTGCGTATTTAACGCAGAAAGCTGTCCTAAAACAGTTATAATTGCCGTAAATATCGCACCTAATGCGCCGCTGTCCCAAAGTGATGATATGGTTTCCTTCCGCTATCCTTGACTATTTTTTTGATTTTTTTCAGCAAAAGCTATGCACCAATCTGAATATCCATATTTGCGCACAGCGTTATAGGCCCTCAACGCAGCCCATTCTTTACCCCATTTAAAAAATCTCTGACCATTGGATATTTCGTCCAAAAGATTCTGTCTAAATTCTTTATCTGCTACAAGCCTAGTTTCCTGTTTCCCGTCGCTATTAGCATACCTCCAATCGTGTATTGCAGCTGAACACTTTGCCCAAAACATAATTTTATTTAGAAGAAATCTAACCCAATACGGGACATGTTCCGGGTGTTCGCAACCAATCCCATTGCATATTTTACAAAGCGACTCCGAATCCGAAGAAAGCATTTCTTGAGGAGCGGAAAGCCCAAGTGACTTAATCTGCTCTACCAATCTTTCTATGTCCGCTGTACAATACATAGCTATTTCTCTTGAACATTGTCACCATTTGACTCTGCGGATGAAAACGCCCCGAATATTTGTTGCAAAGGCGCGACTTCGTTTAGCTTGTTGATGTCTGCCTCTGTGTACGGGATATTTGTATTCCCGACAGAAAACGAACCATCCGAATCTATATATTTGCCGTTCAACACTAGCCCTGTTAGCTGATATTTTGCCCCATTTGGAAATTGAATCTCTACCATATTGTTGTCCTCCTTAAGCGTTTGATTGAGCTACTAAAGCGGCAAGCCGCTTGATTGAAATGTCTTTGTCGCCTTTAAAATCCCCTGCGACTGTGAAATCGTTTGCTCCTCCCGATATATCGGGAATGTACTTTGTTGAGCCAATCTCGATTGAGTAATCGTCAAGAGCCAAAAGCGCGCGTTTTTCTGCAGAAGTATCGCAAATAGAAGGCGGTGGAAGCTTTCCCGCGGCATAGTCTGCCACGCTGTACGGCGCGCCATCGACAGACATATCGTAATTTGCTATAAAAATTCTCGCAAATTCAACTTCCAGTGGGTTTCCTAAAATCCCAGTTCCGCCAAAGGAAAGAATTGAATCCAGCGCAAAGCTTCCGTCGAAGTTTCCTGCAGTGCTTGACCCTTGCGCGGTTATATCTTCCCCATCAATAAATGCTTTCCAAGTCGCAACGTCTGCGCTTGGAACTATAAATTGAACCGTATGCAGCTTGCCGTCCGTTGGAAACTTTGAATAAGGAATTGCCAACTTTGAGCCAGTTTGCAAAGCCGACTTTGTTTTAACCTCGAAATAGAAATTCACCAAGCCTCCAGCAATGTACATTGATATGCCGTTTTCGTTTGCCGAAGGCGAAATATTCCCAGAATTGAAAGGCATATCTCCGTTCTTCCAAGCGGTCTTTTTTGCGTATGAAAAACAAAAGCTGAATGGAACGCTTCCAAGCGTGCTAAATGTTCGTTGAGCGTTCCCTCCATTAACATAGAAACGCCCGACTTTTGAGGTTATTTTTTCTAAATTTGAAATTCTGCCGTCGGGATCCGTGTAAACCTCAATATCTTGCAGGGCGTCGTCTTTCGCGTTTGAAATTGCACCTAATGAATCGCTCTTGGCTTGAGAGATTGAATAGAGAGCGCTTGTTTTCTCGGATTGAATATCACTAATAGATTGTGTCTTTTCCGTCTCTATATCATCCAATATTGAATCTCTAATAGGCTCGGACACAATAGCAGGAGTTGTTGAATTTGACTCTTGGATTAAAAGCTGAATATTTTGACTGTTTATTAAATCATTGTCGGCCGAAGCAAGCTGAACCGTCATTATTGTGGGGCCCGAAAGAGTAGCCGTTTCAGAACTTGAAAAACTAGCTCTCCATTTTTTGCCATCCAATCCGGAATCTGTTATATCTCCGTTTTCAATTGCCGATTGTTTGTTAAAAATTTTGGAAAAAGCCAATGCGTGATTTTTTTTTGCATAGGCAAAAATACGCATTTCGTCGGCGCTTTCTACAAATGCCGCGGAAAACCCTATCATAAAATTTATAGAATCCGCGCGCATTATTTCTGCGCTCAAATCTGTGTACGGGCTGAAATCAACCGCTATATTAACTTCTTTTGGCTTTACGCTCATGTTAAAAAATGGGTGCAGGAGCGGGAGTCGAACCCGCGTCGCGGGGCGAAGACCCCCGAAAACTAGCCGTTGTTCTATCCTGCATTTTAAATTGAAATTCTTTTTATACTGTTAAAAATTGATTTAATAACAGCGACGTCATTAACAGTCTGAGTCGTTGTAGTTCCTCTATATTCAAACAGATGACTGACCAATGCCGCCATAGCTTGTTTTAGTCGAAGAGGTATGTCATCTGCGCTTTCATATCCGGCGTAAAAGGTGATCTTTAAAACGCGCTTTAATCCTCTAGCGTAGTCTTTTAAAACGACAAAATCCAACTCGTCGCCAAGCTCTACCGAATATTGATCAGCTTCTATTAAATCCCAATCATCCCCGTTTCTTTGTTCTATTTTAGAAACTTCAACAAGCGGATGTTTTGGAATTAAAATACGCGGCTTTTCTTGTTGAAAAATCGCTTCAAATTGTTTGTTAAAAAAAGAGTATGGGACTGCGGGAGTCCCCTCTACAATGTCCTGCGCGCGAAGTATCAACGTTTGCAAATAATCGTCTTGAGTTGTGTCCTCTGGCATGATGAAACATTGTGCCTTGGCTTCGTCTAAACTAATTGAAAGTTTAGACGAGTCCAATTCACTAAGAGTTCTTATATTTAGCAGCCCCATACTCAATTAATTAAGCCGCCGCTCCAGAATCTCCTATGAGCTTTGTCGCAGTTTTATCGTAAACTCCGGCGCCGAAAACAACATCCAAAGTCGCATGCGCAGAACGAGTTTTTGTAGACCCCCACTTATTTAGCTGGACAGTTAACCCAAGCTTATCGATTGTCACAGTGGTGGTTGCAAGCTCGCTTGAAACCATTGAATCCCACTGCGGGACCCTTGATATAAGACCAATACCGGAGCCGTCCGTTAGCACTCCGCAAACCTTTGCGGCATTCCCCTCCAGATAGCCCATCTCATAGAATCCGTCGAAACCTCTTACTTTCCCGGGACCCAATGTCGGGTCAAAGCTGTTCTGGTTGACCGGAGCTCCCTTTGCATAAAGGGTTGGATTTGCAAAGAGAATCTTTCTCGTGCCCTTGGATTGAAGGGCATAAATCTTTTGGAACAGCTCGTCCTTAGTATCTCCAGTCGTAGCACCGGTTATATCAACTTGGTTCAAAGCTCCAAAATTGGTGGTTGTAAATAGAGCCGTTATCTTGCCCATCATCGTATCGCAAAGCTTGTCCATATTCGCAGCGATGATTTGCTCAAGCGTAATGGGGTCGTTCCAAAGTTTGCCAAACTGCTGAGACAACAGCGTGCAGACAATGGGCTTCGCTTCGACCTTAGTCGACGTGTCCTCAAACTCAGTCGGGTTTTCCTTTGTGGCTCCTGTTTCGGTTGTGAGAGAGATTTGGGCCGTTCTCGGCTTGCCGTTTTGCTGGATTTCAACCGCTTCGGCAGAAAAATCCTTCACTAAATCCTTAAATCCCTGCAAGCGGTATGTAGCCACTGCGTTAATGGTTTCTACCGCTATGTCGGTGAACAAATCGTCAGATATTGTATTACTCTTCTATTTCCTTTCCTTTGCGTTGTTAAATTATTTACCAGCCATTATATCCGCCTTGTGGGCCTTAAAATATGCAGTCTTATCTGCGCCTTTTGGCATTGAGTTATAAATTTCCGAATGCGATTTAGACGAGTCCTTGCCGTTAAATCCTTGTCCAAGAAATTTATTGAACTTTGCCTGCATCTTGGATTCCGAATCTTCAAGCGCCGCCTTAATGCAACTCTTAACTATGGCTTCAACCGATTCCTTAGTCATAGCTTCTTTTGTGCCGTCTCCTTCACCAGTTCCGTCGCCTTCACCTTCATTTGCATTGCCGGCCGATTCTTCTATAGTCAAAGTCTCGACCGCATTTGCTATGTCGTCTATAGCCGAATTTAGGGCGTCACCTTCAAGCTCCTTCAAGCTTTCAAGAGCCGCCTTCAAATCGTCCTTGTTCTTAATTTCCATCTTTAGTCCTTTTGTTGATTTTGATTTTTGGCTCTTCGCCTTGTTAAAATTTTTTGTATAATCAAAACGCGCTACCATTTTAAAAAACGCCTTCGCGGATTCTTTGCGTTGCAATTCGTCGTCTGAAATAATTTCATCGATAAGCCCAAACTCTAAGGCCTCTTGGGCGGAAAACAAAGTCTCTGCGTCCATTGCCGCGCGCACCTCTTCCTCTGTCTTTCCAGATTTTCTGCAGTAAGCTTTGACATATTCGCTCTCGACTTTCTTTAGATCGCCAGCATATTTCTCCAGCTCTTTTGCATTTCCTCCGCACCATTCTACAAGCGGATTGTGCACAAATACTGTTGCATTTTCGAAGGCCTTAATCTTGTCGCAGGCAAGCATAATATAACTTGCCGCGCTTCCTGCAACGCCGTCTATAATGGCCGTCTTAACGCCTTTAAAGCTCTTGATTGCATTGTATATGGCATTTCCTTCGATACAATCTCCGCCAACACTGTTGATATGTATTTCAATATCCCCATTTGACGAGTTTAATGCGTCAACAACATCTTTTGACATAACGTCCCAACCAATAATGCCGTATATATACAACTTTGCCGGGCCGCTGTCAGATTGTGCCACATAGTTAAATCCCTTAATTTTCGTCGCCATATAAAACCTTCCCATTACTATCTGTTCCATTGGAGTTCTCATTGCGCCCACCTGCTTGCTTGCTATGGTCAAGCGATTGAATTGCGGAGTTTTGACGAAGTTCGTCGCCGCCTTCAACTCTTGGCAAGTCTTCTATCTCTCTTACTTCGTTTACTGTCTCTATACCGTTGTTCAACGCGGTTGCGTGTGCGCCCATACGGCTTGACAAATCTCCTCTTGTGAGCGCATCGACGTTAAATTTTACATAGAATCCTGCCCGGCGCTCGTCCTCCGTAAGCAACCAACATTTAAATGAATTTTCTATCTTAGAAATGTCTCCCAAAAGCAGCTTAATTTGCGATTGCCAAGCTTCCGCAGAGGTAGTTTCCCCCGTCATTAGACGGTTTATGACCCGGAAAATTGAGCATATGCTTTCTCGGTTGAACTTGCGAGTTTCAACGGCCTGAAGCTTCTGCAAATCCATTTGAACTTGCTCCCACTTTGTTCCCCCGGGAAGAATTATTGGCTTGTGGTAATTCCCGGTCCCCGAATATTTAGCCGCCAAATCGTTTTCTATTTCGGTTTTTACGGCGGCGGAAATCTCATCCGCTCCAATAGTGTCTCCCAACTGAATGAATCCGTCGGCATAGATTCCCTTGTCAAAAAATTCCTTTGCGAATTTAACGGTCGCATTTGCCGTTTGAAACGAGTTCTGCGCCAAATCAACAATATTATTTCCCAAAACTCCGGTGTTATAAAAGTTTACTATTTTTAAAATTTCCGACGAAGAGAAGGGCACTACGTCGCCACAATCCAACGTTATATTATATACCAAGTCCCAATTAGTCTCTGGAGAGCGCTGGGGAGAAACCTTCTTGGCGTGCTGCTGCCATAATCCCGTTATATTTTGGTTCTCGTCGCGGGTTATAACTGCAATTCCTGCATTTGCGGTGAAATAATCAATTAAGACCCATTGAAGAAAATCCTTAAATGTAGTTTCCGGATTCGCAAACCCGTCAAATATGCTTGCTAATGGATGTTCCTTCACATCTCCGGATTTCCCGGAATCGTCGCGCTGCTTTAATTTAAGCGGCATAGCTCCAAAGCAATTCGTCAAAAACTTAAGGCATGCCAAAACATCTTCAACCCAAAGAACGTTGTCAAGCGTGACATCGTTGTTGTATTTGCTGACATAAACTCTTTGCGCAGTTGGCGCCGGCGCAAACGTCTTGGGTTTAAAAAACTTTAATAATCCTTTCAGCTTCTAAAAAAATTCTTAAGTCGGCAAACAAAAAAATGAAACTATGCAACTTGTCAATATTTTTTTTAAGTTTTTTCTCCCAAAATCATCTTTACCGG
>ERZ1034992.746-NODE-746-length-16760-cov-5.304400_pt1 | contig 16760 bp, 14 predicted proteins | sample MGYA00520695_ERZ1034992 | MGnify/ENA primary metagenome ERZ1034992 (study PRJEB33766, sample SAMN09781778) | gut metagenome | biome: gut microbiome | host: Homo sapiens | place: Madagascar | study: EMG produced TPA metagenomics assembly of the PRJNA485056 data set...
ATCGATATATTTCTCAATGCACACTCGTTTCGTTATTTAGCGTTTTAAATGCGTTATTCCACCTCGTCGAAGGTATCGTCGTTTTTGCCGTCGATATCGCCCTTTTTGTCACTGCCGTTTTTCAAAGGACGTTTGACAACTTTATTTTTATTTTCTTTGCCTTTGATGACACCGATCACGATTGCAAGGCCGACAACGGCTATACAAAGGGGTTCGAGCACGGTTAGAAGTATGATGCTTTCGATTTTGTTCTTCGATTGCGATGCCCTCGCCACAGGATTTTCGCTCTTGCAGAGAGAAAATTTCAGCTCGCTTGTCGGGAGCGTGTCGCTGTGCCACGCATAACCTCCTTCGACTTGTTCAAAGTCGTATTGCGAGGACGTAACGTAATAATTCGTGTTTATTTTTACGTTCAAATTCTTAAATCCCGCCCACGTCGATGCAGGCGACACGAGATATGTAAAACGGTACACCGTCGGCACATATCTGTCGTCTATATCCGGATAAAGAGGCGCGACGACTTCGTTGATTATCGTTTGCCCGGGCTCGAAAGTCATATCGTATTCGAACCAACCGAACAAGTCGTTCAAGATATTGAAGTTATACGAGGTTGCAACGGTGTCGGTGTTGTCAAGGCTTGCCAAAACGGCGTTGTACCAATCTGTTTCGCTCACGCCGTACGACTCGTCGAAATAGGAAAACGCAAGTTGTTCGAAGTTGATTTGTTGCTTGCTTTGCAACTTAAACAAGCCCATTGCGGTGTCTTTCATCGAGTAGTCCGAATAGAACTTCGCTCTTTCGGCAACGTCGATTTCCTCCCCTATCGAATAAAAAACGTACGGATGATTCTCCGTCCAAAACGAAATTCTTGCCGCGCCGTCGTAAAACTGTTCATATCCCGTATATCCGCTCTCGCACACGATTTTCCTTTGGTCGATATTGCCCAAATAAATGCTGCAATACGCATTCTGTGCGGTGCAAGAATAGGTGTATTTGTAAACCACGGTATCCCTCTTGTAAAACTCGTGGTCGATTTTCTCGTCCTTAATGAGTTTTACGTTGCCAACCGAAAAATCTTTCCCCCTTTCGAGATAGGAAAAACGAATCTTCGTCGTCGCTTGCTCGCCGTCGATTTTGACGCCGTATGCCGCTGACAAATCCGACGTTCCGCTCATTTCTCCAAGGCGAGCGATAGGGAAAATCACGTTTGTTTTTGCGATGATTTCGCTTGGATTTTTGAATGTATATTTTGCGCTTACGCTGCCGATTTGAAGTCCGTTGAGATGATCCTCGTCAAACTGAATATCGAAAGTCAAGTCCTCTCTTTCAACGACGACGGGGCTGTTCTCGGTGGTGAGAATTGCGCCGGAAACGTCCCTTCCCTCGTAATATCTCATTGCGGAATTTGCCTCACAAACGGAAGACGGCAAAAGGACGGACAGCAACGCAAACGTTGCCACAAACACGGCAATCGCAATGCCGCATACGGCACTTTTTCGTCTTGTTGAAAACAGTGTGTTTTTCATAATAACCGTTTTACCTCCGCATTTAGATATTATAAAATTGCTTTTGTGCAAACAACGTTTTATTCGTTTATCGCACGGCAACGTCTTTCAATTGAAACGTAATCGCCTTTTTCAGCTCGTCGAGAGTGGTTTCGATTTGAAAGCCTATACGTCCGCCCGAAAAGAAAATTCTATCCACGTCAAGCGCGCTTTGGTCAATCGTCGTCTTGAAAAACTTTTTCATTCCTATCGGAGAGCAACCGCCGTGCACGTAGCCGGTGAGCGCAAGCAGGTCTTTCGATTTGACCATTTCGACGCTCTTTTCGTTTACACACGTCGCCGCCTTTTTCAAGTCAAGTTCGCTTGCCACGGGGATGACGAAAACGTAGTGTTCCAAACTTTTTCCGACCGTCACCAACGTTTTGAAAACAAGGCTCTCGTCCACACCCAAAAGCGATGCCGCTTCAACGCCGCTCACCGCGTCGGTTATGCCGAGAGTGTGCTCTTTGTATGCGACTTTTTTTTGATCGAGGATACGCATTGCGTTGGTTTTTTCAAGTTTTTCTTTTGCCATATTCTTATTATTCCTCGCTCATTTGCTCGTCCACTTTGAGCATAATGGCGCACTCGATGCGTTTTTTGAAAAGGTCGCAACCGTATGCGTACACGCCGTTGACGTCCCCCGTTGCGTTGTATGCGTTTGCCGCGCAACCGCCCGAGCAATAGAGCCTTGCCCAGCAATCGTCGCACTCTTTTCTCGAATACGCGTTGCATTTTTTGAACTTGGACTGAATATCGAGGTTTGTCACGCCCTTCCATATGTCGCCCATAAGGTATTCTTTGTTGCCAACGAATTGGTGGCAAGGATAGAGTTCTCCCGTCGGTGTTACGGCAAGGTATTCCGTACCGCTTCCGCAACCGGATATGCGCTTGTAAATGCACGGACCGCCTTCGAGGTTGAGCATGTAGTGATAGAACGTAAACGGCTTGCCTTGTTTGCGCCTTTCTATCATCATGTCGGCAAGTTTCTCGTATTCCTTGAAAATCACCTTTTTGTCGTCCTCGGTGAGTGCGTACTTGTCGGTGGGCGGACACACGACGGGTTCCATGCTGAGCTCGTCGAAACCGAGGTCGAGCATTGTTTGAATGTCTTTTGTAAAGTCGGGATTTCTATGCGTGAAAGTGCCGCGCATATAGTAGTTTTTTCCGCCTCTCGCCTTTACGAACTTTTGAAATTTCGGCACGATTATATCGTAGCTTCCCACACCGCCTATAGTGTGACGGAAATGGTCGTTGATTTCCTTTCTGCCATCAAGGGACAGCACGACGTTGTCCATCTCCTTGTTTGCAAACTCTATCACGTCCTCGTCGACGAGCATGCCGTTGGTCGTGAGCGTAAAACGGAAATTTTTGCCGTGTTCTTTTTCAATCGAGCGAGCGTAGGCAACGAGATCTTTGACCACTTGCCAGTTCATAAGCGGTTCGCCGCCGAAAAAGTCCACTTCGAGATTGCGACGAGTGCCGCTGTGTTCAACGAGAAAATCAAGCGCGCGTTTGCCCACTTCGTATGACATCAAGGCTCTTTCGCCGTGATATTTGCCTTGCGAGGCAAAGCAATATTCGCAGTTGAGATTGCAAGTGTGCGCCACGTGCAAACACATTGCTTTAAGCACCGTGTTGCGCTTTGCAAGCACGTCGACGTCGGGTTTGAAGTTGTCAACCGAAAAGAGTTTGCCTTCCGCTTTGAGTTCTTCGACGTCGGCTATGCACTCTCTGACATCCTCTTCGCTCACGCCCTCGTCTTTATACTTGTTTGCAACCTCCCTGACGATTTGCTCGCAAGGAGTGTTTTCGTACATATCGATAACGTCGTACGCCACGTCGTCCACGCTGTGCACGCTTCCGCTTGCCGTGTCGAGCACGATGTTGTATCCGTTAAGTTTGAAAGAATGAATCATGTCGTTTCGTCCTAATTTCTTTCGTATTTTCACGCCGCAACGCGACGTTTAATTGTTTTGCGTTTTTACACAAAAAACGCCTAGCATAACTAGGCGGTCTTTGCAAAAATTGTTTTTGCTATAAATTACTTTGCAGCCTTTTCGCACTTTTGGTTTGCAACGCCGCAGGAAGTTTTGCAAGCGGATTGGCAAGAAGTTTGGCATTCGCCGCAGCCGCCGTTCTTTTTGCTTTCGTTGAGATCGCGCGTTTTCAAAGTTGTGATTCTTTTCATTGTTTACGACTCCTTACTATTGATATTTTTATTATATTGACTTATATCCGCTTTGTCAAGGCAATTTGCCAAAAGCATAAAGCGGTTTGTCGAGTTCGTTTTATTGTTTTTCAACGAGAATTTGAGAGGGGAAACGCCTCGTTTCGCTTGAAACGCTCACGCCGTTTTCATACATAAGCGTCAGGTTTTTTATATCGTCCTGACACACGATTTCCCCCTTCACGATTATGGGAGATCCCGGCGGATACGCCCACACGTTTTCAAGACTTATTTTGCCCGACGATTTGTCAAAATCGACGTATTCTCCGCTTAAACCGTTCGTTTTGCACGGATCAACAGCCTTTTGCGGCAAAATAGGAGTTATCGTCTTTGTCAGTCCGTTGCGCTCGGACAGGGTATCGTCGATTGCGAACAGAGCGTTTTCAAGCGCGGAAAAATTATCTCTCGTATCCCCCGCTCCGCTCATTGCGACGGCATAGTTTACCCCCGCCATTTCAAGCTCTATATCGTACACGTTGCGCAAAACTTTTTTGAGTTCCACACCGCTTATCGCACCGCCCGTGCACAAAATCACGAGCTTGGACTTGTCGTAGGCAAACACTCTGCCGTCTTTTTTTGCGTCGAACAGCGCAAGTTTTTTTAAGCGAGCAAGCGATTTTTTGCACAAATCGATATTTTTGCTCCACTCCGAGCACAACTCGTTTGCTCTATCTTCGAGCATACGCACGCAACCGTCCATAGACGCCATCAGCACGTACGAGGGCGAACTCGTTTGAAACACCGCAAGGTTTTTGTCCACTATTGCCGTGTCCACCCTGTCCGTACACACCGACAGCAATGCGGTTTGCGTGAGAGACGGAAGCGTTTTGTGCAAGCTGTTGACAACTATGTCCGCACCCAAAGTCCTTGCGCTTTCGTGAAACTTTTTGCAAAGCCCCAAATGCGCGCCGTGCGCCTCGTCCACAAACAATATCGCGCCATGTTCGCGGCAAATTTCCGCAATGGATTTTATATCGCTGATTATGCCCTCGTAGGTCGGCGAAGTGACGACGACAAGTTTTATATCGGGGTTTTCCTCAAACGCATTCTTCACGCTCGAGGGATAAACCGAGCCGTAAAAGCCGTATTCTTCAAAATACGTCGGCATGACGTACACGGGATTCAAGCCAAACACTTCGACGGCATTGAAAACGGACTTGTGGCAGTTTCTCGCAACGAGGATTTTGTCGCCCTCTTTGCACACCGAGCTTATTGCCGCAAGCACTCCGCCCGTGCTTCCGTTAACCAAATATCTTGCGTGCTTCACGCAAAAAACGTCGGCGGCAAGTTTTTCGGAATCTAAAATTATTCCGTTTGCGTCGTTGAGGTTGTCAAAGCCCTCTATCTCGGTTATGTCGATTTTTTGCGCACCGTACAAATAGTCGAAATCCGCGCGCTTGTGTCCGGGCATGTGAAAAGGCACGATTCTGTTGTCGTCGTGCTTTTCAAGCAGTTTTGCAAGGCTTGTTTCGTCGTGCTTTTTGACGTCGGAAGCGCAAAAGCCCTTTTTCAATCCCGAAATAACGTTTTTTATTTTTTCTTTCATAATTCGATTATAACATTATATATTCAAAAATGCTATGGAAAATCTTTTGGGAGTGTGATATAATATGCTCGCTTGCAAAATTTGCTCAAAAATTCTCGAATTTCAGGCAAAAACGCAAGGAAAATTCCGCATTTTTTCGCAAAGCGTTGCAAGCGATGCGGCAAATCGTCAACGCGAGGTGCGTATGAAGAACAAACTTTCAATCATATCGGCAATTTTGGTTTTAGTTTTGTCGGCGACATTTCTATTTGCGTGCGCACAAAAAGACGACGCACCCGTTGCGGTTGACTACAAACAAGACAACTCCTTTGCCGTCAACACCGTTGAGGACGACTCCGCACTTGTTTTCGAGCCGATTGCCGACCTCGTTTACGGCGAAAACGGCAAATCCTACAAAAAAGTTGCCTACCGCTACGGCGTAGTGTTTTATACCGGGCTTAACATAAATGCAAGCGAATACAGTTACCTCGGCAATGCGCTTGCAAAGCAAGGTTATCTTGTGATAATAAAAAAAGACAAAACCTCGTTTTACAACTATACCGCAACCGAAGAAGCTTTCAACAAATATCCGACCGTCAAATTTTTTATAGGCGGTCATTCCTCCGAAGGCGGAGCAACGGCTATTCGCAGGGCAAGTGAACACGAGCAATTAATCGTCGGTGCGCTTCTATTCTCCCCCGTAAGCAGACAACACAAAGTTCTTGACGAAAACGGCAATCCCCAAAAGGACGAAAACGGCATTGAAATTCAAATTGCCGACACTCTTGCAAACTCATCTCTGCCCACCCTTCTTCTTCTCGGCGATTCCGACAAAGTTCTAACCGAAAGCCAAATTGCCGACACACTATCGAAAATGCCGTCTAGCCACACAAAACAAGTCATCGAAGGTGGCACGCATATAGGTTTCGCAAGCATTGACAGTGTGGACGATATACCAATCAAACTTCCCAATTATCAAGCAGATTTCGAAGCGTCGGATAACATTCAAAAAGAAAACCAACGCGCGCTTACAATTCAATATTCGCTTGAATTTATGAAAAATCTGACGAAATAGCCGCTCGTTTTATATCAAAAAAGACGCCGAAAAGCGCAGTTTCCATAGGGAATTATTAAAATTAAATTTTTGGATTGCGTTTTCAGACGATGATAAAAAGGCTCGCGGAAAATTTCCGTGAGCCTTTTGCTATTAAAGAAAGATATGGATAAATTATATTGTTCCGTCGATGCCTTTGCAAATAAGAGAAATCGTCATATTTATAATCTCTTCGAGCGGAATTCTTTTCCCGCCGTCTATCCAGAATTTATATATTTCAAGAGTTGCGGCGCGCATAAACGCTAAAGCCATTTGTTCCTTTTCGTCGGCGTTCGGCACGGCTTCGCTTGCCACTTTTCTCATCATCTGCCCGCGAATGTGATTGAGCGTATAACTTCCGCCGCAAGTGATTTTTTCGTAAGCTAAGCCTTGTTCTGCCGAAAAAGTGAAAAACTCACGCGTTATTTGCGCCGCATCTTTCAATCTTCGCAAACCTTTTGTCCGCTCGATATATTTTCGGGATAATTCTCCCTGCATTTCCGCAAGCACGTCGTCTAAGTCTTTATAATAGGTGTAAAACGTCTTCTTGTTGATTCGCGCTCTTGCGGCAAGTTCGGTTACGGTGATTTTTTCATAGTCTTTTTCGCAAAGCAATTCTTCAAACGCTCCGCGAATGGCTGACACCGTTTTTTGCACTCTTAAATCTTCTTTTCCCGTCAAAATCATATCATTTATTCCTTTTTTGTAACTACTCCGCAATTTTCGTTACATAAGTAACGTAGTCAAATCATCTGTCCGTTACAAAACGTTTTCATCGTAGTATACTACACTCGAAAGTAGATAAGTAACCACAGTTACATTATAATCCGTTTTCAATAAAAATACAAGGAGTTTTTATGAAAAATCTGATTGTTTACTATTCCCGAAAGGGACAAAACTATTATAACGGCGCGATTAAAAACCTGACGAAAGGCAACACGGAGATTGCTGCGGAATTCATCAAAGAAGAAGTCGGAGGCGACTTGTTTGAAATCAAAACGGTCAAAGACTACCCCGAAGATTATTACGCCTGCATCGACGTGGCGCGGTCGAAACTCCGCGAAAACGCGCGCCCGGAATTGCAATCTTATCCGAAAAATTTCAGCGATTACGATAACGTGTTCGTCGGCTTTCCGAACTGGTGGGGCACGATGCCCATGGCGGTGTTCGCCTTTCTTGAAAAATACGATTGGTCGCGCAAAAAAATATTTCCGTTCTGCACCAACGAAGGGAGCGGTCTCGGTTCGAGCGTAAGAGATATAAAAAGCATCTGTAAAGGTGCGGACGTTTCGGACGGATTAAGCGTTATCGGACATAAAACACAGGATAGCGCCGAACAGATTAAAATCTGGGCGAAAAACGAAATAAAAAATAATTAAAGGAGCGTAAAAAAATGGAACAGAATTACATTACCCTTAACGACGGAAACAAAATCCCGCAATTCGGTCTTGGCGTATATATGATACGCGGCGACGAAGAAACGGAAAAAGCCTGTCTGAAAGCCTTGGAAATCGGATATCGCCATATCGATACCGCGCATGCCTATCAAAACGAGCGCGGTGTAGGTTCGGCGGTAAAAAAGAGCGGTATTCCGCGTAAAGATATCTGGATAACGTCCAAACTGTGGCCGAGCGAGTACGGCGAAGGCAAAACGATGAAAGCGATATCAAAAATGCTTGACCGACTCGATACTCCGTTCATTGACTTGCTTTTGTTGCATCAGCAGTTCGGCGATTACGTCGGAGCGTGGAAAGATATGGAACGCGCTGTTGCCCTTGGTTTGGTAAGATCGATAGGAATAAGCAATTTCAATGAAAATCTCGACGATTTTCTGCTGCACGCCGAAACAAAACCGTCGGTTATTCAAGTGGAATGCCACCCTTATTTCGCTCAGCACGATCTCAAAAAGAAACTTGAGCCCTACGGAACGGTTGTGGAAAGCTGGTATCCGCCCGGACACGGCGATCCGTCATTCCTGAACGAGCCGATATTCGTCGAACTCGGCAAAAAGTATCGCAAAACGCCCGTACAGATTATTTTGCGTTGGCACGTTCAGGAAGGCAATATCGTATTTCCGAAATCAACCAACCCGCAGCATCAAAAAGACAATATCGACATTTTCGATTTTGAACTTACTGACGAAGAAATGGCAAAAATAGCAAAACTCGATTGCGGCAAGAGATATTTCACTCTTAATCTGAAAGAACAGGAAGCGCATTTGTCTGCTTTCACCCCTGCGGATTAAAATCAAGCGAAATAAAAAAAATTACGGTCAATTTTAAGACTTGCAAAAAGTCGTATAAGTCCAAGAAATTCATTAACTTACCGAAAGAAGACTGGGCAATCTTTGAAAACACGCAGGAAGCAATCATCGACAAGCAGACTTTTGAAACCGTTCAGAAAATGCGTCAGGCAAAACGCAGACCGACCGATATGGGCGAAATGAGTCCTCTTTCGGGACTGATTTACTGCGCCGACTGCGGACAGAAAATGTATCTTTGCCGTTGCACGACAATGAAACAAAAAGAATACTTCAACTGTTCGACTTACCGTAAAAAGAAGAGAAAATACTGCACTTCTCATCAGATAACGGTCGAAGCGTTGGCTGTTCTGATTCAGGACGATTTGCGGAGAACGATTTATTTTGCGCAACAGCAAAGAGAAATGTTTTTGCAGACGTTACGAAAGAACGCCGCAACGAGAACAGAAAAAGAACTGAAAGAGTATTCAAAGGAAATCAGAACTTCGGAAGAACGTATCGAAAGGCTGGATAAAATTATTGAAAGCCTTTACGAAGATAAAGTCGAAGGTAAGATTTCCGAAGAACGATACTTAAAAATGGGCGATACATACGAAACCGAGCAAGCCGGTCTGAAAGAACGGGTTAAAACGTTAAAGTCGGAAATCGCAAAAGCGAAAGAAGACGACGATAAAATTCTCGATTTTATGATGCTTATTTACAAGTATAACAGTTTTGAAGAACTCACGCCCGAAATACTTCGTGCGTTCATCGAAAAAGTCGTTGTACACGAAAAGACGAAAGTAGACGGACATTACAGACAAACGGTAGAAATCTTTTACAATTTCGTCGAAGCAATCGACCGACCGATATGGGGTAACGAACTCTCTGACGATGATGATTGAAACCAACAAATAACAAGAGAAAAGGCGTGGCATAACGCCACGCCTGACTCTGAACCTTGCGCCTTTACCTGAAATTCCCTATGGAAACTGCGGTAAAGGCGTCTTTTTTATATGTTTTTTCGTTTATTTTTCATATGTTTTGCGTTTGTTTTTTCGTATTCTTCTTTGTTTCCGTCGTATAAACTTTGCTTTCAACGCACGGCACAAATTTGATACGTTTTTAACGCTTCACTCGCACGATTTCGGTTGACGTTTCTCTGACGTATCTCTCTTGAAGCAATCTTTGGGATATTCCGTCGATTGCGCCCTCGTGCTTATCGTTTTGGCAAGAAAGTTCAAGCACGTAAGTCATCACCGCAACGAGCATCATGTTCGGGAAGGGAATCATCGTGCCGGTGTCTATCATCGAATAGCCTTCGAAGCCAATCCACGCAACGCACACGAAAAACGCGAATTTGAATTGTTTTGTCATCATCTTCACGCACAATCCCAAACGCACGACGTAATAATACACGTATGCGGCAATGCCGACGATTCCCATACATCCGAGCACTTGGAACAGCGTGGAATGGAACCAGTATTGTTTCATATCGTTGAACATACCGGGGCCGTAGCCGACGTAGCCCATGCCCGCACCGAAGATAGGATGTTGTTTAAACAGCTCCCACGCCTCTTTGTACAGGTCGCTTCTGCCCGACGTCATATCGCCCTCGCCCACGTGAATTCTGTCGCCAAGGCTCTCGATAAGCCCTCTTACGACGTCTTTTCCTATCGCACATAATATGACGGCGACGACGATGCAAGCGGCAAAATATATCGCTTGACGTTTGCGGTTCGGTGCTTTGCAGATTGAAAACGCAATGCCGAATACGAGCGCGATAAATCCGCAAAGTATCCCGCCTCTTGAAAGAGTCATGCAAAGGCAGAAGTATTGGAAAAACGCCATAAGAATGTACGTCCACCCTTTCGTCGACCTTGTGGAAAGATAAAGAGCCATAGGCGCGGAAAAGAGCAAAAACGTTGCGATGTTGTTGCGATTGCCCCAACCGACGTTCCAGTACGCACTTGCCCAATCGCTCGGTGAAACGTTCGAACGAGCAATAATCACGGCCATCTCGACGCACACGGCAAAGCCTATCCACATCACGACCTTTGCAAAATACTTTGCATAGTCCCTGTTTTCGTCCTTTTTTATGAAGTTTGCAAAGAGCAAATACACAAACAACACGCCTATGCCCAGCGCAAGCACGTTGGGAAGCGCGGTGAGATAATTTTCTTTTGCCACGACTCCCACTCCGCCGAGCAACAGCGCGACGCTGGTTGCGATTTGCGGACAAAACATCTTTCCGAATACGAAACGCTGTTTTTGTTTGACTTTTGAAATCGTGTTTCTGACAACGAAAATTACGATTGCGACGCACAGCGGAATAAAAGTCGGCCAAAGGTACGCAAACTCGTCCACTTTGTCCTTGTAAATCATCAGCATTGCTCCGAACGCATTGACCGAAAGGGGCAAAATATCGTCCGAAAACACCAAAACTATGCTCGACACCAGTATAAGAGCGACAAAACCGAAAGTCGCATTTTGCGTTGTCCACGCCGTGACCACGATTGCCAAAACGAGAAGAATATACAAATCCGTGTACGCAAACTTGCGTACGCCCTCTTGCGCAAATAACAATGCGCTTTTGACTTTTTTCAAGTTTTCTTTCATCAAAAGTAATCTACGCGCGAAACCCCAATAGTTTTCCCCTGCGCGTCCGCCGAAAAAAATCGGTGCGTTTATCCTTTGAATTATTCACGCAAAAATGCGTGTTTTTCGTGCGATTTTTTGTGTTTATCGCAATTATATTTTGTGTGTTTCGACAAAAGTTTTTGCACGTTCCGTCGATATTTTATCCAAAATTATGCAAAAAAGCGAACATGCAATTATGCCGTCCGCTTCGCACAATCAGTCGATATTGACGACGATTTTGCTGTATTGATAGGGATATTTCACGCAATTTTCCACAACTTGCGGCACTTCCTCGAAGTTTGCCGCCGCGCTGATAATACCGCTTGTTTTCACAATCTTGTTTGCAAGAAGGTTGATTGCCGACGACATGCTACCCTCGCCGTTCGAAACGCCTTTCACTTTGAGTTGCTTTTTCAAAATGGGGTATGCGTCGATTGCGTGCTTTGCGCGGGTTGCGTAACCTGCGATAATCACGTCGCCCTCGTTTTTGACAAGACGGATTGCGGAATTTATATCCACGCTTTCGCCTGCGAACACCGCCGCCTCGCTCATTCTTCCGCCCGTGATTTCCTCGACTCTGCGTTCGAGATTGTCGTAGGTAGGATTGAGCGTATAGCAAACGCCCCATTTTTGAGCAAGCGCGAGCTTGTCCGAATCCAAATCTATGAGAATCGGCACAAACTGATAATAGTTTGCCATTTGCGAGATGATAAGGCCGAGAGTGCTTGCGCCCAAAATCACGATATAATCGCCTTTTTCAAGGTCGAGAGCTTCGAACACGTTGTCGCCCATAGCGATGTACTCCGCAAACAACGCCTCTTCGTCGCTCACTCCGTCGGGGAGCGGAAAAACGTTTTCGAAAGGCACGCAAACGAAATCTCTGAGCAAACCGTCAACGTCAACGCCCATGGTTTTCACGACGTCCACGCCGTGATCCTGCGCTTTGACGTATGGGCTTACGACAACGCGCGCGCCCAATTTGAGCCCGCTCTCTTCGTCCGCCTCCGAAACGTACGCCACCGCCGAATGTCCCGGCGTAATCGCATTGTCTTTTGAACGGGTTGCGAAATTTGACATATCCTGCGAGGATACGGCAACTTTGGACAATTTGAGTTTGACTTGCCCCTCTTCTCTGACGCTGGTGCTTTCAACAAGCACTGCGCCTTCGTCTTTGTTTATAAACCATTGTTTCATAATTGTCGTTATTATATCACATAAGGATAAGGAACGCAAGGACAAAACCTAATCGAAGATTGCGACGTCGGTTTTGACGGCAATAACTCAATCATTTTGCCAGCACTCTTACGTAGCTTTTCAACCCTTCGGGCTTATCCTTGGATATCTGCCACTTTTCTCTTGCGATCGAGTCGTCAGCATAGAAATAAATCTGCTTGTTTGCCCAGGCGTTTTCAAGTTGACGGTTCATAATACCCGACTCGAACACCATATCGAACACGTCGCTATGCGTGCCCACGTACACGACGTCGCACTTGTTTTCGATGATGAAATCCACAAGGTCGTCGCGAAGCATGAACGCAAGTTGCGAATCGCTTATCACAAAGCCGCCGGCACACTCCTTGCAAGGCTGCAACATAAATTCGTCAAGGGGCGCGCGCGTCTTTTTGCGCGTAAGTTCCACAAGCCCGAGCGACGTAAAACCGATTGTAGACGTTTTCATTCTGTCGCGTTTCAACGCCTCTTTCAGCGTTTCCAGCACGCTTTGACGATGCTCTTCGACGGTCATGTCGATAAAGTCTATTATCACTATTCCGCTGATGTTGCGGAGTCTGAGTTGAACGGCAATGCTCTCCGCCGCCGCAAGATTCGTTTTATAAACGGTGTCTTCGAGATGGCTCGTGCCTACGAATTTGCCCGTGTTTACGTCTATCGATGTCAATGCTTCCGTCTTGTCTATCACAAGATACGCGCCGTTTTGCAACCACACTTTTCTGTCGCAAAGGTGGTTTATCTGCGCCGACACGCCGTAGTATTTCATTATATTGCGCTCGCCCTCGTACAGCACTATGAGTTTGCCGATTTTTCCTGACAGCTTTTTTACGACCGTTGCGTCGTTTGCCACAACCTCGTCGACGTCCTCGTACATTGTTTCGCGCACCGCTCTTTCGAAAAGGCTTGCCTCTTCGAACACCAACTCGCCCTCTTTTGCCGCCGCATAATCTTTGCGGATTTGCTCCCAACGCTCTTTGAGAGCGTCCATCTCGTTTGACAAATCGTCGTCGCTCGCCTTGTCCGCTGCGGTGCGGATGATATATCCCATACCATCGGGGCATATCGAGGAAACGTACTCTTCGAGATAAGCTCTTCTCTTTCCGTCCTCGATTTTTCTCGACGCGCCCGTGAACGAGGACAGCGGAAGCAACACGAGATAAAATCCCGGTATCGTAACGTCCGTCGTAAGTCTTGCGCCCTTTTGCCCCAAAGGCTCTTTTACGGCTTGGCACATAATGACGTCGCCGGGAGAAACGTTGAAAGTTTTGTTGCCTTGCGGCATATCTCTTTCAAGCCCTCTGCTGTCCACAAGCGAATCGCCCGTATATAAAAAACCGTTGCGTTCCTCGCCGATGTTGACGAAAGCCGCCTGCATGCCGCATATGACGTTTTCCACTTTACCCTTGTAGATATTGCCTACAATGCCTCTGAAATTTGCACGTTCGACGGAAAAATCTTCAAGGTTTCCGTCATCGACAACAGCCGCGCGCGTACAATACGGCGTGTAGTCGAGAATGAGTTGTTTCATTTTGATATATTCCTAAAAAATTGATATCTTTTAAGAGCGCAAAAACGCAAAAACGAACTATACGCCCAAAAGGCGCAAGTCCGCTTCTATTTTTGCAGATATTGGTCGACTTCCACGAGTTTTCCATCGACGTCGACGTATTGAGCGACTTTTTCAACGTCGCAAAGTTTCAAATCCTCACAAAGAATTTCGTTGAGTTTTTGAAGTATTCTGTCGGGGCGCAGATTGACGCTTCCCGACGCAAGGCGCGCTACGAGTTTTCCGTCCTTTTCAAAGAAAGAGAAAATTTTGCTCGCCATGTTTTCGGTGACGATTTCGCCCTTCTTTTCGTAGCTTATTTCAAACTTATCGCCTACTTCTATTTGTCTGTAAGGCGTATTGAAAACAAAGTCCGCGCAAACCACTTTTGCTTGCAAATTGGGATTTTTCTCACAAGCAAACACCTTGCTTGCTTTCAGGTCGTCGGGCACTGCCGCGTTGAACTTTTCAAACACGACGTCCGCGCTCTCGTTCGTATCCAGCGTAAGATATTCCGCAATCGACGAAATACCCAACGAAAGAGGTGGTGAAAAATACATCAGAGCATGAGGGTTGAAGCCTTGCGAATAATTTATGCTGATTTTGCCGCGTCTTATAACCCTGTCCATATGGCGCAAAAGATCGATGTGCGATATAAAGCATACGCTGCCCGTTTTTCGATATTTGAGGACTATCATATCGTACACCTCCCAAGTCTGTTTGCGCCGCATCCGTTGCAGCCTTCGCGACAATTTTTGGTGGTTACGCCCTCGTATGCAAGCTCACGCTGTTTGAGCAAATATTTTTTGCTCACACCCGAGTCGATAAACTCCCACGGCAAAGTTTTGTCAAGGGGGATCGCTCCGTAATAATCTTCCATTTTAAGATTGCAATCGGCAAAGGCTTTTTGCCATACGTCCCACTTGAAATGCTCGCTCCAACCGTCGAATTTCGCGCCGAGATTATACGCTCTTTCGATGACGTAGGATTGTCTTCTGTCCCCTCTTGCCAAAGCGGCTTCGAGCACCGATGTTTCCGCGCCGTGCCATGAGAAAGTTACGCCCTTAATTTCGCGCAAAAGCCCTCTCAAATAGTTTTGTTTGCGTTTCATCTCGTCCATTGAAATTTGCGCTTCCCATTGGAAAGGCGTGCAAGGCTTGGGAATGAACACCGCACAACTGACGGATATGTTCAAACCGCGCTTTGAGCGTTTTTGCCAATAGAGTTGTTTAAGGCGTTTGCAAATTTCGGCAATGCCTTGAATATCCTCGTCCGTTTCGGTGGGAAGTCCCATCATAAAATAGAGCTTTACGCTGTCGTAACCTGCCTCGAACGCAACGGAAATTTTGTCGATTTCCTCTTCGGTTACATTTTTGTTGATGACGTTGCGCAATCTTTGCGTGCCTGCTTCGGGCGCAAACGTGAGTGAGCTGCGACGAGAATTGTTTGCCATATCCGGCTTGAAACTGCTTATTCTCAAACTGGGCAAAGCAAGATTTATGCGCTTTTGTTTGCAATACTCTCCAAGCTCCGATTCCAGCTCTTCGAGTCCCGTATAATCGCTTGTGGACAGCGAGCAAAGGGAAATCTCGTTGAATCCCGTGCTATCCACCATTTCTTTTGCGATTTCCGCGCAACGTTTCGCACTGCGTTCTCTTATAGGTCTGTACCAAAAACCTGCCTGACAAAATCTGCAACCGCTTGCGCAACCGCGATAAAGTTCGAGCGTGGCTCTGTCGTGTACCGCCTCGATGTTGGCAACAAGCGGATGCGTGGGATATTCGGCGTTTTCAAAGTCTTGAACGACCGCTTTCACAACCGTTTCGCCCTCTTGATGCAAGGACGGAACGTATGCGCCTTCCATACCCTTGACTTTTTTCAAAATCTCTTGTTTGGAAAGCCCTTGTTCTCTGCCCTCGGTGACGACTTTGAGAATCGCTATATCCGCATCCTCGCCCTCGCCCACGAGAATTATGTCGAAAAAGTCCGCAAACGGTTCGGGATTCACCGAGCAAGGTCCGCCGGCAAGCAATATGGGATAGGAATCGTCCCTGTCCTTTGCTCTGAAAGGAATCTGCGCCAAATCGAGCATATAAAGCACGTTTGTGTACAAAAGTTCGAAGCCGACCGAAAAACCGACGACGGTGAAATCTTTGAGCGGTTTTTTCGTTTCGAGAGATAAAAGCGGAATGTTGTTTTCTTTGAGTTTTTGCGCAAAATCGGGCGCGGGAGCATAGCAACGCTCCGCAACGTAACCGTCGGTCTTGTTGACGATGTCGTAAAGAATCGCAACGCCGAGATTGCTCATTCCGATTTCGTAAAGTTCGGGAAAACAAAACACCATATCCCCCTTGCGATGTTTGTTCATATCGGGGATATTCCACTCACCGCCCGCATATCTTGCGGGCTTTTCGACTTCGCCGAGCAAAGCGAAATATTTTTGTTTGTAATCTTGATTTTGCATCGCTGTATCTTAGTTGTTTTTATTAGGTTCAAATAAAGTTCTTTGCCTCGTTTGTCCGCTTGCGCACGAAATGCGCACCACCAAGCAGATAATTCGGCGAAATTGCAATTCAAATTCACCTGCGTGCAAAGCACGCACCCACCAAGCAAGCACTCTCGCGGATTTGCGGTTTGAGGCTTTATCCGTCTTATTTTGAGAGCAAAGAGGGCTTGCGCGGTTAGTGATTGCGAGAACAAATACGGCTATAGC
>ERZ1034992.747-NODE-747-length-16750-cov-646.662354_pt1 | contig 16750 bp, 18 predicted proteins | sample MGYA00520695_ERZ1034992 | MGnify/ENA primary metagenome ERZ1034992 (study PRJEB33766, sample SAMN09781778) | gut metagenome | biome: gut microbiome | host: Homo sapiens | place: Madagascar | study: EMG produced TPA metagenomics assembly of the PRJNA485056 data...
CTTTGTATCCGGTTGCTGACGATGCGCCGTAGTCTCCGGTTGCTGACGATGCGCCGTAGTCTCCGGTTGCTGACGATGCGCCGTAGTCTCCGGTTGCTGACGATGCGCCTTTGTATCCGGTTGCTGACGATGCGCCGTAGTCTCCGGTTGCTGACGATGCGCCACAGTTTCCGGTTGCTGACGAAACTCCTTTTCTTGAATCACTATCAGATTCCTTTTTTGCTCTGCTTGACGTATATTCAATAGCCGCTTGTACAATTCCGGCAATACTCAACTTTGCTCCAATCTTGATCTTCGTAGATGCCAGCTTCGTATCCTCGTCCTTTTTCTTACTTATCTCTCCACTCTGCTCAACTTCGTGATATACACTTTCTACAGGGTTGTAATAACTAAAGCAGTCAAGAGGATATTCACAAGCGTGGAAACCTTTCTCGCATACTTCTGCCTTGTCAGTTTCGTATTCCTTGCCTTCTTCGTACTGAAATCCACGGCACGTCATATCCTTGTTAAATCCCTTGTAACCCTTAATCGTTTCTCCCATTTTCAATCTCCCTTCCTAAAAATTTGTTCACAAAGTATAGCTGCCCTTTGCCTGTAATTTTAGTTGTGCGTGTAATTCTCACACTTCCATCCGGGTTCTGCACGTTGCTTTCTTTCACTTCGAACAATCCCTGTTCGACATATCTCTGCATCGGCATGTTGCGTGACGAACCGCTCTTACACAGATAACCATTGTTTCTCAACCATTCAAACAACCGCTTCTGCCCGATCTGATAACCATTCTGACAAATCAGCTTCGCCAAATCTCCGATAAGAATAGATGTCCGGCTTGTTGCCACGGCATCTGCAAATATCACTTTCGGTTTCATCCGCTCAATTCTTGCCTGTTTCTGCTCAATAATCTTGTCTCTTTCAGCGATCTTGTTATGTGCCACAAGCAACGCCTTTGAAAGCAATTCATCGTCAGACAGTGTTTCTTGCCCGGATATATAGCCGCCGTTCTTACGGATTGACGGAAGAACCTCTGATGTAACCCAATCTGTAAAGCGTTCTGCGGATTCTTTTCTGCTTTGAAAGATTGTCTTGTAAAGGTTTGCTTCACTGATAAATGTCATTTTCTGCATTCCACCCTTTGTAGGGGTATCCGCAGTATGGATACCCTTTTCGGATAACCTCTGCTTAACATTTCCTACATTGGATATTTCTAATGCTTTGCACACATCTGCTAAGCAAAACATAGGTTCATTATTCGCTACTACTGTTCGAATTTCTCCAAACTCTTCATTATTAAAAATCTGTAATTCGTTCATTTCTGCTCCTTTCTGTGTTATACTCTCCTTATAAAACGAAGGGAGGTGTTTCCATGGATATTGATTTAACAAAAGTTACAGAGGTAAGGCTTGTTCGAGTGAAAGAAACCTGCAACAATTTGATAAAAGATGGTTGGAAACTAATAAATGTGTGCAGTTATTCGGACCCATTCGAAAAAGAATCCGGCACGGAATTTACACTTGCTCGGTTTCAATAACCTTTGCCATAATGTAGATTGTTGGTGTGGTGGATGTGTTCATGTTGAGATATGTCCACCCATCATCAAGCAACTTGTTTGCTTCATCCACGGTTACTTCTTTAATTGCTTCGATTTTTCTCATTATTCCACCTCGCTTTCTAAATCTGAAAAATCTGTAACCGGCATAGACAAATAATTCGCAATTAAAATCATTGTGTCTAACTTTGGCTTGCTCTTATCGTTTTTCCAATCTGATAAAAGCATTGGCGAAATATTAAGATCTGTTGCTACTCTGTAAGGGGTTATTCCTTTTTCAGATAATTTCTTCTCGAATTTTGAATATGATTGACCATATTTTCTGATTTTCGACATAAAACTTCTCCTTTCCTTAAAAATTCATTGCAATTATTAAGGAAATCCGTTATAATGAAATCGTCGAATAACAATATAACAAAACAGCCTAGATTTTAAGGATTTCCTTAATCTAGGTCTAGTATATTATGGTTTTCTTTAATTGTCAATAGAAAAATTAAAGATTTCCTTAATATTTTGGAGGGCATGTAAAATGTATGAAATATACCAAAAATTACTAGACATGAACGGAGTAAAAAGCGCAGATGTAGCAAGAGCTACAGGAATATCCAATATGACATTTTCGGATTGGAAAAAAGGAAAATCTACGCCTAAGATGGATAAAATTGAGAAAATAGCAGAATACTTCGGTGTTACAACAGATTATATGATGGGTAAGAAGTCGGAAGTGCCATCTGCGTCAATGGCGGACGAACATTTTGAACTAATTAAATTATACTCTTCACTTTCAGAAGCAGATCAGAAAGCGATCATGCAAATAATGCGTAGCATGGCTAAATAATAAAGGGGGATTTTATATGGATAATCAGAAATCTAACAACTATATGATATGTCCTAGATGTAATCAATATATTCCTTATGGCTCTTTTTTTTGCAATTATTGTGGATTTCAATTTCAGTATCAAAACAATACTCAAATTGATACAAAGTCAAAAAAGAAAACCGAAAGCCCATTGAGCGCATTATCTGGAATAATCAGTCTTGTTGGTTTTTTAACTTTTGGATTTTTGATTATTATAGGATTTATTATTGCTGTGATAGATTTGGCAATCGGTCAATTCAAAAAATATGATAACCACATTCACGCTTGTTCTTGGTTTTCGGTTGTATTGTTTATAATTTTAATAATTTTAATGATTTTTGGCATGTATAGAATAATATAAAAATAAAGGCAGAGAAAAAATCTCTGCCTTTTCTCAATTCCACTCTTTGATGGCTAACTCAATAAACCTAATCAAGTAGTCAATCAATTTCTCGTTTGTAATCTGTGCAATCATATCGCACAACTTCTGTCTCTTCTCTTCCACGTCGTAACCCCCTAACACATAATTTCGCAAATCCATACGCCTATTATAGAACACATGTTCTTTTGTGTCAATATTTAAGGGGAGAATGTAATAAATATAGGGCGATAGCGATCAACTACCGCCCCGACCAGAATATTGAGGGGGATTCTGGTGTTCCTATTGGGAACATATTTATAATAGCACTATGTCATTGATATTTCCACGTAAATCGTCCGCCAAAGTTCGACATTATTCCGACTTGATTCTTACGGATTCAATTCTCTTCGCAAGTCCGACAGTTCCTTGAAGGTTGCCGAAGCCTTCCGCCCATCCGATTGTCTGAATGTGACATTGAATAACCGCACCGTGGATTTCAATGGCTTCAAGACGTCTTGCTTCTCCTGTCGTTCCGATGATTGTGTCCTTGGTAATGATTCCATAATCTCTCCATCCAATTCCCTGGATGTGTGCTTTTACAGAAATCTGTCTACCAGCCGGATCAATTTGGATTGCTTCAAGTCTCTTTGCCTGCTGCGTTACTCCGGCTTCTTCGCCCTCGTTCTTCCAATCTGACCATCCGTATGTCTGTTGATGTACTCTATACTTCATAACTCCTTTTACCTCCTCGATATCATAATTAGGTCTGCCATATCCATAAATACTGTTTGAATCGATGTCGTAAGACTTCTTGCATACGCCACCGCCATTCGCAACAACACCGCTTGCACCGGACGTATTTCCTTCGATAGTGTAAACCTTGTATCTGTCAACTGCATATACAAGTCCTGTGTGTTTCACGTTTGATGCAGTTCCGAAGAAAACCTGATCTCCGACTTGCGGATTCGATGTGAAAAATCTTCCAATCTGTTTGAAATAGTCAGCAGAATATCCGCATCCGGCTCCAAGCGACTTATCCGGTTGATTCAACAGCTTCTTTGCGTTATCAACACCGAATGCTTGAATAAAGCACCAATCAACAAACACGTCACACCATGCGTATCCGTTCTTCCTGCCATTGTAGAAGTTCGGATATTTTGTGTCGATATCGTTTGCGTATTTGGTGTAGTTGTTTGTTCCGGCGTTTGCGGTCTTGTCGTACAACTGTGCGTTTGTTGACTTTTCAAGATAGCCAACCTCATTCATTGCCACCGCAATTACTTTGCTTGCATATAATTCCATATGCACACCTCCTAAAATAAAAACATCAAAACAAGACCTACATATTCCATTAGGTCTAAAAATTATATAAAGCCATTATAGGCGATATATCGTTATGCTACTCTTCTATGCTCGATTCTTGCCGTGTCGTCGTCAACGATACAATACCGCATTGTGACATCCAAACTTTGATGTCCGAGAATCTTCTGTAAACATTGAACCGACATACCCTTATTAAGCGCGTTTGTTGCAAATGTCCTACGGAACCTATGCGGATGTGCGTTATCGACTTCGACTTTCTTAGCAATAGATTTTATCAGTTTTTCAATACTCTGCTTACTCCAACGCTTCCCGGATTTATTTGCAAAAAGCGGAGAATCCGCATTGATCTCTCTATCAGATATATACTCTTGCAAATAATGCATCGCCGTTCGAGATATATAGACCTTACGTTCCTTATTTCCCTTCCCTTTTACGATTGCTTCTTCACGTAAGAAATTTACATGCGAAATATCAAGGTTCACAATCTCACTCACACGGCACCCGGTCGTCATCATAAATTCAATCAATGCCCGATCTCTCTTAGAGTGCCTTGTTTCCATCGTTGCACACCGCATTTTCTCGATATCATCATCGGAGAACGGAAGTTTTACTTCTACTTCTGATTTTATCTTTGCAATTCTAATCATCGGACTTTTGATTATAATTTCTTCCTTGGCTAACCAAGAAAAGAACGACGACAGATTTCTACGGCGATTATCAACCGTAGAATTTTTAACTCCTGTCCTCTGATACTCTGATAAGTGATACCGGATATCGTTTGTGTTAATATCCGGTATCTGCTTGTTAATATCTCTAAGCATTAAATCAATAGACAGAGCGTATTGCTCGATTGTTTCTTCTGACTTTCCCTCTAGCCTCATAGATGCTATAAACCTCTTTTTCAATCTGTCGTTGACATCATTACAGAATCCAACCTCGTTAGATTTTCTTTGTACGTTGTAATTCACAAGTACCTTGCAAATAACATTTCCAAGCATAAACATCTGCTCTTTGCTCAACAATGGCTGCATAGCTTCCATAATTTCATTTCTCATCATTTCTTCCATCGTAAAATCCTCCTAAAAAGTTTTTTAGGAATGATTATACCACCGCTGTCAAGTCCTGATTGAAATAAACTAAACTCGAAGATTGTCGTGAAAACATATAACGTCGCTGGAACAGGTTACAATTTCTTGTTTGTTGGCAGAGAGGGGTATATGGCGGCTGTCTACAACAGTAAGCGAAGCAAAAAAGCAGTAAATGTAATCGCATATGCTTTCGATGATACGAATAATTTATATGACGTGTGGGTTGATGGTACAATAGCTACAACAGAGTCTATCGAACTGACGGTTGTCTGGATCAACATGTAATCCAATCACCTTGCCAATAATACGATGGTAGGTTCTATCCAATCACTATTAATGCAATTCAAGTACCATCCAGCGGCAGTCCTAAAATATCTATCCGTTGTTTTTTTGATGCCAAACATAGCGAAATTACTTGAACTTTGGTAGTAGCCGCCTAATCTGAGTATACGATCTTCAGATGCTGAAATAATCTCTGTTACACTTGGGTATGTCGCTTCTGCTAATACTTGATTGTTATAAGTTAATATGAATTTGAACTCTTCATATTTTGCAACCATCTCTGCCGTTATTTGTACAGCGGTGCTAAATGTTATCATAGTCCATTTTCTATTCGAGTTTAGCGTACTTAATGCACCCGTTACAGTGCCATCTCCAAGTGAAGAAATATCCGTTGTTCCCATCTTAGACAGTAACCATCTTACGTTTTTGAAGATAGTTGAAACCTTGCTAAAAATCGAAGCATGCGTCTCTCCACTTGTCAATAGTGCCGGTGCTGTGTAATCTCCTGTTGATGAATCGTTAGAAGTGAATGTCACAACATTGGATTTGCTGTCTCCGTTAGTCGCTAAAGCTCCGATATTTGCGCATGTGATATTGACATTTCCACGGCGGAAAGATGTCTCATTTGCGCCCTTAATTCCTGTTACCGGGCTTCCGGCTAAGACATCCCACTTGCCGGCTTCTGTCTTGTAAACATTGCTTCCTGCCGGCTCTGTGATTCCAGAACCTTCAACAAAATCAGAAGTTGTTACAAATTCGTCCGATATGTTATACATATCGCCGGCAGATGCAGAACTAACCGCCGGAAGATTTGCGAATGTGACAGTTCCCATCGGTCGCAATGCTCCGCTGAATGATTCGGAGATAGCTTTTGCTTGTTCATAATACTTCTTTGCATTTGCTTCTGACGTGGCGGCGTTGGTTGCACTTGTTGATGCCGCCGATGCTTTGGATGTTGCTGTGGATGCACTATTACCAGCGTTTGTTTCAGAGGTTTTCGCGTTTGTTTCGCTTTTAGATGCGTTGGTTGCAGATGTCGATGCGGAAGATGCACTCTTGCTTGCGTTGCTCTCCGACGTTGCAGATTTGGTTGCAGATGCACTTGCTGACGATGCACTTGACGATGCTTCACTTGCCTTTGTGCTTGCCGTACTCGCTGAATTAGCAGATGCCGTCGCACTCTTTCTTGCCTGTTCACTATAATACTTTGAGTTATCCGTATCTTCTCCATCACGAACGCCCGCGCCGCCGATAGCATATGATTGCGACAACTTTGCGTTATCGTATGCTGAATTACTACTTGTTGTCGCTGAATTTGCCATAGATTCTGCTTTTGTTGCCTGCGCAGTTATCTTGGCAAAATAGCCTGTCTCCAACATTGCATCAGTAATTGAACCATTCTTAATAGATGCAGATATCTTACCCGTGGAATCAACAGAAAATGCAATCGTCGTTGAATCCTTGAACTCATATTGAGTGATAAGCGCAGACATATCGACATATTGTTTAGAGCCGTCCGATAACGTAAGCACAAGTCTCTGCGTCAAATAATCATAAGTGAAGTTCGTTGCAATCTTCTCTAAATTCGTATCATAAGTCTTAGTTGAACCACTCTTGTATGTTACTGTAATTACACCATCTGCATCATTAAGAGTAATGTCTGCGACCATACCATTGACGACTTGCGCGTCCGCTTTCAGGACATCTAATTGCACAATTCTATCATCTAACGCGTCAATTCCTGATTCTATGTGGTTCATATCCGATGCGTTGAGCGGTGTGTCTGTTGATGGTCTGTTTTTCCAAAATAATCGCTCAAACGCTTTTTTCCAACCTTGTGACATTGCTATCTACCTCCAATCTTCTTCTCTAATTCTTTTATTCTCTCGTTCTGCGATTGCACCGTTGCTACAAGGTCAGCGATCAGTTCTTCATATCGAAGTGCCTTGCCGCCTTTTTCTCCTGTGCCTATATTTGCATCGCAGTAAACCCCCCAATCACTCTGCATGGAATCGTGAAGCTCCTGCGCTATAAATCCATGATGCAAACGATCAGACGTGCCATCTTTGTATTTGTATTCCACAGGATTCAAGGCATAAATAAAGTCACTAGATTTTTTCGTGTCTAGTGACTGAACCTCTGTTTTTAAGTCCGCATCAGAAGCGACTTGAACCGCCGAATATGTTTTGATTGCATTAGTCGCTATGTTCATGCATACCAACCGGACAACTCCTGCATCAGAAAAATTTGCTTGCGCAGAAAAGAAATCGTCGCATTGCATAAACCCAATAACTCTATATAACTTAGAATTGCATTCGAACGTCATTCCGTTGTCGCCAGAATTAGAAGAACTTGCTACCACAACGCCTCTTCCGGAGACATCTGTTACCGTCATACTTGACATCTGAACCGCTTTAGAAGATACAGATGCAATAACTCCGGTAGAACTGTTTTTAATTTTTAATTCTCCGTTTGTTTCAATGTTTCCGTTTATATTTGCACCGTTGCAAGTCATTTTTCCTTCTTTGGTTACGCTGAAATTGTCAGAAGTTATCGCAATATTCTTACCTGTCAAATTTATCGTTCCTCCGGACAGAAGATTGATAACATCGTTGGCAGACAGATTTATATTATCTGAATTGACTTTAAATTCTGTTCCACTTCCTGTGTCTCCAATCAGCGATACTTGAACAATTTTGCCTGAAGAATTTACACGCAAAATAATTTGTTGTTCAGTTTGCTCAATTCGTGTAGACAACTCACTCTCTGCGTATGTCGCACGTTTAACTTCCGATTCCAAACCTTTTTCCGTGACTTGCACAGACGTCTTAACTCTCTCTGTTGTCTTGTTTAGGCGTTGGAGCTGTGCGGTCACACCGTTCATATCGTTTTCAAGCATTTCTTTTCCTTTACAGATATAAGCATCTCGAAGTGCTTTAATTCCTGTTAAGTCACGTTGAAAAACGTATGCTTCAAAGCCATATCCGTTGACCTCTCCGCTGATAAAATCTCCACATTCAACATGCGGCTGTCCTTTTATCTTCGATGAATTGATTGGCCTGTACGATATAGACGAAATCTTGCTCAACAACGCATTTGCAAGTGCTGTAATTGTTTCGTGGGTCTGGCCCATAATCACAAAGTTATCTTGCACGTAATACGGATTCTGATTATTTTCTGTAATTACCTGTGCGCCTTCCGAATCAACGATTATTACACCGTCAATATTGGACGTGAAGAAATCTTCAACAAGCGGATGCTCATACATAAGTGAAGTTGAAATATTAAATGAATTTTCGCTGCTTCCACTTCCGGCAGATGGGTACAAGTCGTTTGCCGGGTATAAATCATCGGCAGGCAACAACATAGAAGATTCAAGCGACAAATAATCAAACTTGCCGTATCTATCCATCCGACCGAATACACCGCTGATTTCGCATATCTGTTTCATCAGAGATAGTCCGTTGATTCCGCTTGATGAATCTAATTCCTTTGTAAGCATGATATTGTCTGCAATCAGTGTGACATCGTTCTGTTCCACGCCGACATACTCACATAAGCTATCTCTAAAATTCTTAACGCTGATAGGAAATGTAAGGCTGTCATACCAATCTTTAACATCAACATCGAAATACCGCATTTTATCGTATGCGGTCAGTTTCTTATAGTCTTTGCCAGCATATTTCTCAATCGTTTCCACGTAGAACACGCCCAACGGAATCTCTGTTTTTTTGGTGATAAGTACCGGCTCGATTTCATATCCTTTAATTCCGCTATTCAAATTGAATACTGTCAATTCAAAGCTGGATGCATTACAACCGCCAAATTTCAACTGTTCTTCTTCACAAATTGATTCGTGCAATGTCATTTGCTCTGAAAGCACGTCCGAACCTTTAATCGTTGGAAATGCATTATCCTTAAATTTCACTTCTAATTCGATTGGCGTTCCATCTTTGATATATAATTTTTTAATATCTTCCGAAATCTTAATCATACTGTTTTTACTCCATAAGAAATCCATGCCATTCTTGTTGATAGATACTTGATTTCCTTTTCATCAGCAAAGTACATAGTCGGTTCAAAATCAGCCATGTACATATCACTTGTCACATACTTATTTAATTCAGGCACATATACTTCAACACTTGCTTTTTTCTCAACTGCATTTGTATAGTTGGCTTGAATATTCGCAAAAATGCTTGACACCTGCGTATTATCAAGCATATTTCGTGTCTCAAATTCAACTTTCGGTGCAGTATTTTCCAAAGCCGTTCTATGTAAAATTCCATTTACATCACGTGTTGAATCCAAGTCTTGTCCGTAATTCGTTGCCTTGTAGCTTTCTGCCTTAATCATCGAAAGCGGGAATATGTAATTGCCAATTTTAATTAAGTAGCCTCTATATGCCATATAAAAACCTCACATAAAAAGGGCAGACACGCTTACGTGCCTACCCTATAATTTTTTAATATAACAATGGGTTTGTTCCTGTTCGGTTGTACGCTTGCCGGTTCGACCTCTTAACGCTCTCGAATATATCATTCGACGATATTCCTGTGTCCTTGGCAAGAAGCTGTCTAAGTAGTTCATTCTGTTCACGCAACAACCGATTTTGATCTGCCTGTGACATTGACATACCATCCACGATGCCACTTGCAATGTCTGTCGACATACGACCGGTATCAATAACTGTCGATGTGCTTGTTGCCACGTCAGTATTGATTGATGATGCAATGTCTGCCGACATGTCAGCCAAGTCTTGAAGCGGATCGGTAAACTGCAAGGACGTGTTAAAAGCAGATGTCAAATCCGTAGCCATTTCGCTTGCATCGCTTAACAACTTAGGCATAGCGCTTTCCATACCTAAACCGATGCCCGGTGGCAAGAATTGACCAATTTCTTTATTCCACAATTTTGACGGAGAGTGAATACCAAAAGCACGTTTCAATGTGGCTGTCAAACCTCTTGCAAGAGACACGATACCGCCGACAAGCCCGGCTGGACCCGTGTTGTTCCACTTGTTTGTCAATCCAATTCTAAGTCCGTTGACAAGGTTTGCTCCGATCGGGTTCCAATTCTCACGCTGAATTATTTCGGTTGTGTTTTTTGTGTGCTTATTTGTGTCAGATTCAACTCCGCCCCATTGATTATTTGCTCCGCCGCGAATTCCGGCCAAAGCACCAATGAATGCGTTAGTAACACCTGTACCGCCGCTGGAAGAACTAGCTTGCATCGTTGCAAACTTCTGTACCATGTCAGCCGCCATTCCGCCAAGCGTTGTGCCGGAACCATTCTTCATACCCGTTAAGGCATTAAGCACGGACAAGGACATACCATTAGCCGAACCTGTCGCATTTTTACTCATAACAGAAAAGTTTGTTGCAACAGACCCAGCCATTCCTTGTACGCTTGATGTCGTATTCTGTGACATATTTTTTGCGCTGTTAGATGCGCTGTTGTTCATGTTGTTGTAATCAGAAACGACACTATTTTTAGTTTGTTTAACAAGCGACGTTATTTGGTTTTTCCCATTCGCAACAGAAGCTCCAACGTTAGCCAAGCCTGTTTTTGTCTTGTTGTTAGCATCTTCTCCTGTTTGATCTACATATCCAGGAATCAATTTTAAGAATCCACCAAATTTCTCGGTCATCTTCCATGATGCTTTTTCAATTGCGTCACTAAGTGCGCCAAAAGAAGAACTTCCTGTTTTCCCTATGCTCTTTAATGGTTTTTCTCCCATCGCAACGGATCGCCATACTTTTTGCACTTGTGGAGGCAGTTCTGATATTTTTTGCTCCATAATTTTTATGTTGCTTATCTGTTCTCCTATCTGTTCTCCTATGCTAGTATGTCCTTCTTTGATTGTTTCTACCAATCCTTTGATAGCTTTGAATGGCGTATCGTATTCTCTATAATACGATGCCAACTCGCTATCTCCTAGTGATTCTGCAAGAGATGCAAGACCTGAATTCACTTGTTTTCCAATCAACTCTCCAAGTCCAAGACCTGCTGCAATGGCAATTCCTATTTGTCCTAAAGAAGCCTCTGCAGCACTTGTCTTAAAGTAGGCTGCCATTCCACTAAGCAGACCGCCGCCTGCCGCGTCTCCTACAGAAGAAGATGCAAAATGAGTAACTATTGCATTTGTAAGTTTGCTTTTAGCCAACGATGTAAGTTTAACAGCTCCAATAGCCAATGACAGAGATCCAATAGTAAGTCCTATTGCTTTAAGAATGTTTATATCTTCGCCATTATCAGTCATCCATTGGACAACAGCATCTGCGAAATCTCCAAAAGGAGTATTATTGTACAACCAATTTCCTATCTTAAATCCAATTACTGCTGTTGTAATTGAAATTGATATTGCTTTGCTAATTGGTATTGACGTGTCTCCAATTCCTGTCGATATTGCAGTTGAAAGTAAGTTTTTTAATGCCTGTTTCCCGTTTTTTAATTCAAATAGTCCAATAGTAATTAAAACTGTGTCAAGGTCTAAGTTAGTAAGAAAATCCAAACCACCTTCTATGACGTCAGACCACTCTATTCCGCTTATAGCTGAAGAAATTGCATCTTTAAGTCCATCAACCCAACCATTGATTGCTTTTGCTAAATCGTCAAAATGAAAATCTTCGAAAAATCCATTTATTCCTTCTGCAATCGATGTACCAAACTCGTCAAAATCAAAATTATCCGTAAACCCAAGAGACGCAGAAATAATAGTGTTTAGAGAATCTGCAATAGTTTTTCCTGTTGCTCGGAACAGGTCTGGTGAAATCAAACCATTAAGGAAATCAGCCAATCCCTTGCCGAAGTTCTCTGCACCCTTATATACGCTCTCCCAATTTATTCCGTTTAATTGATCTGTGAGTGCCTTATTGATATATTCTCCAAGTTGTTCAAGGTTCTTAATGCTTGACTTGTACAGTCCAGGTTCTTCCGTAACCTTAAACTTTATTCCGCCACTTGAACCACCGGAAGATGCACCACCACTACCGCCAGAGCCACCGCTACCGCCGGAACCATCGTTAGGCGTATTCAGTACATTTAATTCATCAAAGCCTTGTAACTGTTGCTTTAATTTCTTAGCATTATCTGCTGCCTTGCCTGTGCCTGATGCAAGATCATCTGCACCTGTTGCGGCGTCCTCGAAATCATCCGCAAGTGCGCCACGCTGAATTTCAAGTTTCCATCCAAATATTGCACCTAAAGCGTTGACAATACTTTCTGAAAAATTGATAACCGCATCCAATCCTTTATTAAGTGCTTGAAGCAAAGGCTTTAACATGTTGATGCCGGCATTACCCCATATAGCACCAAGTCTCTTGAAGTTCTCACCAAGTAAACGCACTTGGTTGTTCCACGTATCAGCGGTTCTCGCAAAGTCGCCCTGCGCCGCCGTAGTTTGTGCCATGACATACTGATAACGGAGCATTGTTTTTTCCGCCTGTGTCATGCTTGAAACATCGGCATTTAAGCCGTTAGCCAATGCGAACGCTTTTAAGCTAGCCATATCAAGTGAAACGCCATATTTTCTCATCGGCATGATGGTTCCTGTGAAAACGGACTGCAAATCTTCCGCAACATCAGCCTGTGATTTGTCATAGAATGACGCAATATCTCCGGCTAACTTTGTAAGATTCAGAGAAACATCTGCCATATCGTCAGATGCCTGTACATAGCCATTTGTCGACTTTGCAAGGAAGTTGTTCGCATCTCCAACCTGTTTTGCTGTAATACCCATTGCAAGACCCATTGATTGATATGTTGATGCATATTGCTTGAATGACAATTCGGACATGCCGAGGGTATAAATCGCATTCTTAGCCTGCTCTTCGACCTTATCCATAGACGGACCAAAGCTGTGACTTACGACATTTTGAACCTCTGTCAAAGCTCCGCTTATATCTATTGCTTTACGGAATACGCCCAGCGCACGAAATAACATCCAATATGTTGCATATACCTTACCGATTGCAGATGCAAGATTTAATGAGTGCTTCGATGCTTTCTTCGCAGAATTTCCCCAACTATTTAACGATGATGTAAGTCCGCGTGTCACACCGCCGACACGATTACCGTTTGATGCAAGTTGTCCGATTGCCTGCGTCATTTGTATAATGTTTGCGTTGACTGTCGGCGCGGTAGACATCGTTTGCATAAACCGCTTCAATGCTTCCGCAAGCGCATCAAGGTTCGCCGCTGTCTGTGCAGTTCTACTACCGGCAGATGCAAGAAGTCCTAATGCAGACGCAAACTGTATTGTATTTTCCGATACAACGCCGGCTTTTGACAATGAATTTATAAGCCTTTTAAGGTTTGCACCTAATAATGGTAATGCTGTGCTTGTTGCCTGTGCATTTGCTCCGGCACTCGCCAATCTTGACACCGCATTTACGACTTGAATAGTGTTGCTTGCAACAGTTTTTGAGCCATTTAATGCTGATGTAAGTTGATTTATATTTGCACCCAACTGTGCAAAATTCACGGAATTAAGACCACTCACGTTTGAATTTGACAACCGGGTAATCGAATTTATAAAATTCACAAGGCCTTTGTTGTCAAAATTCAATCCACTAAGCGTAGCAATTCCGCTTGCAAGCGGTGTCAACGTGCTTGATAACTGCGATAATTTTGAACCATCTACCGCTTCAAATTTCTGTATTCCTTTTGCAATTCGCGTAAAATCGGACAGTTTAACACCTTGGAAGCTCTGCATTGCGCCACTAAGAATATTTACGCCGCTTGCCAGCTTTTGCAGGCCTTTTGTGTCTACGCTACCTAAAGACTTAGACAGAACACCCAATTTATTTATGAGTTTATCAATCTCGCTATTTGCTTTCTGCGCTTCTGCCCCGATTTTAATTTGAAGGTTATCAATGTCTGTCGCCACGATTCCACCAACTTTCTGTCATTACATAGTAAAAAAGACGGCACAAACCTATGTTGTACCGTCGTCTGTATTCTTCTTTAATTGCGCTCTTTGCTTTCTTATATTGAAATTTGCTCGCATTGTTGCCATTTTTAATGCAAATTCTTTTCTCTGTCTTTCGATGTGTTCTTCTTCCGTCTCAATTCTATTAAGAAGCGGTCGCTCGATATATTCTCCTTTAGGGTCTTTCGCGAAATTCGCTTCGATAGCAACAGCAACAGCTTGCATGGTGTATCTACCATTAAGCCAATTAAGAGCATCAATTTGTTGTATTCTTTTGACATATCCATCTTTTACATACTCTAATTTGCGCGGATTCAAATGCTTAAATTCTTCATACGAAATTCCCATAGAATATGCCGAAGGAAAGAAACCCTTCCATATCACTTCACGGACGCTTTTGAACTCTTCTTGTGGTCCTGTGGCACTACCCTTGGTGTCTGTTCCGCATTCTCTTCCTGCTCCATCGCCTGATTCATGGTCTCGATCATTTTCTCGATTCCACTCATCACGAAAAAACCATCATCCTCCATGCATGGCATCAGCACTTCGTTGTACACGTCCGTACAAGACTTCTTTTCCTGCTTCATATATTTCTTTAACAGAGTTTTTGCTTCATCAATAGAAACCGGGTTATGTTCTAAGCATCCGGCATAAATAGCAAGCACGCAAATCTTAGGAATCGTAGCAAGCATTTCGCTTGTTCCATCAAGCATTGCAACCGCAATATTGTTTCCTGCCTGTGCCGACCGTGCAACATAAAGACCGGATTTAACCTCAAACATCTTCTGCACAAGGTCTCCCGATTCTACTGCATCAAAGCCAAACTCTAACTTATATTCTTTTCCATTAACTGTAATTGTTTTCATAATTCAATACCTTTTTACCTTTCCTCCTATGTCTTTCACATAGGAAAGGGGCAGACCGAAGTCCGCCCTTTCTGTGCAATGTTTCATTATTCATCGTATGTTGATGAATAGCTGTTTACCGCATTCGATTCTTCGTCACTCACTACTGCGGTATGTGAATCCAATGAGTGACTAACTATTCCCCCTCCGGTTCAATAACGGCTGCATCGTCCATCATTTCATCAACAACAAGAGGAATCTCCATTGTAAGAAGTCCATTCTGCTCCTTTGCGGTCTTAGGAAGTCCACTTGGCGGTGCCGCAACATAAAACTCTGCGTTTGTTAATCCAGGTGTGATCTCCTGGAACCACATACGCTTTCCACCTGTCAAAGCCTGATACGTTTTGATACATTCTTTCCATTCTGTGACTGTATCATCAGTCTTATTTACTGTTACAGCCATCGTTTCGGAAACCGTGTCTCTTCCGGGGATATTTCTTGTTTTTCTGTCGCTCAACGCCGATGCATCAATAGCCTGTGGCTCATCGGAAATTTCTGCAATATCGTTAATACGGCTTAACTCTTTCCATCCTGCTGTTGGTTTTGTGCCTGCTACAGTTTCTGGTGCATAACAGAATCTAACACCAAGTGTACTTACACCGGCTACGTTACTTGTTCCCATATTTACTACCTCCTTAAAAATATGCATAAAAAAAGAACCTGTTTTTAGGTTCTTAAATTATTTGTCCATCAATCTATCATTCGCTCCAAGTATTCTTTTGAATCTCGCAACGCTTCTGTATACTGTTCCTGTTCCGTCAGACTTATTAAATTCCGGCATTGATGTAACCTCGAATCTCATAGTCTTAAACACGTCTGCTACTATTGCAAGCATGAGTTTAGCATCATACTGTGATGTATTCGTGAAAGTCTGTACATCAAATGTGGTTAAAACACCATTGATATTCTGACCGTCTAATGTCCGCCCTTGCTCCGTTCCTGGCAATTCGTGAACGTATATAGTCGGAAATGTTGGTTTTGATACTCTGCTTTCAAGGTTTGTGATTGTAACACCTTGTTGCCACTTCATACTCGGAAATTTTTTTCTTAAATTTGGAATTGCGTATGAGTTGAGAATACCCAAAACCTTTGTTTCATTTTCATACGCCCAAGTATTATTTATCATTTTGCGAACACCTCTTTTACAGTTTTCTCGACCAACTTCATAAGTTGTAATGATGTGTAATACATAAAAGGTCTGCTTGGCATACCCTTTGTTATATGCAGTTTTCCATCATCGCCGATGTAAGTCCAATAATATTCGCCAGCTTTAACAAACGTATCCCCATTTATAGATATGTCTTGCATAGCCTGTCTAATTGTCTTACCACTTGCGTAGTTCCATGTTACTCCATCCGGCAATTCTCCCGGATAAGGATGCTCTTGACCTACAATTCCGGTTCCGAACTCAACCATCAACGCATGATCTGTACCAGCCACAACCGCCCATACAC
>ERZ1034992.750-NODE-750-length-16689-cov-5.411326_pt1 | contig 16689 bp, 17 predicted proteins | sample MGYA00520695_ERZ1034992 | MGnify/ENA primary metagenome ERZ1034992 (study PRJEB33766, sample SAMN09781778) | gut metagenome | biome: gut microbiome | host: Homo sapiens | place: Madagascar | study: EMG produced TPA metagenomics assembly of the PRJNA485056 data set...
GCATTCCTTTGCCAGCGTCATCTCAATTTATCCTCGAATAAATAGAGATGCCCATTATTCAAAAACACGGTTAGAAATCCAGAAAATCCAGCCGCATCAGTTCCGCGGCGGCGTATACGGAATCGGTTGCGGTCAGAGAATTGAAATTCAGCAGAGGAGCGGTGTCGCCTGTCAGTTTCCGGTATTCCGTCTGAACGGAATCATGGAACAGACGTGTTGTATTGGCGAGCAGGATCTGATCCAGATGCAGCTCCTCTTTCATCATGGCTAAAACTCTTGCCGTGAATATGCCGCATTCCCGGATGGTTTTACAGGCGGCAGGCTCGCCGCCTTCGCCGTGGGCAAGAATATTGTTGTAATAGTAATGGATCGGCATGTCCTTTTCCATATTTCCCCCGCATTCCTTCAGGTAACGGCGGACAATGCCTTCATAAGACAGCTGGGAATCTATGCAGCCGTGCCGTCCGCATACCGGACAGACCTGCGAAGCGGTGCGGTCGATCTGCCGATGTCTGAAACTGCGGAAGAAGCCCGAAAGATCGTCCCGAAGTTCGCCATTGGACATTACAAGCATATAGAGATGGCCGGGACAGAAAAAACCGATATTGCCTTTCAGCTGGAGGATTTTGCATAAACGGGAAAAGATCAGTTCATCATTCTGCATCAGGACGACCTGTGTGTCGTAAAGCTGGCGGAGCATGCCCGGCAGCTTGAAAAATGCACTGATCCTGCTCTTGTCCTGCTTGTAGGTATTGCAATTGCAGGCGATTGCGGCAAACACCATGTCCGGGAAACGCCGCCGGATCGTCTGGAATTCATCCAAAGCAATGCGTATCATTTCGGACGGCTGAATTTTTCCGGAAAGAAGCAGAACATTGCCGTACAGCAGGAATGAATTGATGTCAATGACCACATAACACAATTTCTGATACACCAGAGAAACGCTGAGGAAAAGAATTTTTTCACTGTTGGAGTGGTAGATGGTGCCGGGACGCCCCCGCGGACTGTCCGCGGAATCCACAGTTATCAGTCCCTGCCGTTCCAGTTTTGCGGCATAACGGTCAACGGTCCTGCCGCAAAGCCCGGTTCTGCGGATCAGATCCTGCCGGGATGTGCTGGGCGCACAGAACACCGCGGCCCGCATTTTATTTCTTTTCAGGATGTTTTTTGAATTTGTTTTTTTCATGCAAATCCTGTATCGTTGTCGTTTTTATTAATTATACTGGATTTTGTGAAAATGGCAACATTAAAATGACATTTTCATTGAAAAACATATCAATAAAATCAAAATACGCGTGAAAACATGCTTATATTTTAGTGACATTCCGTATTGTCCGGGTTATGAGATGCCGTTGTTCCGGACGACCTGCCGTTTTCTGCCGCCGCCCTGCCCCTTGTCAATAAAAGCGTTTTTTTATTGTTTTTCGATTTGTATTTGGAAAATTTTGGAATATAGTGGCATATATTGGAATTTCAAGGATCGGTGATATGCTTTCTTTCTGCGGTATGGACAGATGTCTCCTGGACGCCAACGGACGTGTGAAACTGAGTCCGCGCGTACTGGAGGATTTTGCACACAGCGGCAATGAGGTTGTTCTGCATTGTCTGCCGGAAGGTGCTGTTGCCGTGTACCCGGAAAATGTATATCAGGAAATGCGGACAGCCGCAGAAAATGCCGCGGAACGGGCAGGACAAAGCATGTTGTTCCGCCGCGAACTGCGGAGATTCGGAGCATGGAGCGTTTCCCAGCGGATCACCCCGCAAGGCAGGCTCACCATTCCTCCGGAGTACCGTGATTTCGCCGGGCTGAACACCGGCGGGAATGTGGTGGTTGTCGGAGTGGAGATCGGCATCGAAATCTGGGATCGCGAACGCTGGACGGCGGAACAGATGAACTGTATGGAACATGCCCGCGCCAAGGGTGAAAACGAAATGTCCGCCGACCTTGCCCCGGTAAATCATAAAGATCAGAATGGAGATATGAAATGAACAGCGAAAAGAAACGGTTCAATCCGCGGCTTCAGCTGGCGTTTGCCGTTCTGCTGCTGGGCGCAGGAACTCTGCTGCTGGGAGCGGGACGCATCGGCGACAGTCTGGCGTCGCGTCAGGCGGAGAAAGACAAAGCGCAGGATGAATGGAGAACGGCGGCAAATTCCCTGCTGGTTTCTGACAGTTCTGCGGAGCAGGACAGAGAACTCCGGAAACTGGCGGCGTCCAATCCGGAACTGCTGCTGAAGGCTTTCCACCGGGAACTGTCTCCGGAGCAGGAACCGTAAACGCCGGGCAGAAATCATGACTGCCGCAATCTATAAAATCAAAACCCTGATTATTCTCTCCGCTCTGCTCCTCTGGGCAGGCGCGGCGGCAGTCTGTCTGTTTTCATTTTCCGTGCTGAAACGGGATGCTCTGCTGAAAAGTGCACGGATCATAGCCTGGCGGGAAGCCCGCATTCCGGCGAAACGCGGTCAGATTCTGGACAGGGACGGCGTCATTCTGGCAAAAGACCAGTTCCGCAGCGACCTGCTGCTGGAAAGCTGGCCGAAACATTCCGGCAGAGCGAAAAAACTGCTTGCCCTGCTCCGGGAAGAATTCCCCGGATTCGACATTACGCCGGACGAACAGGTGTTTCCGGTCCGGCTGAAGGAACATCTCTCTGCAGAGGATATACGCAGGTACAACCGTTTTTTCCGGCGTTTTCCTGAAGTCCGGGTATATGGCAGCTTCGAGCGCTGGTGTCTGCCGGAACTCCGCGAGGTGATCGGCACAACCGCCCTCAACGACCGGCAGGAAACCGTCGGCGTGTCCGGACTCGAACAACAGCATGATCTGACTCTTTCCGGGAAACCGGGGCGTCTGACTGTTATGCTGGACCGCAACGGAATCTGGGTGCGGGACACGCTGCGGGTCGCGCGGCAGCCGGAAAACGGACATGATCTGAAACTGAATCTCACCAAAGCGGAACTGGAGGCAGGCCAATGAAACAGATGCCGGTACTGACAAGCCGTTTCCAGAACAGAACCCTGCTGCCGTTCGGCACGGCATTGATTCTGATTATCGCCGGGCTGCTGGGATGTCTGGCGATTTACAGTTCACGATCCTTTGCCGACGAACCGCTGAATTTTGTATTCCGGCAATTGTTCTGGCTGTGTCCCGGCATACTGCTTTTCCTGGCGGCGGCAGCCGTGCCGTTCCGGATCTACCGGAAAATCGCTCTGCCGGGATTGATTCTGAGTCTGCTGGCACTGTCCATTGTGCTGTTCCGGGAAATCGGGATCACTGTCAACGGAATGCGCGGCTGGTTTGACCTGGGAATTTTTCATGTGCAGCCGTCCGAATTCGCCAAAACGGCGTTTCTGCTGTATCTGTGCGTATATTGCGGTCCGCGGAAAGAATTGAACGGCAGACAATGGCTGGGGCTGTTCCTGCTGGGAGGAATCACTGCGGGGCTGGTGATGGCAGAACCGGATTTTGGGGGAGCGCTGATGTTTTTCGTGATTTTCATGCTGATTTCCCTGCTGCGGGGAGTCAGGTTTCAGTATCTGCTGATTGCGGCGGGTGTCATGCTGACGGCGACCGTGTTTTTCCTGTTGTCCAATGAATATGCCTTCCTTCGGGTGCTGGGATATCTGGATCCGGACGGGGCATACAGCGCCAGCGCCTGGCACATCAAGCAGTTCCAATATACGCTGGCGCACGGCGGCTGGACAGGTTCCGACTGGGGAAACGCCTTATGGTCGGGAGCGTTTCTGCCGCTGCCGCATACGGATTCGCTGTTTGCTTCCATCGTGGAGTCCACCGGATTTCTGGGCGGACTTGCCGTCATTGCGGGATTTCTGTTCATGGCGGGCGGATTCTGCGCGCTTTCGTGGAAAGTCCGCGGCGGCAACGACGACCGCCGTTTTTTCATTTTTGCGGCGGGAACAGTCTGCCTGATTCAGGCATTGATTCATATCAGCGTCAATTGCGTGCTGATTCCGCCGACCGGAGTCACCCTGCCGATTCTGAGTTACGGCGGCAGTTCATTGTTTGCTGTGCTGCTGACCTTCGGAATTGCTTTCAGTGCGGCGCGTTCGGAAGAAAATGAGGATGACGCATAATCAGGAACTGCGGTGTTCGGCAAAAAGCCAGCGCGGTACCCCGTATTGATCGGGACAAATTTCCGCGTGATTGAAGAATCCTCCGGACAAAGCGCAGCGGACGGCGCGTTCTCCCTGGGTTTCCCCCAATTCGAAAAAGAGCTGGGCATGATGCTGAAACAGATGCCGCGGAGCTTCCCGGATCGCCTGTTCAATCAGCGCGAATCCATGATCGGGCGCAAACAGGGCGGCGGGGGGTTCGTAGTCCCGGACATTGGGCGGCAGCAGCGGCCGCTCCTCTTCGGCGATGTACGGCAGATTCGCCACTACGGCATCAAAACGCGCCTCCGGGTCAAACGGCTCAAACAGACTGCCCAGATAGAAATGAACACGGGAAAGTTTCAGATTTTTCCGGTTCAGTTCAGACCAGTAAAAAGCATCCGGGGAAAGTTCGCTGCCGAAAACTTCTATATCCGGGCGTTCATAAGAGAGGGACAGGGAAATAGCACCGGAGCCGGTTCCCAGTTCGCAGACTCTTGCGCCGCGCGGCAGTTTTTTCAACACGAAATCCAGCATGAATTCAGTTTCCGGACGCGGAATCAGCACACCCGGTCCGACTTTCAGATCGATTTCCCGGAATGGCGTCCAGCCGAAAATATATTGATAAGGTTCATTGGTCAGACGCCGCCGCAGGAATTCCGCCGCTTTCGACTGCTGTTCCGGAGTCAGCACATCCTGTTCATGCAAAGGGAGTTCCATGCCGCGGACGCCCAGCACTTCCTCCATAATGAAAGCGGCTTCCAGCTCCGGAGATTCAAATCCGTTCTGCTGAAACTCGCGAATCATCTGTCTGCGGTATTCTCCGGCATTCATAAAAGTTCCTGCGGAAAGTATTATGAGATAAAAAGAAAAAGACGTCCCGTTTCCTCAGCAGAAACGGAAGACGTCTTCCGATAAACGGCAGAACTGCAATCAGTCACCGTAAACAGTGGTGGTGTAAACACCGTACGCGCCGAGAATGTTGTCGACGCTGTAACTGACCCAGGACACCTTGGTGATACCGCCGTTATGACATGCGGCGTTGACAGACGCATCGCCGTTGGCAATCACGCCGATCACGCTGTAGCATTTGGCAGTACCGGATTTGGACCACTGGAGTTCGCTGTTGCCGACAGCACCGGGAAGGGTTACTTTCGTGTAGAGCACGCCCAGCGGAAGCGGGGTGGCGCAGCCGGTCGTAACCAGCACGGACGCGGCGACGGCGAGTGAGTAAGCGAGAACTTTGGTCAGTTTCTTCATTTCCATATCTCCTGTTTGTTTTGATTGGTTGACATTTAAAATTTTCTTATTGGGGGGAATATAGCAGATTCTTTGATGAAAACAAGGGAAATGCCATTTTTTTTTGAAAATTGTCGCATTTTTTTTGCTTTCAGCTTTCAGAAAACGGAAAGCAATGCTATATTTCGGGATATTTAAAGGGGAACAGAAGGAAAGCCGAAGCATTTATCCGGAAACAGACCGGAACCGCGGTTTCCGCAAGTTCCCGACAGGAACCAAACAAAGGAGCGAGGTGTCATTATGGCCTTGTGGGGCGGCAGATTTGCCAAAAGCGCGGCGGAAAGCGTCCGGAATTTCACGGAGTCCATTTCTTACGACCGTCGTTTGTATAAGCACGATATTCAGGGCAGTCAGGCCCATGCACACATGCTGGCGAAAGCCGGAATCATTCCGCAGGCGTCGGCGGATGCCATCTGTGCGGAACTGGATCGGATCCGCGACAGAATCGACCGCGGCGATTTCACTTTCACCAGTGACCTGGAAGATATTCACATGCACATTGAATCGGCGCTGATCGAAGCGCTGGGCGATGAAGGCGCACGCGTACATACCGCCCGCAGCCGCAACGATCAGGTCTGTCTGGATATCCGGCTCTATCTCCGGGATGAAATCATTTCTCTGGTTGAAGGAATCCGTTCCCTGCAGGAAGCGCTGGTCGGACAGGCGGAAGCCAACAAGCGCACGATTCTGCCGGGATTCACCCACATGCAGCACGCTCAGCCGGTTCTGATGGCGCACCATCTGCTGGCTTATGCGGAAATGTTCGACCGCGATATCGGGCGTCTCATGGACGCGCGCAAACGTCTGAATGTCCTGCCGCTCGGTTCGGGCGCAATTGCCGGAACCACGCTGCCCATCGACCGTGAATCGGTCCGCAAAGAACTGAATTTTCCCGTCATGTCCCGCAACAGCATGGACGCCGTGGCATCCCGCGATTTCACCTGCGAAGTGCTGGCGGCTCTGGCAATTTTCGCCATGAACGTGTCCCGTCTGTCCGAAGACCTGATTCTCTGGATGTCCCAGGAATTTTCGTTCATTGTCTTTTCCGACGCCTACTGCACGGGTTCCAGCCTGATGCCGCAGAAGAAAAATCCGGATATTGCGGAAATTTCCCGCGGCAAAACCGGACGCGTCTACGGCGCGCTGACCTCCATCCTGACCATCTGCAAAGGTCTGCCGCTCACTTACAACCGCGACCTGCAGGAGGACAAGGAAGGTCTGTTCGATGCCATTGACACCGTTCATGCGATTCTGTCGGTTTATCCGGACATGATCAGAACCATGACGGTTTTCCCGGAACGGATGCGTCAGGCAGCCTCCGACCCCGGACTGATGGCTACGGATCTGGCGGAAGAGCTGGTCCGCAAAGGTGTGCCGTTCCGTCATGCCCATCATAAAGTCGGTTCACTGGTCCGTTTTGCCGCGGAACACGGAAAACGGCTGGATGAAGTCACACTGGAAGAAATGAAATCCGTGTTCCCGGAAGCGGACGAGGAAATGCTTCATCTGTTTTCGCCCGAACGCGCGGTGGAAAAACGCGACATTTTCGGCGGAACAGGGTATCGGCAGGTCGAACAGCAGCTGGCATTCTGGGAAAAACACCTTCAGGAGAAACCGGAGATCTGAACAATGTTTTCGGAAATAACACGGATTCTGATGCTGTCTCTGGCTCTTATGTTCGCCGGACGGCTTTCCGCGCAGCAGAACAAAACAGTTTATCTGCCGGAAAATACCGCTTTCACGGAAGAACAGACGGGAGTTGTTTTCCCTGCGGTCATCGGGAGTTATACAAAATCGGAAGTGCGGAAAAATCCGAATCCGGTCATGGGAACCCTGATCCGCTTCGCGGGAAACCGGGGCGGCTGCACTGCCGATGTGTTTGTTTACGCCCTGTCGGAAGAACCGCGGAAAATCTCTCCGGAGGATTTGCGGAAACACTACGGAGAAGTGGAAAAACAAATCCGGAATCTGCCGGAAAAATCCGAACAGACGGAAGCCGTGGAAAACACGGGAGAATCCGAATGGGTGCATGACGGACAGCTCCGCGCCTTGCGCGGCGTCTGGCAAATCCGGCTGGCGGGAGAATCCTTCCAGTCGGAAATACTGCTTTTCCCGCGCGGCGGCTATATGGTCAAACTGCGGATCACCGCGCCGTCGGAATCCCCGGATGCCCTCCGGGACATGCGGCAGTTCACGGAACAGCTCTGCGGACTGTTTTTCAAGGAAAAACCTGCATTCAAACCGGTATCCAGTCCGCAGGAAGACGGACAGCCGGAATCCTGAGGAAAGGAAACTGCAATGAACAATACCAAACATCTGGTTCGTCCCGACTGGGATGAGTATTTCATGAAAATCGCGCAAGTGGTGGCATTGCGGAGCAACTGCTGCCGGCGGCAGGTGGCGGCAGTCATTGTGAAGGACCGCCGGATCATTTCCACCGGGTACAACGGAACTCCGCGCGGCATCACCAACTGCTGCGACGGCGGATGCAGCCGCTGTTCCTCGGATGCGCCGTCCGGGACCGCACTGGGTGAATGCCTCTGCTGTCACGGGGAAGAAAACGCCATAGTGCAGGCGGCATACCACGGCATAGCAGTCAAGGACGCCACCCTTTACACGACGTTCAGCCCGTGTCTGCTCTGCGCCAAAATGATCATCAACGCGGGAATTGCGGAAGTAGTCTACGGAGAACGCTATTCCATAGATTCCACATCCCGGCGGATTCTCAACGAAGCCGGCGTGGTATTGCGTGCCATTGACTGGAAACCGGCGGAATAAAAAAAACATTTCAGAACAAAACATATAAATAAGGAAAAGGATTTACTATGGGTTTTGCATGTGGTTTTGTGGGACTTCCCAACGTGGGGAAATCCACTCTGTTCAATGCGCTGTGCAAAGGCGGCGCGGCGGCCGCCAATTTCCCGTTCTGCACCATTGACCCCAACACCGGAATCGTTCCGGTTCCCGACAGCCGTCTGGATGAACTGGCGAAGATGGAACATTCCGCCAAGATCGTACCGACCACCCTGAAATTCATCGACATCGCCGGTCTGGTCGAAGGAGCCAGCAAGGGCGAAGGTCTCGGCAACCAGTTCCTCGGACATATCCGCGGAGTGGATGCCATTGCGCACGTGGTGCGTCTGTTCAAAGATCCGGATGTGGTGCATGTCAGCTCGACAGTTGATCCGTCCCGCGACCTGGAACTGATCCTGACGGAGCTCATGCTTGCCGACATGGATCTGCTCCAGAACCGTCTGGCGAAAGCCGCCAAGACACTGCGCGGAGCAGATGCCGAAACCAAGGCGGAATATGAAATTGCGGAATCGTTCATGAAGGATCTGGAAGAAGGCCGCATCCCGCAGCCCGACCGCACCGATCCGAAAGTAAAAAAAGTGATTGCCGACCTTCAGCTGCTCACGCTTATGCCGGCATTCGTCTGCGCCAATACGGATGAGGATTCCTTCAAGAATTTCGGCAAGGAAGATATCTCCCGCAAACTGATTGAAACCGCCGGAAAACACGGCTTTGAAGTGGTGCCGGTCTGCGCCAAACTGGAAGAGGAACTCGGACAGCTGGATCCCGATGAAGCTAAAATGTTCCTGGAAGATCTGGGCGTGGAACAGAGCGGACTGGAACGCGTGATCCGGACCGGATACCGTCTGCTGGATTACATTACATTCTTCACGGCGGGTCCGACGGAAAGCCGGGCATGGACCATCACCCGCGGCATGACTGCGCCGGAAGCGGCAGGAAAAATCCATACCGACATGCAGCGCGGCTTCATCCGCATGGAAGTTGTCTCCTATGATGATCTGGTCAAGTACGGTTCCTGGAACGAAGCGAAACTCGCCGGGAAACTCCGCATTGAAGGCAAAGAATATGTGATGCAGGACGGCGATTCCGTCTTCGTCCGGTTCTCGGTGTAACTCCATGGCCTCGGCAGCGGCAAGAATCCTGAAGAAGACCACTTCGCTGGCCGGGGCGACTTTTGCCAGCCGTCTGCTGGGTTTCCTCCGGGAAATCCTGATGGCAAATGCTCTGGGCGGAGGCGCGGCGGCGTCCGCCTGGAGTCTGGCATTCAAAATTCCCAATCTGTTCCGCCGCATCTTCGGCGAAGGACTGATCGGAACCGTATTGATCCCCATGATGGCGCAGACCATCGGGAGGCACGGACAGGAGAACGCCCGGAAGCGGTTCTCGACGATTTTCATGTGGCTGAGCCTGATTCTCTGTATCTGCTCCGTTGCGGTGTCCGGCATTGCGCTGCTGCTCCGCCCCTGTTTTGAACGGGAACATCTGGTGCTGGCATGTGAACTGGTCCCTCTGCTGATGCCCTATTGCATTTTCATCTGCCTGATCGGAGTAATGACTTCAATCCTGAACAGCGTGAAGGTTTTCTTTCTGCCGGCAGTATTCAGTCTGCTGCTGAATCTGTGCATGATAGCCGCCCTGCTCTGGGTGTGTCCGCTTTATACGGGCGAACCGTTCCGGATGCTTTCCGCCCTGACGTATGCCGTCCTGCTTTCCGGCGTACTGGAATTTATTCTGCTGCTGATGCTGCTGAAAAAATACGGTTTTCTGCCGACCCTCTGCGGAAAACTTTTCCGGAGACTGCGCGCCCTGAAAGAATTATGGGGGCTGGCGCTGCCCGGACTGCTGGGCGCGCTGGCGTATCAGGGCAGTGTGCTGGCGGACGGTCTGATTGCCGCCTGGATCAGTCCGTATGCCGCGGCGTCCTTAAGTTACAGCGAACGGCTGATTTATCTGCCGGTGGGGGTGTTTGCCGTGGCGTTCGGAACTGTGTCGCTGGCGGAAATGTCCAGCCTGGCACAGAAACGTGATTACGAAACGCTGGTGTCCACTCAGTTTTCCTCTCTGCGTTTTCTGCTTTTCCTGACCGTGCCGCTGACGGCGTTCATGTGTCTGTTTCACGAGGAAATTCTGCGGCTGGTCTATTTCCGCGGAGCGTTTGACGAACGAGCCTTGCAGGAAACTTCGCAGGCTCTGTTCTGTTATGCCTTCGGAATTCCGGCGTTTTCCTCCATGAAAGTAGTGCTGACCGGCTTCTATTCGCGCAAAGACATGAAAACGCCCATGGTGGTTTCCGTTTCCTGCATGGCATTGAATCTGGTGCTGAATCTGCTTCTGATGATTCCGCTGAAACAGGGCGGCATTGCGCTGGCGACTGTAATCGGGTCGTATCTGAACAACCTGATTCTGCTGGGACTGCTGCAGAAGGAGTTGAAATGTCTGCCACTGGGACAGCTGGCGCGTTTCTTCAGTCTGGTGGTCTTGCTGTCCCTGCCGGGATTATGGCCGGCGAAATGGCTTTACGGACAGGTGAACAGCCGGATCGGAGCTGTTGCCGGAGTCGGGATTTTTCCGTCTTTGGCGGCGGCGGGGTTCATTTTCCTTGCAATCTTCCTGATTCTTGCTATATTACTGAGGATAGACGAAGTAAAAACATTTTCCAACCGGATATTCAGAAAGAAAGGGGTCTGAAATGGAATTTTATGATGTACTGAAAAAACGCCGCAGCATTCGGGCTTATCAGCCGGACCCGGTGCCGGAAGCCGCTTTGAAAAGGATCGCCGAAGCCGTGCGTCAGGCTCCCACGGCATGCAACCGCCAGCCGTACAAACTGGTGCTGGTGCGTGATGCAGCCAAACGGGCATTGATCACTGAAAACTGCCGTTTCAAATTTATCGGACAGGCTCCCGTCATTGCGGTCATGATGACCAACGAAGCCGCCTCATGGCATCGTTTTGAAGGCAATCCGGCGGCGGATATTGATGCGTCCATCGCCATGGAACATTTTGTGCTGGCGGCAACGGCAGAGGGACTCGGTACCTGCTGGATCTGCGCGTTCAGCCGTCCGCAAATGAATCAGGTGCTGAACATTCAGGAGCCTTACTCCGCGTTTGCAATGTCCCCGCTGGGCTTTGCCGCGGAAGAACCGCGTCCGTTCGACCGCAAGGAACTTTCCGAACTCGTAACCATTGAGGGATAAACCATGATCAGTGCAGAACTGCCCGGAGCTTATCTGTCCTCCGATACTCCGACCGTGGATGCGTTCACGCTCAAGGCGGGAGCTTTCGCCCTGACCACGCTTCCGGTGGAAATCGGGGAACTTTCCGAAACCATGTCGCTTTCCACCAAGCGCCGTATGCACCATTCCGAAAACGGCGAGGAACTTACGCTGGAAACCGACAACACCATTCCGTTCGGAGCTGAACCGCAGATCCGCCGCAAAATCCGGGTTGCCGAAGGATTGATCTGCGTAACCATGGATATTGCCATGCGCAATTCCCATGAACTGACCACGCTTTCCGCCGGAGGAATCAGAGTCTCCGGAGACATCCGGAAAATCGGAATTCTGCCGCTCCCCGCCCATGGTTCTTCCATGGAAGCCCCGGCAATAGCGGACTTTTCAACATACGACGAAAACGGCGATGTCATTTATGATGCCCCGTATCCGCCGCTGGGTCTGATTTTTGAATCGGAACGGGAACGTTTCGACTGGATGGTCGGCGACGATTTCTGGCGGTGGACCAATGCCGGCAGAATCGGTAACGGCAAAGCGCGGTTCACGGTCATCCGGGAAAAAGATACCGTCCGGATGCAGTGGAAACTGTTTGAACGGGAACCGAAAAAATCGCCGGATGAAGAACCGATCCACGGGCGCACCTGGCGGATTACCTGGGCGGCAGCGTGGAAAAAACTTCCGCTGCCGGATGCAGTCAAACCGGTGTCTTTCTACGACCTGACGGTCTGCAACTGGCCGAAGCCGACTCTGGCGGCAGCCAGTCTGGCAAAGCACGCGGAAGATCCGGCGGAACGTGGCTGTCTCTGTGCCGCTGCCACGCTGAACATTCTGAAAAAATGGGTGCGCGCCAATCTGGATTCCGCACAGAAAGGAGATGTTTTTGCGCTGACCAATGTGCTGCCGGTTTACTGTGTGAATGCCGGACACGTGGACCGGGCAAAATGCAAATCTCTGCCGCACTGGGATATGATGTCCATCATTGAATTCCGCCGCTGGGCAAACCGCATTCTGGGCAAACGCGGCGCGTCCCTGCAGATTCTGGCTCCGCCGGAATCTCCGCTGCGCGGCTTCATGATTCTGGGCTGATTGTCCAGTCCCCTGTCCCATAAAAAACGCACGGCTGAAAAACAGTCCGTGCGTTTTTTCTTTTCCCGGAACAGTGGATTTACAGACAGATCAGCACCAGGCCCGTAATGCAGACCGTCAGTGCGATGGCCTGCAGCAGTGTCATCCGTTCTTTCAGCAGGCAGACACTGGCAAGAGAAAACGTTACGATGCAGGAACCGACCATCATCGGATAACAGATTCCGCCCAGTCCGGCATCCGCCATGACGTTCATGCCGGGATAAAAAAGCGTATAGGAAAACACCAGTCCGAAAAACTGAAGTGCGATGATGTAACGCCACAAAGTCCAGCGTCCCAGATTGCTCCGCAATTGAGCAAGACGTTCCGCATTCATTCGCAGCAGATTGTAAACCAACGCGCCCAGAAAAGTTCCGGAAGCCGTAGCCAGCGACCGGGCAATGCTGGTTACCGCGCGGGCTTCCTCAAAATACGAAGGCGCTGTCATCAGATTCTGCTGCACTGCGCAGATCGCCAGACACAGAAACGCCGCCCCGCGCCAGCCCCGTTTCTTTTCACTGGTTCTGACGCCCGTTTTCTGATCTTTGGCAAGACCGAACAGCACCAGTGCCGCCAGCAAAGTCAGAATACCGCCTGCCCGGAACGGCGTCAGCAACACGCCGAAAAACAGCACTCCGCCCAGAAACGGGAAAATCAGGGCAGACTGGATAATCGACCAGATAATGCCGTTTGGTCCGCGCTGCATGGCGTATGACATGACCTGAAGCATCACGAAATTCAATGCTCCCGCCGTCGCATACGTCAGGCACACCGGCAGCCAGATTTTCCAGGAACAGACCGGAACCGCATTCATGATCAGCATGATCACCAGTCCGGCAAGAATGGAAAAACATGCGCCGAACAGCTGAACCAGACTGGGTTCGATGCCGCGTTTCGGGGCGTCTCCCATCACCAGACCGACCAGACACCAGCTGCCGCCGACAATCACCATGGCGATGACTCCAAACCAGACCGAACTGAAAAATGGAATCCCGTTCAGAAATTGTGTCAGACTCTGTATCATAACTTCACTCTCCGTTTCAAGGTAAATCCGCAAAAGATACCGGCTGAATGGACAGCGCGGCGGCTTTCCGGAGCAGATGTTCCAGCATGGCTGTTTTCATGTTGATGGTGGACGCATCCGCGGATATGCCGTGAGAGAAAAACACAAGCAGTTTATTCTCTGCGGCGGTCCGTTCCAGCGCGGCGTCCAGATTATCGCAGGTGGAAAGATAATAATCGCCGATTCCGCAGCCGCCGAGCGTCAGAGTTTCGGCGATTTCATCCAGACCGATGAATGCCTGCGGCTGATCCGCAATCCAGTATCCTTTGGGAGCAGCAGGACATATTCCGGCACGGCAATGGCGGAAATAACGTTTCATGACCAGTTCCGAATACGGTGTCCGCGCATTGTTCGGATAAGCGAAATATTCCGCCTGCAATCCTACGGCACGCATGGTCTCGATCTGCGGAAAAATTTCTGTCTGCAAATATTCCGTTTCATTTTCCGGCGTCATGCTGTCGGCATCCCGATGATGAACCGTATGGATTCCGACCGCATGACCTGCCGTCTGAAGCTGTTTCATCGCTTCCGTAACCGGTTTTTCCAGCAGACCGTTGAAGAAAAACGTCACATTGGCACGGTACTCGGCAAACAACGGCAGCTGCGGCAGCCATTGCTCGTAAAGACCATCATCAAAGGTCAGACAGATCAGTCCATGCCGGACAGCGGCAAGATCAATTGCCATGCTGCACATCTTCTGCTCCCGGCACAACCCGGATCGCCGCCATTTCGCCGCATTCCAGCCGGACAGGCAAAATTGTGCGGCCGTTGTCCCGGCGGACAGCAAGCGGTTTCCAGACACCGTCCGGGATCAGATGTTCAAACCGGACAGCCTGTTCCGGACAGCGCAGCGGCAATTCCTCCATCGGATCATAACCCAGATTGAAGATCCCCAGCAGTTCCCCGCCTTCCGGCAAAGTGCGATGCAGCATCATACACCACTGATCTTCATCCAGAACATACGGAAGCTGTTTGCCGTTAAGACGTTCCAGCAGATTCAGCAGCCAGAGTTTGCGGGTTTCCGCCGCCCAGCTCCAGAGAATCGAAAGATGATAGGCGGTCGAGCAGACCGTACCGCCGAGAGAATTGCGGAAAATCACTGCGCCCGGAGCCGCCTTTTCAATATCCGGAGAATTGCTGAACGGTGCATATCCCAGCCAGGTGATGACTTCCGCCGCCGGATTTTCAACCGTCAGGAACGGCACATTCGGGTTTTTCGAGGTGGGATACAGCTGTTTGCCGTCTGCGGAAAATTCCCGGTTGAAACGAAAATCCTTCATTTCGGCATTCACACCCAGTTCCGAAGCAAATCCGCGCCGGACCAGCTCAACTGTCGCCGGACCATCCAGCAGAAGCCTGCGGCTCAGCAGCTGTTTGAGCTGTTCATCGGAGAAACGGCGGATGGAGTCCGCACCGGCAACAGCGTAAATGCGGTCCTGATCCAGCCGGAAAGACGCCTGGAACGGAATGCCGTAAACGCCCAGCAGCTGCGTTACCCAGTTTTCAGCGGGACAGCTGCGCTCATCTGAATTCAGCGGATGCCAGTTCGGGAAACGGTCGTAGGCGGGAATGACAATCCCTTCCGGTTTTGCGTTTTTCAAAGCAGCGGCAAGCACCTGGTCATGATTGCGGTATTTTGCCAGTATATCCGTATATTTCCGGGAAATGGGCAGACCGAATTTGTACCCGTTGACATACCAGATTTTGGCGCCGGACACTCCGGCAAACATGGAAGAAAGAAGTCCAAGATGAAAAGTCCGGGCGGATTTGCTGTAAAGATTGTGCGGACAGGTATCCGCTTCGCACAGCACCACAGGAATATTCTGATGGAACAGCCGGAGAGTCTGCGTCATCAGAAAGTTGTCGGCAAATCCCTGCAGGGTGGATTCCATATAGGAGCCGTTGGCGAGACGCATGACCGGCGGCTGACCTTTGGCGGCAATGGCTCTGGCGGCGTCTCCGTTGAAACGCTGTTCCCAGCCGGGCATACAGGTCCCTGCGGGAATGGTCGGATCCACGGAATCAATCGCTTCCCGGATCAGTTTGCAGACGCCGTTGACGGTATCTTCGCGCAGCTGTTCATATGCCGTGAAAACCGGATCGCCGACTTTGCTGTTCCGTACCGCCTGCCGGTATTCTTCCGGAGTGAAACTGCTTCCCGTACGCCGGTTGTATTCTGCCGTATGGAGCGGACAGAAACATTCCGCATGAGGGGAAAAACCGCGGATATCATCATCGCCCAGGAAGAAACAGGGTTTTTCTTTTGCCAAAGCGGCAATGGTATTGAAAATATACTGACGGTATTGCGGGTCCAGCGGACAGAAACGCGCGGCTTTCCCTTCAATATTGATCGTCCGGGTCCATTGCTCCTCATCCTTGTCCACGCGCGGCCAATGCCCCAGAATGCTCTGGAGCAGCACGCCGGGACGCACCTTGCTGCCGGAGAGGGCCGAGCTGAACCGGCGGTAGCTTTCGATCAGATATTCGGCTTTGCGGGAAGCGGGAAAACCTTCCGGATGCAGGGTAAGGGAGTAAAGCGCAATCCGGATTCCGGTCCGCTTTTCCAGTTCGATCATCTGTTCCGCCAGTAATTTTTCCAGACCGGGATTGCACGGAACCACATTGTAAAAACAAAAAGCTGTCTCATCCATAAACTTATGCCCTTTCATAGCAAGTCCTGCAAAAGAAGAAATTAAAACAAACGAAACAACACCGGCCACTGCCGGCAGAAAGCCCCAATTCTTTTTCTTGTCGCTGCCTCCCATGGTGATTTTCATGCCTCCGATTTTATTGAAAAACAATACCATCCGGCAAATTGCCCGCAGATGCGTACGGAAAAGGAATATACAGACTTTTATTTGAATGTCAAGTCTGTTTTTTCCGATAATGCCGTTTTTGAAGCCGAAAACTGCACTGCTGCTTGTCAAAGTAAACGCACAGCTTTCTTTTTTTGCCCAGAGTTTTCACTTTTTCAATTGACAACAGTGAAATATTGTCAGAATAATCATATTTTTTATTTGAAGATAAATGAATAACAGTTATAT
>ERZ1034992.756-NODE-756-length-16628-cov-3.706993_pt1 | contig 16628 bp, 18 predicted proteins | sample MGYA00520695_ERZ1034992 | MGnify/ENA primary metagenome ERZ1034992 (study PRJEB33766, sample SAMN09781778) | gut metagenome | biome: gut microbiome | host: Homo sapiens | place: Madagascar | study: EMG produced TPA metagenomics assembly of the PRJNA485056 data set...
CCGCATTTTTTGCAGAAAACAGCTTCATCTGGATTTTCTGCGCCGCAAAATCGGCAGTACATAAATTGCCCTCCATATCATAAAATAGCGAATATCGATATCTTATAGCGTATTTTATCACATCTTTTTATCCTTTACAATAACGAAAAAGAGGTGGTGAAACGTAATGGAAAAGCAACAGCTTATTGAGATCGGCCAGCGCCTGCGGCAGCGGCGACAGGAACTGGGACTGACCCGCGAGAAAATGTCTGAACTTGCCGATATCGGCACGGGCTATTACGGACAGTTGGAAGTTGGGACATCACAGATGTCCATCGATACCCTCATTAAGCTGTCACAGTCCATGCACCTGCCGATGGAATATATTATTTACGGTTCCGGTTATGATCCGGGAGACGCTTCCGGTGTGCAGGAATTGCTGTCACGCTGCACGGAGAGAGAATTGAAGCTCGCAGAGGATGTGCTGAAACTTTTTTTAATGAAGCAGTAAAGAGAAGAAAAGTTGTTCGTATTATATCGGGGGTTTGCGCGAAGAATGTCAAAGACGGTCGATTTTTCGAAAAGAACTGCGACGAGAGAGTTCGTCGCAGTTTTGCTATATTCCGGTAGACGCAAAGAGAAGGGCCCATACGACGACGTAAGCGGCGAGCTTTTTCTTCCCACTGAAGAACATTACGTCTGCGCCGATCAGCTTTGCGTATAGCCGATAGAGAATGTTGACAAGGATAATAGAGAGTACTGCCGAGATCATGTTAGGTGCTCCTTTCTTGATTTGGTTCTGTCTGCATGGTAACAAAATTGAAGCACAAAAAGGTTAGCTACCAGCTAACCTTTTTGTGCTATAATAAGAGTAATATATTGGCAGAGGTGAGATCAATGAAAACAACAGATGAGCTGGCGCATGAGATTTCCCGGTCTGATAATATTCTGGACTACTTTGCAGAGAATCGCGGTGAGATGCAGATCGATAGTCTGCCGGAGTATTTGGAGCGGTGGCTGAAAAGAAAGGACTGCACCAAGGCAGATGTCGTGCGTCGTTCAAACCTAAATAAGGCCTACGTATATCAGATATTTTTGGGGAAAAAGTATCCCTCGCGAGACAAGGTGATCGCATTGGCCTTCGGCCTTGAGCTGGATGAAAAAGAAGTACAAGTGCTGCTGAAACAGGCAGGATACCGGGAGTTATATCCGAGAGATCCGCGCGACGCACTGCTGCTTTATGCCATTGGTCATCACAAGGGAATTATCGATGCAAATGAACTGCTGTACGATCATAATATTGAAGTGCTGGAATAGGAAAGGCCGCTGGACGATGATCCAGCGGCCTTTTCGGTCATTAAGAGCTAAGAGCAGTGTTCCATTCTTCTAAACTTAAATTTCCTTCTACAGCAAAAAGATACTTTTCATAGTCCACTTCGTCATACGGCGTGATACCAGTGCTGGAATTGTACCCATAGGTGTTAAAGCCGTGGTACGGATTGCGCAGGAGCTCCGATTCCAGATACCCGTCCGAAGTCAATTTGGTGTTGCCGCCGCCCCAAATGCGCCCGCGATAAGCCGCTACATTCTCGGAGCTAGTATAAGAATAAATGGCGGATACAGATTCGGCTGATAAGTCACCTACCGATAATACGATTTCCTTTCCATCGTTCTCCTCGGGATTTAGATCCACACAGGTTAGCTGAACGTAGAGCTCGTCGGGGAGTTCTGAGATACCGGATAAAGGATTTGCGGTGAGAATAGAAGCCGTGCGCCCATCAGGCAACGCCTCGGATATCGTTACGGGGAGCACTTCGTCAGAAATGACTTCGTTTTCAAAGAGAGTATCTTGTGTGACGGAAGCGAGATAGTCTGCGAGTGGTACTTCTGCGGCGGCAAAGCTTAAAAATTCTTTTCCGCAGAGGGAGCCATCAGCATTCTGATTGCCAGAGATGACCTCGCACTGAATAGTGCCAGAATCAGCAGCGTACAATCGAACAAGCTCTTTTTTCCGGTCGCCGTCCAAATCGACATGCATGGTCAGCTCCTGCCCAGTTGTTCTCAACTCTCCTGCATTTGCAATCAAATGATCCTCTGTAACGGCATAAAACAACAAGGCCTCATCAGGATAACGGGCCTCGGTGATCTCAGCCTGATTGCTGTGATACCACCATGCAAGGATGCTTGCACTCAAAAGCACTACGATAGGGATGATCCAGGGCAGGCAGAGCTGAAGTGTCCGTGTCTTTAATGAAAAAAGCAATGATTTTGCTGTGGCGTAGCGATGTTTAGGCGCAAATTCAGTGCACTTACGGAGAATATGTCGATAGGGACGCCGATCGGCTCGCTTGCCCAGGAGCTGTTTCATCGTAACGCCTACGGCATAAATGTCGGCACGGGCATCTGTTTGAGCAAAGCCGTATTGTTCAGGCGGTGCGTAGCCCTTGGTCCCCAGCAGACGAGTATCACTGCCGCCGGTGTTTTTCTCTTCACGGGCAGCATCAAAGTCGATGAGACGGATATGGCCATCGGGAGCCAATAAAAGGTTGGAGGGCTTGATGTCGCGGTGAATGATCCCGTGCTGGTGGAGAAATACCAATACTTCGCAGAGTTCCTCCATGAGGACCATGACCTGTTTTTCCGGCAGGGTGATTTCCGCCAAATTTGCCCCATCAATAAATTCTTCTATCAATACAACGCCAGCCCTGGCTTCCTCGACATGAAAAATCTTGGGGAGGTAGGGATGCGAGAGGGCTTGAAGCTGTGCATAAATAGGGTGCGGGCCACACAGCTCCTTACGGATATAGCGAGTACCGGTATCCGGATCAATGACCAGCGTTACGGTGCTTTTCTCTGTGCGTTGAAGGTTTTTGACTTCTGTAAGCATAGCAATCTCACCTCTTGCGGTCATTGTAACACATTTCGTGATGCTGTGGCATATCTTTTTCGTTTAACCTCGTTTTGTCTTGCATATGTGCAATACTTCTGATAGCAGATAAATTATAGGTTGTATTTCTCCTATTTCTCGTGTATACTATCAGCAAAGGAGTGTGATATACATGATGGTCAATACGAATAACTTGGTTTCCATCACCGAGGCCAATCAGAATTTCTCCAAAGTGGCGAGGCTCGTGGACGAGCGGGGCTCTGCTGTTATTTTGAAGAATAACACCCCGCGCTATCTGATCATCGAGTTCAGTCAGGCGGAGCAGCTTCAGGCAGCGGAGGACGAGGACGTGATGAACATCTCTGCGCGTCTGCTCAAGCAGAACCGTGAAGCGTATGAGGTGCTGGCGAAGTGAAGACACTCAGTAAGCGGCAGATCCTTATGCTGCATCAGCAATTGATTGAGCAGACCGGCGGTTCAGACGGCATCCGAGACGAAGGCCTGCTGGATTCTGCGATGGCAGCTCCGTTTCAAAGCTTTGACAACGCGGATGCTTACCCATCCTTACAGCAGAAGGCCGCTCGGCTTTGCTTCGGTTTGGTCAAGAATCATCCCTTTGTGGATGGAAATAAGCGAATCGGCGCGCACGCCATGCTGGTGTTTCTGGCTGTCAACGGCGTGGAGCTGACATATACACAGACGCAGCTGAGCGACATCATTTTGCAGGTGGCAGCTGATGAAAAGGACTATCCCGACCTGCTGGACTGGCTGCTTTGTCATCAGAATTGAAATATCAGTCCCATTAGGGTCCTCTCCGCAAATGGCACGTTCCAAAATGCGGAAAGCGACCCTAATGGGACTCTTTTTTTGCGTCTCGCTGGGGTATGCCCTAACGGGACGCCTTACAGGTACGGCAGGACAAAGATATCGCCGTTGTTCTTGATGAACTGCTCCGGTACGGCAAAGCGCTCCAAGCAGGTTTGCGCCTGCTCATCGGTCAGGCTTTCAAAGCGGTCGCTGTCAGCCGGGGCCGCGCAGAGGAAGAAGGTTCCCGCCACGATGTCATAGATAGCTCCATTGCTGTCCCGCAGTGTGCGGTTCAGCGGCAGGTTCAGCAGCTTTCCTTCATCGTTGCAGATCAGGGCGACCGGTTCCTCAAAAGGATAGACCGCCTGAATGGTTCCGCCGACGATCTGCTGCATGGAAGTAAGGGTATCGTCGATGTTCTGCACGACCGGTTTCTTCTCAGGTTCCACAATAACAACTTGCATGAGCGATCCCCCTTACGCAATGACAAAACGCCGTGTGGTGGTGCTGCGGCTGAACTGAGCAAACAGATCTGCGTGCGTCAGCTTGAAGGCGGCGCTGTCAAAACGGTTCGTAATGATGGTTTTCCAAGTAATGAGGTAGTCCTTTCCGGACAGCACATCCGTGTTCTTTGCCAGCATTTCAGCTTTCAGGGAATCTTCAATGGCCGCGATGGAGGATTTCACCTCAACCTCCATATCTCGCAGTTCCTTTAACTCTTTGACCTTCGCGTCGATCTCGTAAATGCTCATCAGTAGATCATCCTTTCGTATAACAGTTCTTCAATTTCATCGGTAGAGAATCCCACGTCCAGCAGCTCATCAATAGAGCTTGGTTCGTAGCCGTAGTAGGCAGCGACGCCTTTCAGCGTGTCCAGATATTCCTGCTCGGCTCTGTGCTGCTGCGGGACGGCCTTTCTTTGCACGGGATACAGCGAAAAGCTGCTCCACGGGCAAAGCAGGTTCGCCGCGTCGAAAGAGGCCCTTTCCATTTGCCCAGAGGGGCAGAGCTTCAGAATATCTCCACAGTTCAGCTTGACGCGCTCCGGCTTGCCGATGGGCAGATGCAGCCGTTTCAGCGCGCGGTTCAGGATAGCCTCGGTGGACGCATACAGGTACAGGCCGCAGTGTGGGTAGTAATAGAGACACAGCGGATTATCCCCCTTCACGAAGTACAGATTCTCCCGCTGATCCAGCACAGTGAATGTAAAAGAACCCTCGACCGTTTCCGCCATGTATGTAAGGCTGGAAAAGTCGAGGGCATTTTTCTGCTCAATGAGCTGGACGGCCACGTAGCTGTCCGTCTCAATCCTTGTTTTCGGCAAGTGCTTGGTGCGGCGAAGAATGCCGTCGTTCCAGAGAACGCCGTTGTGTGCAAGGGCGAACGGCTTATTTTCTACGTAGCCAAGGAACGGGTGATTGTTTCGATTCCTTCGCGCATCGCCCTGTGTGGTCATACGGGTATGGCCCATGATGACCCTGCTGTCTGCCGGAATACGGAACCTCATCCGATGTGCCGCTATGGGACGCTTGTAGATGCTCAAATGCCGGTGAGAGCAGTACGCAATGCCGGTGGCGTCTGTACCGCGCTCTTCACATTCCGTCGCCAATACGGAGAGGATGCGGCTCTTCTCCTTGGCGCCGAATTGGTTCTGGCTGTCGATCAGACCGAATAAGCAGCACATATCAGACCTCCGCCTCGCTTTCTACCGGCTCGTTGACGTACAGGCGACGTTCCTTCAAATACTGCACCAGCTCGGGCTGTGTGCAGCCAGAGACGAAGGTCGTCCAAGACATCGCCTTGACCTGCTCGTCCGACATGAAAAGAGCCACATCACAGATCCGGTCAAGAAACTGTAATGTGGCGATGAGCGTGTTGTATTTGAGGGTTCCACGGAAGATGCGGAATTCGATGGTGTTCTTGTTTGTGAGGTTAACACTGGTGTAGCGACCGGCGTGAGCGCTCTTCTTGGCATGGTCCAAAAGCTCCTTTGGCTGATCCTTGTAGCCGTAGCGGGCGGCCCACTGGTCGAGCTGATGCTGCGTTCTTCGGCTGAACTTCAAGAGCTCTTCCCAGTTCTTTTCAACGAAATACAGAATGCGGGCAATCACGGCGTCCTGCTGTGCTTCTGTTTCACCAAAGGCACTGCGGTTGACGTGAACATGAAGTCCGCAGGTGCCTGCCTGATGGCTGGTGTAACCCATCTGGACGGCCTTTCGCAAGATGGCTGCCCACGGCATTTCCGACTGATGGTAGGCAAGCGCCATGGGATGCGTCACCATCTCAAAGCCGTCGTCCAAAGAGCCGTCATGTTTGCAGTAGAGGTTTTCCAAGCCGTTGCCGTTTGCGATGGACATGACCTCGGCGGCGTTGTCGTCGTCCTCACCGGCTCCGTCCACTTCCAGCTCTACGCCGAAGAAGCGATTGCCGTCTCCACGGAACAGCGGCTCGGGCTTGTAATAGTAGTCCTGGATCGGCTTGCGGGAAGTGCGGCTCGTGTAGCAGTCATAGCAGAACGGATATTCGTTGCCATCGCTCTCACAGGCGTAATAGGTCTGGCTGATGCGGATGATATCACCGCAGCTATGACAGTTTGTGTAGTGACGGTCATAGCAGTCCTGACAGAGCGGCGTGGATTCATCTCCGGCATTGTCATCCCGCCAGATGCGTTCACCGCAGTGGGAGCAGAGCATCGTTGTTTCCTCAACACAGCTCTCGCATAGGGGGCTTTCGTTCATCCAGATCGGGGTGGTCAAAATCGTTTCTCCGCAGTGGCGGCAGATGTAATGTTCAGTCATCGTTTTCATTCTCCTTTGTAAAATAGTCGATCGCTGCGCAGAGCAGCGCGGCAGCAGCGGCCAGTAAAATTTCAATGATGTTGTTGGTATTCAAGTTCTGATTATCCTTGGTGATCCTCTCCCTTCCTGTCCCTTGCGTCCATCACGATAACACGGTCTTTCGCAGCAGAACGCCGACGATCTCCACTAAAACCGTGCGGATGAGACGCAGTAAGTGGTGCAGCATAGTCATAGTCTCCTTTCACATTTTTCTTGTGTTTTTCGCTGATTTGCAGCTTGCAGAGCAGAAAACCTTTCATTTTTTCTGCAAAATTGAAAAAGAGCCAGAGCCCGTGATCATCGAGGATCTTCGGGTTCTGGCTCTTTCTCTTACCAATAATATATGGTTGAGATGTGAGAAATAACACTAAATGGGACGAAAGGGGACAACAAGGATATAAGGCTTTATGCCAATTACAACACAGGAGGTTTTTACGATGACAAGATATGATGACCGCTACGATGAGTTCGGCTATGAGCGTGAGGACTATGACGGCACGCTGGAACTCAACGAGTATTTGACGCCCCGAGAGGTGATGGAGCTGCTGGCGATTGGAAAGAACACCTTCTACAAGATGGTCCAGTCTGGCGAGCTGCCGGCGTTCAGGATCGGGAAGCAGTGGAGGGTGAAACGGGCAGATATGGAACGGTGGGCAGATGGACGGATAGGCAGATAAAACTTAGAATATTGGGGGAAATTCATGTTTATATTGTGGGTTTCTCCCAATATTTTTATTTGTCGCCGCCCATCTGCCCATCCGCCCTATCTATGCCTTAAACTTGTATTGCCTTTTCACTTAAGCTATAGTAAGCTAATGTTACATTGAGATAGAGGAGGAATATTCTAAATTGATCTTACATGATGCGGATGAAGGAGAATGCAAGGTAGTGCCAGTTGATAATTTTGATATTAGCGCACGCACGGAATGTAAAATACTCTACTCATCCTTTACAGACTTCCTGAGAGATTACATATTCCAAAAGAAATATAATGAAGCAGATACTATGGACTATGATGCGTTCCGAAAGAATCTCGGGGAGCAAATTTGCATAAGTGAAAAGCTGAGATTTGGACAAGCTGCACGAAATTCTTCTGCGGGTTTTGCAAGTGATGAAAAGCAACTTGTGCAGACTGAGGAGTATGCTCGAAGACTAAGTGAGTTGAGAGCAGAGGCGTTGGACAGAGATAGAGCTCGTACTACTGCGGCGTATGCTGAAGCGAGTAAAAACGATGCCAGGCTGGAGGAGAAGAACGCATGGGAGAAGATGGATTCATCCACCTCTCATTCTTATTTGTCAAAAATTCTAACGTTTCTTAGAAAGTTAGAAATTGATGTATCTGTTTTTAAAAAGGGACAGGGTTATTGTTATACCCGTGAGTTGGTTGGACTATTTCGTAGAATTTTAGATACTCCTTCTTACATTCGCACCCAATATCAAAAAGCTCGGTTTTCAAAAATACCTCTTCAAGAAGCACATGAACTATATATGCAAATCGTGGCGGCTATTCAAAGTATCCCAGACTCATCAACAAGTACACGAGAAAAGAAAAATGAACAAATCGAACATCTTAGAAAATTCTTATCCAAACAGTATAAAATAAATATTCAAGAAATCCCTCCACGAGATCTTGTTTTGGATGCGATATTCAATTCTGTGTGGTTTTTCTCTATGGTACAATGTTGGGCGAGGAAATCTAAGAGTATTGAGTTTGCTCGAGACGACCGAGATTGGCAGTGCGTTGTGGATCATGTCTATATTGATTTATATCGCAAACAGCTTATCTTCAGAGAGGATAATGAGACTACAACAGGCGATCTAAAGATTTGCAAGGAACTTCCCAATCGGTATGAGTCTCAACGAATCAAACATTATTGGGAATCCACTGAATTTAATCCCAATATAGTTTCTCCAAAAGAAACTATGCTGCATAAATCAGTACATCCGGTTAATAAAGGAGAACAAAAATTAGAAAAATAAGGCAAAAAGTATGGTAGAAATCATTTAAAGGATTTCTACCATGCTTTTTTTTGCTTTTGAGTTTAATATAAGCACTACCGAAACCGAATATCGACTTCGGGGACGGCTCACAGTATTTTGCAGTGAGATTGTATTAAGGAGGAACTATTATGTCTAATGTGAATGATTTTATTACCCATGCCTGCAAGTGCCTTTACAAAGGCAAATCGGGGACCTTTGCTTTGATGAGAGATCCCAGCGGTCAGCTTTGGTACCTGTCTCGAGGAACTCAATCGAAGGTCCTGTCTTTGAGCCTGAGTTATCCTGGATGCACTATGGATGAGAACAGCTTTCAGGGAACGCTCATTATCCGCTCAGATTCTGATAAGGAAGACCCTTGGTATGTGCTCTTGGATGATATGAAGGCGCTGTCCTACGTTGTTTCATCCAATGAAAAGGATATGTTCTTTTCCTGCTCGATTGTAGCTGAAGCACCCCAAATTTCTGGATGCACTACGGAACCAATCGCAGCTATTGTTTGCTTTTCGAAAGATGGCAACGCTGTGGTTCGTTTCAATAGCCTTCAATTAGCTCGAGCTCTCTTTATTAAAGCACACCATGAAGCAGAGAATCGCCAACTGCCACAGGCTATTCCTGCAAGTGAAAATACGGCCTCGCCCAATAGGATAGATGAGAGCTCTTTCTTTAGAGAGGAGGACGACGACTATGAGTTGGCTTGATTCATTTGAGCATATTACCCGAGGGCTTCTTGCACTTCCAGCAGAAGAACTTGGCCTTGACCGTCTTGCAGAGGATAGCAATCAACTTTTGCCGACTCCTGCGGCTGAGAGAAAATGCAATTCTGATGATGCAGCAGTGAAAAAATCTGTAGATTTTTCAGAGTTGCTCTCATTTGAACCGGAAGAATTTCGAGGCTCTTTTTGTGAGGATGATCTACAACCGTCATCACCGCTTTTTCCGCGTCTTTATAGCCAGTCAGCAGAGATTTTGCATGTTGGCAGTTATAAAGACGCCCCTGGCACACCAGACCTGAGATTGTTCAGATTGAGCCCTATTGCTAAGCAACGTTTAGCTCCACCCGATATTTCTTCGGGATTGGGCAGCCGGCAGGAATCTAAGGATATCGTTGCATTGGGAGACTTTGTTGCCTCCCAGGCAATCTGGATGAAATACGACGGCGATCTCTGCCTGTATCACCCGCCTTGCTGGCGCAAGCTTGAGAATGAGGATGCTGCGGTTCGAGAGATCCGCACCATGCTTAATAAGTACGATGATATTCGCAGCAGTTTGACGTCATCTGACTATCATAGGCTCTATCGAGGCCTGATGTCGCATCCAGATATTCCGGAACTGCGCAACTTAGAGCCGCCCCGCGATACCATCAACTGCAACGATGGAGCGCTGAATTTAATCAGCTTTCGGGCCCATCTGTCTTGTCCGGAAGATAACTTCTTCCATGCGTTCGACCTGTCGTGTGAACAGATTTTGGACCCTCCAATGAGAGGGGACTATTTTGAGACGTTTGCAGCGCAGATCAGCGCAGGCAACTCGGACGTAAGGCGTCAGCTGTTGGAAATGCTTGCTATTGCTATGACCGGCACGCAGTTGAAATACTTCTATGTGATGCTGGGACCGAGCAATTCCGGCAAGAGTCAATGGGGACGATTTGTACAGGAGCTCTTAGGGCGAGAAAACGTTGAGTCAGTCCAGTCCATTGCAGACTTTGGCGGACGGTTCACGACTGGCCCGCTGTGCGGGAAGCTGCTGGTTAGTTGCCTTGATCTGCCCAACGGGACATTGCCGCAAAATGCAATCGGTGTTCTGAAGACGTTTTGCGGCGATGATTCAGTGAAGGGCGAAGTGAAGTATAAGCCGAGCTTTACCTATTATAGAAAACCTTTGCTTATGATGGCTGGTAATCACTCGATTAAGGTGAATCGGGCCGAACATGAAGATGCGCTGTTCAATCGCATGATTGTAGTGCCTTTTGCTGACCCGAATGTTGAGGAATCCGAACGGATACCTGAGCTGTACCAACGTTTTTTGGATGAGGCTCCCTATATCGTACATGAAGCTTGTATGGCGTATCAGGAACTGGCTGCTCGAAACTGGGTTCCCACAAGAGTTCCTGTCCCTGCTGAGTACGCGCCGCAAGAAGGAAACCAAGCACTCTTGGCGGCCAAGGCATTTGTTGAGGACTGCATTTCATTTGAGACGGGTTCACAGGTGACTACGGCCGAGCTGTATGATGCGTACTTGGAGTACGCAGAGGAAGAGGGCTATCCTCAACTGAACATGACTTCCTTTAGCCGTGCGCTGTCTAAGATGCTGAAGCAAGCAATTCCTGAAGCTGCCACAGTCAAGTGGGTGAACGATGAGAATGTTCGGGGATATTCGAATATCACATTGACGTGAAGCGCGACGAGTCGGATTGATGAAGTTACCGCAAAGTAAAGAACTGAAAAAGAGCATTATTAGTACATATATTCGTATCAATTGAGAGGTGTACTACATGACTTATGTTAAATATGAAGATATGCCGTTGGTCCTCAACGTAGAGGACATTGCCGACACACTGATGATCGGCAGGAATAAGGCATATAATTTGGTTAATTCTGGAAAGATCAAAGCGCTGCGGATAGGGAATCATTACCGAATTCCGCGTGATTCATTTATAGCGTTCCTGAAGGGTGAACGCACATCGGCTTAAATACCCAGGCGGGCAGCATTCAATATTTGAGTGACTGCCCGCCTTTATTATATACAAAATGTGATTCGAAAGGAAGGATGAACTATGTCAGTTCGAAAAAGAGGAAACAGGTATCAGGTGGTCTATCGCTGCCCTGGTGAGGCTTCGCCGCGCACGGAAACCTTTAAGACCGAAGATGAGGCCGTGATTCGAGACAGGTCAATCAAAATGGCAAAGGCAAATGGCACATTTGAGCCGCCAGCAAGGCTTTCCAAGGGCGTTGTGCAGCAGACAAAGGATATCACAGTGTCTGAGTTCCTTGATGAGTACATACAGGTCTATGGCTTGAAGAAGTGGGGCAACTCCTACTACTCATCGAGCATCAGTTTGCTGAAAAACTATGTCAGGCCGTACCTCGGCAATCGCTATGTGAGATCTATCACCGTAAAGGATATTGATGCCTATTATACGATGCTCTTGGACCAGCCTGCGGTCGTTGTATCTGGACATCTCGACACAGGGGCTAAGGTCAGCGCGAATACCGTATCAAAGGTCCACAAGCTGTTAAAATCGGCGTTCAATAAGGCTGTGGTCTGGAAGTATACATCCGTCAATCCGGTTATTGGAGCAACGCTGCCGGAGTGTAAGGCTGCGAAACGAGCGGTATGGTCAGACAGAGAAGCGATACATGCACTTGATGTCTGTGACCATCCGGTGCTGCGGATTGCCATGTATTTAGCGCTGGGATGCTCTATGCGATTAGGGGAGATATTGGGACTACAGTGGGACCATGTCTTTATGGATGATGCTCTTGTTGCATCAGGAGAAGCCTACCTGAAGATCGACCGCGAATTGCGCCGGTGCAGCAACGATAGCATTAAGGTACTGGAACAGGTTCACCGCAGTACGGTGCTGTTCAAATTCCCGCCGGTTATGCCCAAGAAATGTACGACAACACTGGTTCTGAAGGCACCTAAGACGGAGAGCAGCAACCGAATCGTATATCTTCCCTTAGCCGTTGTAGAAGAGCTTCGAAAGGTCAAGGAACAGCAGAGGGAGAATAAGGCTCTCTTAGGCGATGAATATAAAGATTATGGATTGGTCGTGGCGCAGATCAATGGGAACCCTTATGAACAGAGAGTGATCGATAAGAGTTTCAACAAGCTGATCAGAAAGAATGACCTGCGGCCTGTTGTATTCCACAGCTTGCGCCACAGCAGCACATCCCTGAAGCTGAAACTGAGCAGCGGCAATATCAAGGCTGTTCAGGGGGACACGGGACATGCTGAGGCCAGAATGGTAACAGACACTTATGCCCATGGCTTTGACGAGGATAGAAAGCTCATTGCGCATGAAATGGACTCTGGGTTCTTTTCTAAGGTCGGCGGACAAGAGAGGGAAGAGACTGGTAACGATGCGATCGAGAAGCTGAAAATACTGCTTCGGCAGCATCCGGAACTGTTACCGGATATCCTCGATGCAGCGGCAAAAACCACCGCAAAAACAGGCGAAAAAGGGTAAATGTTGGCATTTGTAAGCATATCGCTTGCCATTTGGGTGGATTTAACGTCAGCTTTGTAAGCAAAAATCGCCTGTATATGCAAGCATATTTGTCTAAAGAAAAACCTCGTGGGGCTGAAAGAAAACAAAATGAAAAAGCCTTGGAAGTGTTATTTTCCAAGGCTTTTTGGCACCCACGAGAGGATTCGAACCTCCGACCTATCGCTTAGGAGGCGATCGCTACTATCCAGCTGAGCTACGTGGGCTTATGTCAATATTCAAATTTGTGCGCTCTTAGGCGGGAGAACTTACTTCCGCTTAGGAGTACATGATACAGCTTTTTAGCTGTTGCGCTGCATCCCAGTGAATCCCTCGCAGTCCCTGATATCACGCGATTTTTTGAGAACCGCTTGTTGATCGCTGCCGACTGCTGTTAGGGGATACTCTTTCGAATTTCATAGTTTGTTGCCATGATTGTTGGCAATACCTGCTACGTCGTAACGAGTTGCCCGTGGTCTTTAATCCACGGGCAACTATATCATATATGGCGCCAGTAATCAATGAGCATAGTCCCCGTTTTTCCATTCGCCAGAGTAAATTAGAATGCTGGTTTCATTACTAAGGAGAACAGAATTAGGTGAGAGGAACGTAATCCAGAACTTCATTACCGCTGCTCTCTGTGAGATCTAAGACTAACCAAGAACTTGTAGGATAGTCGGAGCCATATTCATAATAGACGGAGAAGGAAGTTGTACCGCTTGTTCCGGCCATACCGCAGAAGGCATCCTCTACGTTATAGAGGTAATCCGAGAAACGTCCACCAAGAATGCCAAGGTTATTCTCTGAAAGATCGATTGTATATTCACCGTCAAGATACTGAATGGTAAATATGATGCCATTCTGAGTTTCCCATGTCCCGACGAAATCGTCAGGAGAAAGGTCAGCGTTGAACGGGTCGCTGATCGAATATAATCGGGAAGAATTATCAGCCTGCGTAAGTTCCTCATTCGCCCACTCAAAGAACTCATCTAAGGGACCGCTTCGCGCTTCGTTATACCACATGTAACCGTAGTCGGCCGGATCAAAGCCATAATAATTTACATAGTCATCGTAATCCCACGTCGAACGGTCATCGTCTGCTGCGCCTTGGCTGAGTTCCTCACAATCCGGGGCAGAGGGAGTGTCCGAAACCTTTTTGTATTTTGCAAGGATGCTGCCATCCTGTATGCAGAGGATGCCATCTTCGAACCGGGCGGACGGAACGGCAGAAGCCTTGGTTTGCCCGATGAATTCCACTTGACCGTCTTTCAGCGTCCATACTAAGAATGAAGTAGTGATAACGCCCGCATCGTAAGAGTAGAATTTGCAAAAATCGTCCACCTGGAACAAAACACAGTTTTTAGATAAGTAGTCTTCAACGTCATCCGCAGAAGCGCCGCCCTCGATCAACGAGTCCCGCGAAAAGGCGGTATCGTCGTCCTCGTAGGAAATAAGATTCCAGCGGCCTACGATATCCGCCTTCGACAGTTCGCTTGCGCTGTCACTAAAGCTGATATCGTCAAGCAGTGCATCATCGGATATTCCACCAAGGATCGCCGCGCTTGACAAGGTGGTGGCAATAGCGGTAATTCCAGCGACACAAAGGCCTGCGACCAACCAAAAGAGGAACGCATTTTTCGCAGAGACTCCCGCAGTGCGGGGTGCAAGCTCAGAGCTTTCCGCCAGGATCATGCAGTGCTGATAGTATTCTCTGTTGAAGCTTTTGCCAAAACGGATGCAGGTTATCAGCAGATAAATACTGACGGCGAGAGACAAAACACAAACAGCAATCAGCCATCCGATGATCCCACCCACGCTTTTGACGGCCAGAAAGCCCGAGCCGGAAATGCCGAGCAGGATTGCAGCGTAAATGATGAGCGGCCACTTATAGTACTGCCAGAATATATCCTGACTTTTACGGTAATAGGAAAAAACGCCGGCGAAGAGAAACGCTGCCCAGTTGAACCGGCACTTCTCATTACGTCTCGCTTTTTCAAACTCCGGAAGATAATACTGCGAGTTTTTGATGACAACGTCGCTGAGATCTCCCGTATACTCCGGCTCGGCCTCGATCCGACGCAAGAGATCCTGCCTTAGCTCCAGCATGACGGCTTTTTCCCTGCCGCGAATGGCAATTCGCTTACCATCCTTACGGTAGAGGACGATCTTCCTCTGCCATGTCATTATCCATGACATAAAAGCAATAAAAAATATTGGAGACGTCTCAACAACACTAATATTTCTAACGAGTCCGAGTAGGCAAGCAAATGTGAAAAATAGAGCAATACACAACCATTTAGGCGAAACTTCCATCCCAACAGAAATTTGCCGCAAATCTACAATATCCAGTTTCTCTTTTGAAGATGTATCTCTTGAATCCGAAACCAGGACAGAAAAATCTGATATATCAAAATCTGTCGATTCAAAATTTGAGAAAGAAAGCCATATTCTCCTAAATGCGAATACGCGTCGGGTCAGGTGATAATGATGCTGAGCGACAACTGCCTCATCTGCATTATCATTGCCCGAGACTGCCTCGGCCTCTCCTGCGGCAGGCGCAGGCGGCTGCTTACCGGATTCGACCTCTTCCTTTTCCGGCTTTTCAGGCGGGGAAGGTGCAACGGCTTCTGCGGGCTGCGGTTTCTGGTCGGGGGCTTTCTGGTTGGCGGCCGTTTGCTGCTGTTCTGAGGGGGACGGCTCCGCTGCTGCCGGAACAGCGGTTTCCGGAGCAGCTTTGGCATCGTCCGCCGTTTGCTGCTCGCTCGGCTGCGGAGATGCCGGCTGCTCAATTGCGATTTTTGCCCCGCAATAGGTACAGAACGCGGAATCCTCCGGCAGCCGTTTCCCGCAGCCCGGGCAGCGAAGTGCCGTTATTTTCTCTCCGCATTTGCTGCAAAAGAGAGCGTCCTCCGGCACCTCACTTCCGCATTTTTTGCACTGGTAACTCATACAATCCCTCCTAAATAATTGCTTATGATTTGAATTGCTTTCAAAAGAACGGTGATATAGCACTGCCCCAGAGCATACCCGCATAAAAGCCCTGTCACCAGCCTGCGGGTATTCGTGGATTGCAGCAGCTTCATCCTCTGCAAAAACCAATCCAGAAACATCACAAAGAGAAAGAAGCTGCTCTGGCGCCATGGCATTTTATGAACGGTGTAGGACAGAATCCCTGCCGTTTGGCCGATGACGATCCCTGTACAGCGGGCGCAGACAGGAAACTGATAGCCGTTCCAGAAAAAGCTTCGTTCCGGCTTCTGGTGGCATCCTGCACAGTGCCCGATTTTCATGAGCACCGCATGTATTTTGTTTTTATCCAATTGAAGAAAGCCCAAGCAATAACCCACCTAAAATGCTTGCTGTGCACAACAGAATAAACTTCGTGCGGAAGGCGGACTTTTCTTCCGGCGTCAGAAGCTGCTCTACAGGCAGTCCGGTGCTTTCTGCCATAGACATCGGAATAGATGCCCACAGTCCGATAATTACAAGTACTGCAATTGCCACGGTCCAGAAGCTGCTGATCTCACTGTCGCACACAGAGTAACCCACAATCAATGCAGCAATCAGAGAATAGAGCGCTGCCGCCTGCATGGAAAGATTTGCCCGTTCTATCGCAGACTGCTTGGATATGAATTCCTTTCCGCATTTTTGGCAGACCCACCATGTTTCGTTTCGAACCTTTGTTTTAACAGAGCTTCCGCAGGCGCCGCACAACAATCCGACAGGCCCCAACAAAATCAGCCCACAGCATCCGTTCCAGAACCCGTATCCTCCGCCGGAGGTTTGAACATCTGTTTTTACAATGGGATGGCAGCTTTCTCCTCCTGCGTGACAGTACGGACATGAAATAGCAAAATTTTGCTGCACAGGAGGAACGGCTTGCGGCGTGGGCGAAGACGCTGAAACACTC
>ERZ1034992.762-NODE-762-length-16568-cov-4.121783_pt1 | contig 16568 bp, 7 predicted proteins | sample MGYA00520695_ERZ1034992 | MGnify/ENA primary metagenome ERZ1034992 (study PRJEB33766, sample SAMN09781778) | gut metagenome | biome: gut microbiome | host: Homo sapiens | place: Madagascar | study: EMG produced TPA metagenomics assembly of the PRJNA485056 data set...
GGGGCTTCGCAGAAAGATCGGAAAAACTTGCACGAGCTTGAATGAAAGAGATCCACTTAGGTGAGATCGGGAAAGGAAAACTGGAAGACCTTTCCCCCAATGAACTCCGCGCCCTCTGTTGGAAAGAAGGCATCGAGATCAAAGGGGATATCAAGACCAAGAAACAGCTCATCGATCTCATCAGAAAACACTAGGAGGAACCATGTACAGCACAGATATCTGCAACATCGCCCTCTCCTCAATCGGACAGGGGCAGATCGCTTCCATCGACGAAGACAGCGAGGCAGCGCGTCAGTGCAAACTCTACTATGAACTGACAAGAAAAAACCTTCTTTCTTCCTTCCGCTGGGGCTTCGCAGAAAGATCGGAAAAACTTGCACTAGTAGACACCACTGTCCCGAAATGGGAATTTGCCTATGCACTGCCAAAGAAATGCTTAGTCGTCCGCCAGCTCTACAACAAGAACGGCGACATCATTGAAACGGATGAATCTGCCAAAGATGATACATACCACGAGTTTCAGATCGCTCTCATGAACGAGAGTCAGAGGATCATCATGGCAGATATCGAAGATGCATGGATGGACTACACCGCAGATATCGAAAACGCTGAACTTTTCGACTCCTCCTTTGCCGAAGCCCTGGCCCACAAATTAGCAAGTCACATTGCCATGCCATTAAGCGGCAGCCAGAACATGGCACAGTCACAGTACCAGCTCTATCAGATCGCCATCCAGCAGGCCATGTACACCTCTGCGATCCAGAACCACCACAAGCCTTCTTATCCCACCAAGTACTTTGACGCAAGGAGATAACCATGAAAGAAACCATCTATCTCATGCAGTCATCCTTCGCGACCGGCGAAGTTTCCCCTGAAGTCGCCAGCCGCATAGATATGGAGAAATACCAGGCCGCTTTGCTGCAGGCCGAGAACTGCTATATCAGACCTTATGGCGCTGTATACAAAAGGCCCGGATCGATCTATTGCGGCATGGCCAAGAAGAATAAAGTTCGTCTGATTGAATTCAAGTCTACCGTAAACCATGCCTTTCTCCTTGAAGTAGGAGAAGGGTATATCCGCATCTGGAAGGACGGAAAATTTACCAATCAGGAAATCGTGACGCCTTACCAGGAATCCGAACTTCCTAAGCTCCGCACCTGCCAGAGCGCCGACATCATGTACATCGCCTCCGGCACACATCCCGTCATGCAGCTTAAACACTACTCCGACACCGACTGGAGACTCGAAGAAATGGTGATGAATAGCCAGTACTTCGACGAATCCTTAACCGTAAGTAACAACGTGGTAGATGAGACATGGAATAAAGCCGGTACATACGCATGGGAATGTCACAAGACCGGCAACTATGCCGTGACCGTAGCGGGCGGCGGTGGCGGCGGAGCCGATACCGTGAGCCACTACAGAGACAGCAGATACAAAGAGGACGGAAGCACCGTAGAAGCTGCCGGGGGCATCGGCGGGAATGGCGCTGTTGCATCACAGACCATTTACCTCAAAGAAAATACCACCTACACCATCGCCGTAGGGGACGGGGGAGAAAAAGGATCACCAGGAAATTCCGGCGGAAACTCCACCGCCTTCGGGCTCACTGCGCAGGGAGGTGGCGGGGGACAACTGGGCACATTTACCGGTAAAGCCAAGGTAACAGGAAGACCGCACAAACACTACACCGTATATACGGGGCATGCGGGTGAAGCAGGCACCTCCTACGGCAATGGCGGACAGGGGAGCTATAACAAAGGGAATCCAGGATGGGTGACCGTCAAATCCATGGATGAGCCCACACTGACTGTTTCCGGAATATCTGGAGAAGTTACTCTTTCGTCCGACAAATCATTCTTTTCCTCCGACATGAAAGGCATGTGGATGAAGATTTCTCAGGACGTCGCCTCCCAGACCGTCACAGCCAATGGAGCGATGACTACTGATCCCGTTTCCGTAGGGAATGGATGGAAGATCATCACCCATGGTACATGGACAGGGGAAGTGAAGATCCAGAAATCCGTCGACGGAGGAGAATGGAAAGACTTCCGCATCTACAAATCCAATGATGACAATAACGTGAGCGAATCCGGAACCGTTGACGAAGCAGACAACGTCAGAATGCGACTTGTCACCACGGCCGGGAAAGCAGACCTCACCTCGACCGCCTACACCAAGTCCGGCGCTATCCAGATCGAAACCATCAATTCTGCGACCCGCGCCACCTGCCTGGTGAAGAAAGTCTTAGGGCAGGCCGGGAAGGTAGACAGCTACTCCTTCGGCGCATGGAACAGCCGGTACGGCTATCCAAGAACCGTAGGATTCTTCCAAGATAGATTGATATTCGCTGGGACGAAGACGCAGCCATACGTTCTATGGATGAGCAAGACTGGAGACTACAACAATTTCTCCGTCGAAAAAGCCTCCGGCACCGTGACAGACGACAGCGCCATCTGCCTTTCCTTTATTTCCCGTCAGCAGGCGGAGATCAAGCACATCTGCCCGGCAAGCGACCTCTTCGTCTTGACCGACTCCAATGAATGGATCGTTTCCGGCGGAAGCACCGTCACACCGTCCAAATGCACCAACAAGGCGCAGACCTTCCGCGGATGCACGGAAGTCGAACCTATCTCCATCGGCAGCCGTCTGATCTACGTGCAGAAACGGTCCCAGACCGTGCGAGACATGGCCTACTCTTTCGAGACCGATTCCTACGACGGCATGGACCTTACCCTTTTGGCCAAGCACCTTTTGAGAGGAAAGACCATCGTAGACGCTGCCTACATGCAGGATCCCGACTCCAGACTGTATTTCGTCCGTTCCGACGGTGAAATCATCTGCCTCGCATACATCAATGACCAGAAAGTCTATGCATGGTCCCATATCATCACAAAAGGGAAGTATCTTTCCGTATGCACCGTGGCAGCCGAAGAGACCGACGAAGTCTACACCGCCGTCGAAAGAAACGGTAAAACCTATATCGAGAAGATGGGAACAGACAAAGACTCCCAAGATCCGAAAGACTACATCATGACCGACTGCTCCAAAGTCCTCACCTTTGATGAGCCTGACGATGCAGCGTCAGTCGACTGGATCACCGGGACAGTTTCCGTATTGGCAGACGGGAAATTCTTCGAAAACGTAGAAATCAAAGAGGGGACAGTGACACTTCCCACCAAAGTTTCCTACATGATCATCGGATACTCCTATCGGATGACCATCGAACTGCCTAACGTAGAAATTCAGGCACAGAACGGCACCATGCAGGGGAGATATAAAAATGTACGCACCGTTTCCCTGAGACTGCTGCACACCTTAGGCGGCAGTATCGGAAACGGCGTAGGAAGAAATGACACCATCAAGTACGAGGAGCTCTCCGATCAGAAGATCCGCCTGTACACAGGAGATAAAGAAATCACCATACCCAACCAGGGCGTAGAGAAGAACGGACGAGTCATCATCACCTCTTCTGATCCCTACCCCTTCTACCTGGCAGCATTGATCAGAGGAGTGGTCGTCAGTGAATAACAGCTACTACGGCGTGGACATCCGCACCATCGACAGCCTTGCCATGGCCGACCTTTTATCCCAGATCCTCGCGGGAAACATGCGAAAAGAAGACAGAGAAGAATTAGAAGCCCAGGGGCGCATGCCTTATGGCGGCCTCTATGAAAGCATGACAACTTCCATAGAAGCTTACTATGCCATTCATGAGCGCATGCCGCTCGCTGCCTTTGGAATCGGCCTATGCCCGGAGGGATGCTCCATTTGGATGCTCGGAACTACTATGTGCGAGCGCCACAAGAAAGCATTGGTCGCCTGCATGCAAGACTACATCAAGGACAGCTTGAAGAAATACAAAGTCCTTACCAATTACATTTCCAAAGACAACACCAAAGCCCTCCGCGCCATTAAAAAGATGGGAGCCGCCTTTGGGGAAGAAGTAGAAACGGGCGGGAAAACCTTCGTCCGCTTCACATTAAAGGAGTAACTATGTGCAGCGTATCCGCCGCCCTGATCGGCTTAACCGCCGCGCAGGGCATCACATCAATGGCCTCTGCTCATCAGCAGGCCAAAGCACAGAGCGCCTACTACAATGCCCAGGCAGATGCTGCCGAGCAGAACGCGAGAATCGCAGACAAACAGAGAGAGCAGATTTCTGACCAGTACCTGCAGAAACAGCAGCAACTTGACGCCAGAAGACGATTAGTCATTGGCCAGCATGCGGCAGAAGCAGGAGCAAGCGGCCTCACAAGCTCCGGATCCGTGCAGGACATGGACGCATCAGCTATCGACGAATGGAGAAATTCATCCATGAATCTTTTAGGCAATCAGAGAAATGACACCAAGAGCGCCTACATCAATCAAGTGAACTATATCAATCAGGCAAACAGCGCAAGAGCTGCTGCCTATAATGCAAGGCAGCAGGGGAAACAGGCCATGTTTGGCACACTTCTTTCCACCGCTGCTTCCATCTACGGCGTAGCCAAGACCTACGGGAATGCGACGGCAGCTAAACAGTCAGCCTCCGGCGGACTTCACCACCAGGCGGCTATGAGCGGAATGCCGGAGACCATGACAGATCAGGTATATGCCATGAATCAGTACAAGACGCAGAAACTTTCCTTGACTAAGAGTCCCTACTCATGGCTGGGTGGTGGCTTCAAGATCGGGAGGTAAAGCATGAAACTCTCTCAATTTTCAGGGGATATCAATAAGAACATCATGCAAGGGAAGATCATCCCGACCACGACACTAGAAAGCGCAGGAGGGAATACCGCAGGACTTACCACCTTAGGGAAGGCTGCAGGTGCCGTATCGGATATGCTGGGGAAGGTATGGCTGAAAGACCAGAACGATAAAATCTTTGACGCCAAGAACGACTACGAGCAGCGCATCAATTCCCTTATGGATGATGAGAACACCGGCCTTTTCAATACCCATCAGGGCAAGGCTGCCGAGAACCTGCAGAAAGACTACACCGACCAGGAACAGAAGATTTATCAGCAGGTCCTGCAGGATCATGGTATCTCTTCTGATTATGCCGTCCGAGCTTTCGGGGAACAGAGAGCACAGTCACAGACCTCGAACCTTCGCATGATCGACAAGTACCAGCGAAAGCAGATGGAAGACTACGCAGGAAATCAGATTTCCTTAATGACTAGCAACATGGTGAACCAGTCCGTCAAAGACCCCGACTCCCTCATCACGAACTTCGGAAGCTGGGAGAAGAACACCACGGCCATTCTGGCAGGACTCAGCATGGATAGCGCAGCTATTGACGTCAAAATGAAAGCACTGAAGAACGATAAAGCCAAAGAGATCATGCAGTCCTACCTCACCACTGGCGATTACAGCGCGGGCCTCAATGCCATCGCCTACATGAAATCGCAGGGCATAGACGAGCCGACACTCAAGGCTTACAAAGACCCAGTTCCTTCAGAAGAAAATGACGCGGGAAATCAAAAGCAGCGCCGAAGACTATGTCAAAGGAAACGGGCTGAACCTCACTACCATGACATGGGAACAGTTCCGGGATGCATGGAGGAAAGACCACCCCGCGCCGACCTCTCAAGGGAAAGGCAGCGTCACGGGAAATCAGATCGCGGAATTTGCCAGAAACAACTACACCGAAGGCGATCAGTGGATGGGAAGCGTCACCAAAGATCCCACCATCCAGTGCGATTCCTGGACCGCTGATGTCTACGCCAAGACCGGCCTTTTCCCAGGCGGGACAATCACGCACGGTTCCGACTTCGGAGACGCCTATCACAAGGCGGGTGACGGGTACGAGCCGCAGGCCGGGGATTTCATCGACGGGGAAAAGCACGTCGGCATTTATTTAGGGAACGGCCAGTACATGGCCAGAAACTCCTCCGGCGGTATCCACATCGGGAGCATGGACGAGTGGAATGAATGGTTCGGCAAACCCATTGGCTATGGATCCGTGGCAGAGACCAAGGGCGAAGCCCCCGACGACATGTCAGACGAAGAACGAGCCGAGCTGCAGGACAAGAGCGACGCTGCCTTAAAGCAGCAGTACGCCGAGATCCACTCAAACCAAGTGGCTTACATCCAGAGCAGAGTACAGAACATCACCAAAGGAATCCTCGAAATGGAGCAGAACGGCTCCACGCCCGGCCAGGCGTATGAGTATGCCGCGGATATTGTGAATAACGATCCCTTACTGAAAGACTCTTCGGCGGGCGTCACACTCTTAGGCCGTCTGATGAATCAAAAGAGAACCTACGAAAATTCACAGAACAGAGCTGCCAATGTAGGGAGAGGTCTTGATACCAGCGGCTGCCTCAAAGAGAAACAGTTCAACGCACTAGAAGGATTTATCGGAACGAAAATCAATTCTATCGAAGACCTGGACAACACCATCAAAGACCTGCAGGAAGAAGGCGTCTACCTCACAGCAGAACAGGACGCCAAGATTCGGAAAGATGTCATCGACTGCGGAAACGGCGTAGGAACCTTTGCCGTCAAGATCCCGGACGATGACGCTACCATTGCGGCCATGTGCTATACCAATACCTCCGCCGTCACCTCGACAGCGAAAATGCTCATTAAGAGAGAAATCATGGATTTCAAAAACGAGCAGGGGAGAGATCCTGATAATGACGAACTCCGCACCATCTACTACGACGTGATCGGGAAAGAGGGCCTCGACAGCACCGGCAAAACGAAAGTCGGCGGGATTAACATCTTCGGCATAAACCTTTTCGGGGACGACTACGAAGCCCCAGTCATGAGCAAAGCGCAGGCCTACAACAATCACATCAGGGAAACGTCGCAGGCCGTAGACGAAGATGGAAATCCGAATGGTTTCTACATTGACGTGGACTACGGAAACGGAAAGAGCGAGACCAAGTGGGTATCTGACGAACAGATGAGACAGATTTCCAATGGAGAATTAAGCGTATTCGATATTTGAGAGGAATCACAATGGACGAAGAAATTTTAGGAAGCGTGCTGCGTGGGATCAAGCCCAAGGACTACACACCTATCCAGGTGAGACCGACACCGGAGTTTGGCGGCATTCAGCTGACTGAAGAGCAGCAGGCCAAGAAGGATAATATGGAATCCGTCAAGGATGGAGAGATCCTGCCCTTAGGCGGCTTCACTGACACCGTAGAAGCCCAGTGGGAATCCGCCAAAGACCTCGTGAAATCTACCGACGTATACAAGAACCTCTTTGGGAACAGCGCACCGGATGATAACCGCCTTGAACAGTCTGAGAAATTAGGAAGTGCGCTAGGCATTGCCCCACAGCTGATCGCCTCCGATCCGGATATGTACAAGGCAGCCGTCACCACCTACGAGCGGCAGAGAAACGCGGCCGCGCTGAATAACCAGCCATTCTCCGCCAAGACCTTGAATGAACTCTACCCGGAACTCGACACGGAAGACCCTGTAGCCACTACCATTGCTCTGAAGGACTATACCAACATCCTGAAGAACCGAGAAGCAGCAGCGCAGGGCGCGGCGGTTTATACCATGCCGGAAAGCAAGCTCACCGATCTTTCTAATGTCATCGGCTACCTCTACGACACTGGTGCCCATTTTGCGGGCACCGCCTATGAGGCCGGACAGGCCCTTGACGCACAGAGCGAACTCATGTACAAAGCTTCCATCGGGGAAATCTCCGATGAAGAAGTAGAGAAAGCCATCCCTGGACTCATGAATGCGCAGAAAGCATATAACGCAGAAATCGGGGACTCCTACGTGGCCAAGATTGTAGGGGAAACCATCTCCCAGCTTTCCATGCAGAAGAATATGATCATGCGCGGCGCAGCAGAAATCATCGCTCCGATCGCCCCATTGGCGCAGCCCATCTTAGCTGCCACCAAAACAAACCTGCCGCAGATTGCCACCTTAGGCGCTGCATCTGCAGCGGGTGCCGTAGGAGCCACGGGAGCTGTGGCAGGAGCAGCCGTCACAGGAGCGGCCGCACTGGCAGGGCTCATCGCCTTAGGCACTGCTTCCGTCTTCACAGGAACCTATAGAGCAGAAGCTGGACAGGCGTATTGGGATTGGCGCACCAAAAAGGATAAAAACGGGAAATCTGTTTATACCCGAGAGCAGGCCATTGGCCATGCCAAGAGAGTCGGAAGAATCAATGCAGCCATTGAAACCGGTGCATGGGAGCTCGCACTCAAGGGCATCACCAAAGTATGGGGGAGCGACGCAGCCAAAGCCGTCATCAAGAACGAAGCCGCCATGAAGGAACTGATCGGCGCAGGGAGAGCAGCCGTAGGAGCGAAAGCCATTGGATACGGTGCGAAACAGTTCGCTAAAGTGGCAGCGCCTGAGATCGCCGAAGAAGGCCTGCAGTCTCTTTCTGCAGATATCGATACCAGACTCTTTGGGAAAGAAACTGTTCCCGTAAGAGAGATGATGGGGAATGCCTTGGACGCCATGATCGAAGCCGTCCCCTCCGTTGTTGGTATGTCGATCGGCGGTGCTGCTTTAGCAGGCGCGGGGGCCCATAGAGCCATGAAGAGAATCACTGGCCTCTCCGAAATGAAAGACGCCGTTATCGAATTCAAACGTGAGAACGAAAGATCCATGCTGCAGAAACTCATGGATCTCCGCTCCGAATCTTCCCTTTACAAAAAAGCACCGGAAACCTACCGGAAGACACTGCAGAACCAGCTCGATCATACCGGATCCGGCACGCTTTACATCGACGCTTCCGCAGCGGCCGAAAATGAAAAGACACACGATGCCTTAAACAAGCTCGTAGAAGATGGCACGATCACCGCTAAAGAATTAGATGACGCCATCAAGACCGGCAAGCCCTTAGAGGTAGAGACAGGGAAATACATGCAGACCGCCACCCCCGAAACCCATGAAGTTCTCTCCGACTACACCACCATGGACAAAGGCGAAAAAACCATCCATGCCATCCGAGAAGAGCGGCAGCGCATGAAAGACATGATCGACATTGTCACCATGACACGCGAAAAAAGAGAAGCGGCCGCATCAGAAAAAATCCTGAACGACCACTTCTCCGAGGATACCGATATTGGAAGAGAAGATAGGGACACCGCAAGAGAAATTCTTTCCGGCGGCTTAGATCATATCGAAGACACTTGCAAGACCATCCTCCAGGAAGCCAAAGACGCATGGGGAAAGCTGACCGGCGTCAAAGAACTCCAGGACTACATGGAACGGAGAAAGACACAGGACGCGAATTTTTCCAATGAAAAAGGCGTCGATATGTTCGACGTCGGGGAAGGGAAAGATCGGGTACATCTCAGAGTTTCCAAGAACCCAGATTGGTATCAGGATTTTTATGGTGCATACGGAAGAGCACCGAGCCAGCGTGAACTCTATGACATTGCGCAAGAAAAAATCATCGCTGAAAATGACAAGGGTGATGACGAATCGAAAGCTGCCATTGCAGAGATCGAAGAAGCCAAGAAGAGAGTCGAATCCATCGAGAGAGTGAGTGAGACACTGAAATCCTTAAACAAAGAAGATCTCATCGCGCAGACGCTACTGGATCCCGAGACCTATGAAGAAGCCTACAAGCCGCTTCTTGAAGAAATCAAGGCAGCGGGAAACGGCGCCGTCACCAAAGCCGCGAGAGACTCCGCCTTAGTCCTGGCTAAGCTCGCAGAGAACTTCCATAAGAATTATGGCGTGCCTTTGAAACTGGCCATGATTGCCGCTGGTGAAGTCAGTCCGGAGACTGCGCATCAGCTGAACCAGTCCGCCATCGAGAACGAACTGCAGCTTGTGAAAGAGAAATACTGGAATACTGATGAATGGATGAAAGCCCCAGACGGTACACCGACAAAGCTGACCGAGCACCAGTGGCTGATTGCCCATAGCGAAACTTTCAAGAAATGGTTTGGGAATTGGGGAACGGTAGAGAAATACAACAGACTAATACATAGCAAACCTGTAGAGTGCAATAGAACAACATTCAGAGGAGCATCTGCCAAAGAAATCGGAAAAGCCGCAAAAGAATTGTATAGAGCCCTATTCCCTGTCTCAAGAGCAGGCGGCAAGCGGGACGAGCCTGCTGTTATTAGAAACCGAGATGGGGAATACATTAGAATGCCGGTCAGCGCTGCCAAAGAATTAGTGAGGCATTCGGCTCAAAATAGCACACTGCAGCTCATACCGAATCTAAAAGAGCTAATCGCCAAGTCTGTATTCCTGTATGAAGATGCAAAAGATCCAGACAGAGTCAAAAAGCTAAATCAGAGCACTGTTTCATACAGATACTATGGGATGAAAATTAAGCTCGATGGAAAAGAATGCTTTGCAAGAATCGTAGTAAGAGAAGAGGCCAATGGGAGAAAGTATTTCTATGATGGAGACATTACGGAAATAAAAAAGAACCCCGCCCAGACTGGGGGTCCCGATTCCAAAAACGGGGTACAGTCTGAGGGAGTTCTCTTTACTCATAGTATACAGGAATGGCTGGCAAAAGTCAAAGAAACTACCGATAAAATCGGGAGAAATGGCGAAGTCCTGCCGAGCGTCGTAAACGACTTCGAAGAGAGCAACGCCTATCATCAATCGGCTAGAGAATATGCCCATAACGCTCCATCGGACAAGTTGGCAAAGAAGGACATGGCCGAGCGGCAGCTGGACGCAGATGAGAAATCCTTCGCAGATAGCGTAGATCGTTTCATGGCAGGAAAGATTTCCACAGATACTATCCAAGTCATGAGGACTCCGCTTGTGATGAGGCTTGTAGGAGCTGAAGTTCTGCCGGTTGAAATTTCTGTATCCGACTTGAAAAAAGTTTTAGTAGACAAGCATACGGATATCACTCCGGACATCATGAAACAAATTCCACGTGCACTTACGGATCCGATGATGATCTTTTCTACATACAGTGGGAAAAACGGAGAAGTGCGCAAGGTGATCGTGCTTGAGCTCAAAGATAAGAACGGGGCTACCATCGTGGTTCCTATGGAATTGGAACGCAAGAAAGGCAACTATGAAGTAAATCAGATTACAAGTGCGTATGGGAAAACGGATAAGAAAACAAGGAGAACGTCTTTTGCATGGTTCCAAAAACAATTACAGGAAGGGAAATTAGAATATGCCAATAGAAAAAAGGCTACCGACTGGATTTCTTCAGAGCAGCCCCATTGGCTCATTCCCAAAGAAAAAGTCGATAACCTTTTATCTGCTCCTAATGTAGCAAATGAAGAAGACCTTGTCAAGCTGAAAAGCGAAAATCCCACCTACTACCAGAAGGCTGCAGACAAAGACCTCGTCGTCTATCACAATGTTTCTACTGGCAAATTGAGAGAAGCTATCAAGCTGGGTGGCCTCCCGATGCCTTCCCTCGCCATCACGAAGAGGGATATCCCATTTGGGGACTTTGGGGAGATCACGCTGATCGGGGATAAGGACATGATAGACCCGCGCAAATCCAGGTCGAACGAAGTCTTCTCTCGTGATGCCTACACGGTAAGAAAGCCTGTCGTAAATTACGAAGAGCCTGCAGAAAGAGACCAGAAGGCATTTCATGAGAAATTTCAGAAGGCGAGCAGCGAGTTGAAAAGCAAAGGGATAGAAGTGCGGAAAATCAATTTCTCTGCCTACACCGGCGAAGAAGCTCTCGCCCGTATGGAGAATGACGAGGCGGTCAAATACTATTACGTCAAGAACGTGCTGAAGAAAGACGTACCCGTCAAGTACGGAACGATTGCGCACAATTACCCCCACAAAGAATTCTTCGAAAAGTATCCGGACATTTTGATAGCGTTGAAAGATCCGAAAGTAAAGGAAAAAGATTTTTCGGATTTAGATAAGGCATGCCAGCCGTACATTGAAGACCTGAAAGAAAAAATCAGGAACAAGAAAGGGCTGCTTGCACTCAACAAGCGACGTCTTGCGTGGCTGCAGAAGGACGGACACGTCAGTCCCGAAGCAGCCGTCACGCTTTCAGAATGGGCAGGCGAGTATGAAAAAGGACGGAAGGCAAGTAGTAAAAAGATTGTCGACAAATCATCTTTCGACCAAGACCTGCAGAAAACAATCGAAGAAGACGGCATAGACAAATTCATTTCTTTCGTCCGTTCCGAATTCGATAATCTCTACAAAGAACGATACCTTTGGGACAACGGTAAAAAGTACGCGTTTAACATCGACAATATCGTCAAGCTGATGAAGAAATACCGCGGCACCAACAATGAAGGGGCGGGCGGTATCAACTACGGCTTTAACAGTCTGATTGCTTTTCTCTCGAAGAAGTTCACATCCGTCAGAGACATCAAGAACCACGAGTCGTCACTGGCATCCAACAAGAAAGAGCTTGCCCAGTATAAAAAGGCGGAAGACATGTACAATCGCCTGATAGACGAAGCAGCTGAGCTCCGCGGCAGTTACGGCATGGATTTAGACATGGATCTGGCTGAGCTCATGAAGGACACGAGAGATGGGAAGAAAGATCTGCACGGATTTCCGGAAGATAAGAAATTCCTACAGCACATCAAAGATTTTCTGAGAGAAGCGGACAAGGTAACGACGGACTACTTCGAGGCCAAGCCAGCCAGGAAGGTGACGTTCGACGAATTCTCCGGCGCTGTCATCCCGAAGGGGACACCGGAAGAAATGGTAAACTTTCTGGAATCACAAGGTATTGTGGTCCGTGAATATGACCAGGACGTAGAAGGCGACCGAGAAGCAAAGGCCAAAGAATTAGGCCAGAAGCTGAACGTATATTTCCAAAACAAATACCAGGGCTCCTACGACAGAAACGCCAACGTCATTGAGCTTTTCGACGGTGCGAATGAATCTACAGTCATCCATGAAGGCGCTCATATGTTCCTTTCTATGCTTGAGAACATGAGTCAGATGAGTGAGGGGGACATCGCCGCATACTTCAACGGGGACGCGGGGAAAGCCCGCGCTGCGCGGAAGAGCATGCAGAGCGATCTCTCCACCATTCGTTCGTGGGCTGCCTTCTCCGAAGACCACCTCGCTGAGTACAAGGGGACCGTTCTGGAAAAAGAGTTCACCAGGTACGCCGAAGACATCAGAGCAGGGAAGGCTGGCGCCATGGAACGCTGGATGCAGGAGCGCTTTGCCAGAGGGTTTGAGAAATACCTTATGGAAGGAAGCGCACCGACCAAAGAGATGCAGGGCGTCTTCCGGCGGTTCAAAAAGTGGTTGACGGATATCTATAAGACCGTGAAGAACCTGGGAAACGTAGAACTCACCCCTGAAATCAAAGACATCTTCGATCGTATGATTTCTACAGAAGCCGAAATCAACGCATGGGCCGCACAAAGGAAGCTAGAAGCCATCGACAAGACCGTCAACGTGAATCAGTCCGAACTGGGCAACCTCAAGGCATGGGCTGAGAGCGTCAAGGACAAAGCTCTGGAGAAAGCCATGAGTTACTACCTTCATATGGTGAGAGAAGAAGCCATCGAAAAATTCCGCGCTTCCATTTCCTCAGAAGAAGAGCACATGAAATTCCTTCAGGCTTTAGGAGAAGAAAATGAAATCTACCAGATCGAGAGCATCTACAATTCCGACACCTTCCCCACGAAGAAAGATCAGGAAGACTTTCTCAAAATGGCTGGGCTCACAGAAAAAGAACTGAAAGAGAAGCTGGCAGCCGCTGGCGGCACCACGGAAGAGCGGTGGAGCAAACACATCGAAGAGATGATGCAGCACTATCGGGAAGAAGCCTTGACCCCGGAAGCCATCAGGGGCATGGCCGAAGAAATTCTTCGATCCCCGGAAGGCATGACCAGGAAGTCCCGCATCGAAGCCATGCTGCTTGAAAAGAAAGTTTCCGCCTATATCCATCTCGTCACTTCTATGCAGCTGGAACTCAAACGCTCCAAAGACAAGAAAAAGACCGCAAGAGAAATCCGCAAGCGCTTAGGACTTGTTTCCGAGGAGGAAACAACTGAGCTGGATAAGCAGACAGACGTGATCGCCAAGTCAGAAGACAAGATCACAAAGCTGGAAAGACAGAAGAAGCTGCTGAAAGAGCAGCTCGAAAAAGCGAAAACAGAAGCTGCAGAAGCGAAGGGTGAGAACAAGTCCAGAAAGGAATCGCAGACCATCCTTGAAGGAAATCTCAAGGCCTTAGAAAGAGAGCTTGAGAAAGAGCGCGCCGCGCATCAGAAATCCGAAGAGACCAATAAGGATGCAGAGCTCACCGTCGCAGACCTCACCATCCAGCTCAAGACCATGGTAGACGGTCTCAAAGAATCCAGAGACGCCATGCGCCTTAACATGAAAGAAATCAAAGAGGACGCCAGAAACACATTAGGAGGAGAGAAACTCTCCCACGCCACCAGTTGGCGATGGTGGGAAAACAAGGCGCAGATTGCCGAAGCTCGCGCCATGAAAGCGGCTGCAGGCAATGACTGGGAAGGCGCTGCTTATTGGAAACGCGAGCAGGCACAGTGTCTCACCATGGCCAAGTTCGCCAGGGCAAACGAAGAAGAAATCCGTCGCACTCTCCACGGGGGCGGCGGGAAAGTCACCACTCCTCTTCTTAATGAAAACGGCATGGAGCGCTATGGTATCTTAGGCATTCTGAATCGAATTTCCCGGACGGATAAACCAGTCATGATGAAGGACGACGCCCGTTACTTCGTGCAGCATATGGCATACGTTTTAGGCCTCACAAAGAAAGACGGCACGCTTCCCATTGACGAGAGCGGGCAGGAAAGACCTTTCAACTGGCGATGGCTGGCCATTGAGATGAATCCGATGCAGGCCATGGACAACGAAAGCTACTTCGCCGAAGACATCATCCCAGGATGGATGAGAAGCGCATTCGACGGTTCGAGGCCCATGAAGATGAAAGATCTCACCATGGACCAGTTCCGAGAAATGGCCAAAGTCATGAAGGCTGTCTACAAATTAGGCAGGAGAGAATACGAGGGGAACACCTTAGGTACATCCTTTGATGAAGCGTCGCAAAAGATCCATGACGAAATCCTAGGCAACTGGACACAACGCGTGGCGAGTCCGGGGCTTAAGAACCAGACCGCCACTAACCTAGACAGGCTGGGGACAAAAATCCACAGCCTCATCAAGGACATCACACTTCCTGAAATTCTGATCGAACGACTGGGAAAGTCTGCTGCCGAGTATTTCTATAAACCCATGGACAAAGCGGCTGCCCATCTGCGAGAGCTAAAGAGTGCAGCACGAGTCACCTTCCGGAAGAACTTTGCGATCTACTCCAGAAAAGAATGGACCGCCATCCGAAGCAAGAAACTTTACACGATCGGCCTTGATGAAAGAGGGAAGCCTGTATCCTATACCAAGGAGCAGCTCCTCGCCATGGCCTTAAACTTTGGCACCAAGTCCAACAGGGCACGCCTCATAGAGACCTTATGGTTGAGCGATACTTTGAACACCGACGAGAAAACCATCCTTGACATGCTGGATAAGAACCTCACTGACAAGGACTGGGATTTCGTAGAAAGCGTATGGGAGCACCTTAATTCTTACTGGGGCGAGAGAAACAAAGTCCAGAATGATCTCTACGGCACGCCCCTAGGAAAAGTTCAGGGCGAAGATTTTACGCTGAAGTCGGGACGTATCATCCATGGCGCGTACTATAGAATCAAGTACGATCCATTAAGCAGCACGAAGACAAGCAACTTCTCCACAACAGACATCGCCAAGATGGACATGCAGAATATTTCCTCCTTCTCCTTAGGCATGGGGAGCACCAAGCAGCGTGCAGGAACATCCGGCGGGCAGAAGCTCCGCCTCGACCTCGACGTATATGTAGAGGCTGTCAACGAAGCCATGCAGCACATCGCCATGAGAGAAGCCACCGTAGACGTCTACAAGCTCCTCAATCGGAAAGAAGTCGTCACCGCGATCGAAAACACCGCAGGCCCGGAAACCCTTTCTCTGCTGCAGGGATGGGCCAAGGACTGCTGGCACTCCTCGATCAAGGATATGAGCGAATGGGACTCCGCTTTGGGAAGAGCCCGGCGGCGTTTCAACTTCGCTACCATGGGCTTCAGATTCTCCACGGCTTTACTGAATATCGGGAACATCACCGGCATGATGGAACGGATGGGCGCAGCCAATGCCCTAAAGGCCGTCGGAGATTTCTATTTCCATGGAAACATCGTAGAGCAGCGGCGATTTATTCAAAGCAAGTCCACCATGATGAGAGACCGAGGGGCCACCATCGATAGGGATATGTACATGCAGGACAGATTGCCGGTAGGGAAGAACGAGTCCGAGTTCCGCTCCAAGATCGAGCACGGCAAGTATGGCGTCGATACCTTAAACTCCAAGGCCTACTGGCTCATCCAGGCGACAGATGAAATGTTTTCCTTGCCAGAATGGTTATTCACTTACAAGAGAGCCATGGCCGCTATGGAAATCGAAGGCAAGTTCAATAGAGACGAGATGGACGCAGAAGCCGTGAGACTTGCAGATAAAGCTGTGAGAGAGACTTTTGGATCCAATGAGACCAAAGACCAGACCAGCTTTATCAGGAAGAACGGAATTCTTGCACAGATGACCACCTTCTATAGCTACACGAACCTTGTCACAAACCAGTTTATCCGCGCAGGGTACACCTT
>ERZ1034992.767-NODE-767-length-16526-cov-12.930180_pt1 | contig 16526 bp, 17 predicted proteins | sample MGYA00520695_ERZ1034992 | MGnify/ENA primary metagenome ERZ1034992 (study PRJEB33766, sample SAMN09781778) | gut metagenome | biome: gut microbiome | host: Homo sapiens | place: Madagascar | study: EMG produced TPA metagenomics assembly of the PRJNA485056 data...
AAGGTCAAGTCTCTCGAAGACTGATTCATAAATTGTTTTGATGAGGCTTGAAAAACTCTGCCTCAAATTAAGAAACCGGATGATTTGCAATCAATCGCAAATCTGATCCGGTTTTTTTGCGTATGCAGGACAATTGCCTGCTATGGCGGAAATAACCCAAAATAGTTTGGCGGTAAATTTGCCTGAGAGTTTGGAGTGCTGATTGAGCGGGCGCTGCATTTGGCAAAAGCTCTGCCGTTTACGGACACATCGATGAAAATGGGCACGTTGTCCGTAAATGGCTTAATCGAAAAATGGCGATTACGGACAAAATGGTCAAAAATGGCCGTTTGTCCGTAAAAATTCAGACGTTTTTAACCCGGTTTTACGGACAAATGCTCCCAAAAGCCGGCTTTGTCCGTAAATCCTCATCATAATGGCCAGAAATTTACGGACAAATCACTAGAAATTGCCGGTTTGTCCGTAAAATGCATTTTGCTTACGGACAAATCATCAAAAAAGGACGCTTTGTCCGTAAAACTTGAATGAAATCTTGGGCACATTAGTCAAACGGCAACACTATTTAAAAAAGCGGCTTTTTTTATATCAAAAATTGGATCATTGCCGGACAAGGTCAAGATACCCGCTTCCCCGGAAAAGACAGCCACGCTTCATTTTCCGATTTGCCTAAACATTTCTTAAACTTTACGGCTCATGCTTTCCAAACGCTTGTCAGCCATATTTTCATAGACTATAATAAGGAAGTTAATCAATCAAGATATATTCAGAAAGGACTTTTAATCATAATGATAATTGAACTAATCAAAGCCTTCCTGTTCGGTATCGTTGAAGGCATCACCGAATGGCTTCCGATCAGCAGCACGGGGCATATGATCCTGCTTGATCAATTTGTCAAATTGGACGTTTCAAAATCATTTTACAGCATGTTTGAAGTCGTCATTCAGGTTGGAGCCATCATGGCCGTTGTCGTCATCTACTGGAACAAAATCTGGCCGTTCCATAAAAGCAGGCAAACGGGCCCACTGGCTCCGACCGGAATTTGGCGCTATGTCGACAAGGACATCATCATCATGTGGATCAAAATCGTGATTGCCTGCCTTCCAGCCGGCATCATCGGCGTTGCTTTCAACGACACGTTTGAAAAACTTTTCTATAACCCGGTCAGCGTTGCGATTGCGCTGATTGTTTTCGGGATCGCGTTCATTTGGATCGAAACGGTTCACAAAAACAAGCGTGCCAAAATCAATTCGCTTGCCGAGCTTTCATACTATACGGTTATTTTGATCGGTTTCTTCCAATTGATTGCCGCTGTTTTCCCGGGAACGTCTCGTTCAGGCGCAACGATCGTCGGGGCCTTGATTCTTGGCGTTTCAAGAACCGTTGCCGCAGAGTTCACGTTCTTCCTGGCAATCCCGGTCATGTTCGGCGCTTCATTGTTCAAGCTGTTGAAATTCGGTTTCGTCTTCTCATCTGCTGAACTTTTGATTTTGATCGTCGGTTTGATTACTGCATTCGTTTCATCAATCATCGTTATCAAATTCTTGATGCAATATATCAAAAAACACGACTTCAAGGTCTTCGGATGGTATCGCATCGTCCTTGGCCTGCTGGTACTGCTTTACTTCTTGGTCATCAAGTAGATTTTTGGCACTGCATTTTTCATTAAAAGGACAACAAAAAAACCAGGATTCAAAAATGAGTCCTGGTTTTTTGCTTTAAAAAATCAATTGCAATATCTCCACTTGTCATCCGTGATGATTCGGGCAACGATCAGCCCGAGCGGCAAGAACATGACGATCAAAAGCGCCTTCGTCAGCCACAATGCCCCGTCAGAAATCGACGTGACGCCGATGTTGTAGATTGCACGGTACATGTAAAGCCCGGGAACCATGATGACGATTGAAGGCACCGTCAGCGAAATGCGCGGATAGTGCATCCTCTTATATACGTATGATGCGAGCAGTCCGGCGGTCAAGGCGCCGAAAAATGCAGCGACGCCGGGCGCCATCCCGCATAAATCGACCAGCTCAAGGCGAAGCGTATTGGCAACGGCTCCGATGCAGCCTGCAATGGCAGCCATTTTACGCGGAGAATTGAACATGATCGAGAAACCGTAGACCCCGCAAAAACTGGCAATGACCCGTAAAAACATCAATTGCAAAACGGTCAATTGAAGCGGCATGAAGTTTTCCGGCTGCAAGTGCACCACAAGCGCAGTTACCCAGCCGACAAGCGTTGCGACCCCGATGATGACGATTGCGTGAGCCAGTCGCTCAAGACCTGAACGCATGTCCATTTTGGCAATGTCAAGGCCGCTCGTAATGAACGGAAATCCCGGGATAACGAACAGCATTGCACCGATATAGCCGGCTTCGTGTCTGGCCGCAACGTTAAACAAAAGCTCCATCGCATGAAACGACAGCGTATATGACAGGCAGGCGACCATTACGCTGACTGCCACGCACGCCAAAAGCGTAATGTGCTTGTCAAGCATCTTGCGTCTCGTATAATTTCCCAAGCCGGCACCGATGAACGAGCCGATCATTTCAATAATGCCGCCGCCAAGCAAAAAGACGAAGGCACAGCATGCAAGCGCAGATGCCAAGCCGACTTGATATGGTTTGTAATTGCCGGGAGTTGCCTGAATCTTGTCGAGTTCGTCATGAATCTCTTCAAGCGTCATCTTCGTTTCCTTGCGGTTGATTCTTTTGACAAAATGCTCCATTCGGGTCAATTTATCGGTATTGACGCCCGTCGTCGGAAGAGACAGGGCTTGCGTATAGGCTTGTCCGTCCTTATCGATGCACGTGAACTCGATTGAAATCAGTCCGATATCGGCTGAACAGACCAGCCCTAATTTTCTCGCCATGATGTTCATTGAATCACGGACGCGCCATGCCCCGGTTCCGCAAGAAAGCATCATCAGACCAACTCGTCCCACGACGGCCGCTTTGGCCGGAAGACTGGCCGTTCTGGCCAAATCATGATCATCATCCGGAATAAAGTCGTGCCAAGGCATCGCCATGTGATGTTTGTGGTGCTTTTGATGCTTCTGAGACAAGTGAATGCTGCTTCTTTGCCTCAGCTCTTCTTCTTTGCTCATGTCAATTTCCTCCAAATATCTTCCTCGTTAAAAACACTTTCAATTTTAGCACAGTTTGAAAAACTGAAAAAGACTCGGAAAAGATGTAAACGCATCCCCGAGTCTTTTTGCTATTTGTGCAGATATTCCCCGATCCAAAATTTCTGTGAAAGATAATTTCAACGCCAGGTTCTCCGTCACCATAATTTTCAACATTGCCATTGGCATAAGCAGCCTGAACGGTAACATTTAAAAATTCACGCAACAAGGCTTCAGAAAGTATAAACATTAGCTTTTTCTCGTGTCGGAGTTTCCAGCGCCAGACACAAATCATCAAGCGTCATCTCAACGAAATACAGTTCTTTTTTCGTTCTGGAAACCGCCGTATAGGCCAGCCCGTAATCAACCGCTTCAAGCACGTAAACGCGTTTGGCGCCGCTCCCCTGTGCTTTATGAATCGTCAGCGCATACGCCAAGAGCAGATCTTCTTTGGCACGCCAAACCGGCAGCACATATTCTTTTTGGTCCGTTCTGACGATGACTTTGCCATTTTTGTTCTTTTCGCCCGGAAGTTCCAGGGAAACGATCCTGCCAAATTCAGAGTTCGTATAGCCATACTTTTGATACTGATCGTCATTTCTGTAGAAGACGACCTCTGCTCCGACAAAAAAGCCACCGCGTCCGTAACCGTTTTTATACTCGAAGGGAACAACGTTTTGTTTGCCTTTTGAAAGCACTTTGAAAAATTTTTCGTTGATTCTGCCGACCGTTGCATTGCGATACGCAATGATCATGCAGTCCTCAAGCGGCAGGTGCTTCAGCTTGTATGCAATCATGTCGTCTGCTTTTGCCTGTTTGAAGACATGCAGCCGCTTGAGGTTTTCCGTATTCTTATAGCGGCACTGCGCAATAAACATGCGCACTTGTTCATCCTTGCAGCGCAGGTTGGCCTGAAAATCAAAGTGCGATCCGGATTGAATCAACAGCTGCATGACGTTGCCGCATACTTCAAGCGCATCCTCATCCTGACTGACCGGAGGAAGCTGCTTGTCATCGCCTAAAAAGATGAAGCGATAGTCGTTTCCGACGTATTGAAGCAGCGTTTTCAGCATGTCCTGCGTAACCATTGAAATTTCGTCAATCACGATAACGTCATAGTCGTCCCCGTCGATCAGCTCGCTTTGACTGTTTTCAAGCTCATAGATCACTTTTTGAATCGTCTCGTTGTGCTTGAAACCGCACTTTTCCAGATTGATTCGCGCTTTGTGCGTCGGGGCAAGCGCCAAAACCCGCTCATGATCCAAAATCTGCCCAAGCGTATACGTCTTGCCGCTTCCGCCGACTCCAAGCAGGCTGATGATGCGATGCTTGTTTTGAAAGATCCAGTGGATAAACCTGAACTGTTCTTTTGTCGGCCGATATTCTTTTGGAGGATGCCGGAACGGCAGCTTTTGTCTGGTCGTTTGCTTCAAAAGCTTTTTTATCAACCGTTCACCCAGACATTTTTCTTTAAGGTGCACCGTATTTTGGCAATTTTTGTCGCAAATAAAGCCGAATTTCCTCAGCTGCTCTGCATTTTCCAAAACGGGCTCGGAGGAAAGCGGCATGACCTCGCCCTGTTTTTTCAAATAAACCAGGTCGTCGCAGCCTTTGAGATGACGTTTGGCCTGCGTGTCGAGCAGATCGTTTTGAAGCAAAAGTTTTTCGATCATTTCACGTGAAAAGATTTTCGTCAGCAAAAGCGCAAAAACCTTTGACTTCTCCCACTTTGTCTTAAAAAAGCGATCTTCTTCCAAATAATCATTGAACGAAGAGCGCAGATACAAGCTGCCGATTTTAGGCAGGTATTTTTTGTAATAGCCTCGATCGTCCAAAAGCGCAACCGACATGAACCCTTTGAACTTGACCTTTTTTGGCTTCGTGACCTCTAATTCGTGCCACTTGCCGTCACAAAATTTTTTCTTTTGCTCGTCGGTCATCCCGTTGATGAAAAATTTCACCTTTTCATATTCCTTGAGATCCGTTTTGGCAATCGGCGTCTTGTTTTTGGCGAGCTGCAAAAATTTGAAACGCATCTTTTTTGAAAAAGAAGCTTCATCAATTTTTGCGATTTTCTCCTTTAAGCCGGCAAGTTTTTCAACACCATGCTCTGATGCCTCCTGCAAAGAAGACGCTGCTTTTTCCTTGTCTTGTCTGCTGACATAAATTTTTGTCAGCAGTTTCCATGCCTGCCCTTGATTTTTCTCCGTGTCGTTTTTCGTATGCAGTTCGAGGAATTCTTCTGCTTCGTCAAATTCCCGCAAGAAATAATGGCACTTGCCCAAGTAGTAGCAAACGGACAAAAAGCCGGCATTTTCTTGAAAAACGTGCTCAAAAAATGCCATGGCCTGCTGATAATCTTTTGCCTTGATTTTGGCGATTCCTTTTTGATACGTTTCGGCAAGCTGATCCATGAAAGCATTTCCTTTCTTAACAAATTCTTATTTCATTTATAATACTTTTTCCTAGAATAATATGATACGCTTTATCCCAGAAAAGTTTCAAGGAGTGATTTTTTTGGTACGTCGTTTATTATGGTTGCTGATGTCTGTCATAAGTTTTTTGCTCCTGGTCGTCGGAATTGTTTTTCCGATCGTGCCGCAAGTCCCGTTCCTTCTCGCATTTTTATACAGTCTTTCAAAATTTTCACCGCGGTTTCACAAGTGGCTTTTGAACACGAGAGTTTACCGCTGGCTAAAAGGCTTCATGAATAAAGAAAAAGAAAAAATCGGCATGAAACGCTTGTCAAAAAGCAGAGTCAAGCTCTAAAAAAAGAGGTCGGAAACGGCCTCTTTTTTGTTTGCTCTTGATGCCGCATGCAGTGCCTGCACCGCCAAAAGCAAAAAACGCCCCGCATGAGCGAAGCGTTCTTTTGACGATTGCTGAAAACGAGTCTGATCTGCCGACAAACGATGATCGTTTCCGTTGCCTATTTTTCTTCCATGGCTTTTTTCAATGCCGCAGCCAATGCGCTTTCCTGCGGCTCGTCGTCTTGGTTGATTTTTTTCAGCAAGCGCCGTTCTTCGTGCTTGCTCATCTTCTTTTTGCCTTTTTTGCCGCCGAGTTTTTCAGTCGTTCCGTCATACTTGCAGCGGAAATATTCGCCTTTTTCGCCAGAGACGATCAGCATCTTCTTGTGGCACTGCGGACAGCGGTGATTGGAAACCTTGGCTTCGGCACGGCGTTTGTAGTCGCACTCTGCATTTGAACAGACCAAAAGCTTGCCGTCCCTGACCTTCTTTTCCTTCAAGAAAGCTCCGCATTCAGGGCATTTCTTTTGCGTCATGGAGAAGTCCTGGTACTTTTTGGTCGAATTCTTGACTTCGCTGACGAGTTTTTTCGTATCGTTTTTGATTTCTGCGATGAACTTCTGACTTGAAAACTTGCCCAAAGCAATGGCTTCAAGCTGCTTTTCCCATTTTTCGGTCAGTTCCGGCGTCACCAGGGACGGATTGACCAGTTCGAGCAGCTGGCGACCTTTGCGCGTTACGCGCAAAAAGTTGCCGGAGCGTTCCATTAGTTCTGACGACACGAGTTTTTCGATGATTTCTGCGCGCGTTGCCGGAGTCCCCAGACTGTATCTTTCCATCAAGGCAAGCAGACCGCCTTCGGTCAATGGATTCGGTGGCGTCGTCAGCTTTTCTTTGACTTCAAAAGTTCCCTTGATTTGCTGTCCTTCTTTAAAATGCAGTGCTTCGCCCGACGTCTGCGCATTTTCCTTCCATCCCTTTTGCAAAACGGTCGTCTTGGAAAAATTGAACCTGCGATCGGCAAAGGAAACGGTGATTTTTTCTTTTTGCTCGCGATACTCGGGCGCAAAAAGCATTACGAACCGTTTGACGATCATCCCGTAAATTCGATGCTCATCGCTTGACAGCTTGGCATAGTCGGGACGCTGCTCAGTCGGAATGAGCGCGTGGTGATCGGTCACTTTTTCGTTGTTGAAGACCTTTTTTTGAACGACTTTTGCGCCCTTTCCGGCATATTCCAAAGCTTCCGGCACCATTGAGCCGACTGCCTGCAGGCGTTCCTTCATCGTCGAAATCATGTCGGTCGACAAATATTTGCTGTCCGTTCGCGGATAGGAGACGATTTTGTGAACTTCGTAGAGACTTTGCACGACGGACAAGGTCTTTTTGGCAGAATAGCCGTACTTTTCGTTCGCCGCACGTTGAAGCTCGGTCAGATCATAAGGCAACGGTGCTTTTTCGGAGTGCTCCTTGACGGTGATTTTTTCGACATTGCCGATTGTTCTTTCAAGTTCCGAAACGATTTTTTGCGCTGCTTCTCTGTTCTTGATTCCGTAAGGATTTTTTTGTTCCATCAGTGCCTTTTGATTCGACGCGTTCAACGCAATCTGATAGTATTTTTGCGGAATGAAGCTTGAAATCTTGTCTTCCTGCTTCAAAACCAAGGCCAAAGTCGGCGTCTGCACGCGCCCGGCCGACAAATTGTCCTGATATTTCACGGTCAAGGCACGCGTTACGTTGAGGCCGACAAGCCAGTCTGCAGTTGCGCGCGCCAATGCCGATTGATACAGATCATCATAATCAGAAGCAGGTTTCAGCTTGGCAAACCCTTCCCTGACGGCTTTTGTCGTCTGAGAAGAGATCCACAAACGCTTGACCGGCTTGTTGAACCTGACGTACTGCAGAATCCAGCGTGCCACAAGCTCGCCTTCTCTTCCCGCATCCGTTGCGATCACGGCTTCTTTGACGTCCGATCTCTTTGCCAGGCGTTCGATTGCCTGCAGCTGGTGCCTCGTTTTCGGCAAAGGCTTCGTTCCGATGAACTTCGGAAGCATCGGCAAAGTCTCAAGCTGCCATTTTTGCCAATCCTTGTTCAGATCTTCCGGCATTTTGAGCCCGAGCAGGTGCCCCAATGCCCAAGTGACGATCACGCCCTCTCCTTCAAAATAATCCTTATGTTTTTCCGTTGCTCCGAGAATCTGGCTCAAATCTCTGGCAACGCTCGGCTTTTCAGCCAAAATCAGTTGTTTCATTTACTTTCCCTTCTTGCGGGATCGCCCGCACAAATGCTGTCTGCTTCGATTCTGCCCAAAACGACGCTGCCCGGTCTGATCCAGACATTGTCTTCAATAATCGTCCCCGGTAAAACGACCGAGTTGCTTTCGATCACAACGTTGTTTCCGATTCTGATCGGAAGCTCACTGCACCAGTGATCACAACGCAGCTTGGGATCTTTTGCATGATTGCTCGTGTAGATTCCGACGTTTTCTCCGATAGTGACGTTGTTTCCGATCGAAACCTCGTTGCAATCGATGATTTTTAAGCCGCAGCCTGCGTCAAAGTCGTCGCCGATGCTCAGATTAAAGCCGAATTCGGTAATGAATCCGTCAGCGATGCTTGGATTTTTGCCCAGTTTTTCAAACAAGGACCTTAATTCGTCAATGTCCGTTTCATGGCGGTTGTAGCGTCGACACGTCTCATAGGCAAAATTTCTTGCGCTTTCAATCAGCGGATCATAATCATAATAGAGACGTCCGCTGTTCGTAATCTTTTTGACGTGTTCTGTTTCTTCTTTGGTTAATTTATGTCGTCTGTTCAGATCCATTGCAAATTCCTCTTTTTTAATTATAACAGTTTTTTGCTAAAATATAATTTGAGGTGATGATTATGGAAAATTACTACAGCCTTACGGATGAAAAAATCATCCAGGCAAGGAAAAGAGCACAAAAATTGTGCGTTGAATACAACGAAAAAGTCAATCAAAAAAATTTTTATGATGAAGCATTGCTTAACACGCTGCTCAAAAAAGTCGGCAGAGATCCCTACGTTGAACCGAATTTCCGCTGCTTTTTGGGTTCAAGGATCGAACTTGGCGATGAGGTGTTTTTGAACCATGACGTTACGCTTCAGGACATGGCGGAAATCACAATCGGAAACAACGTCAACATTGCGCCGAGAACAGGCATCTTCACTGAATTCTGCCCGAAAGACAAAGAACTCAGAAGACAAAAAACACGCTACGCCAAACCGGTCGTGATCGAAGACGGCGTCTGGCTCGGTGGAAACGTGACCGTCTGGGGCGGAGTCACGATCGGAAAAAACAGCATTATCGGCGCCGGTTCGGTCGTCACGGCAGATATTCCGGAAAACGTGATTGCAGTCGGCAATCCTGCCAAGGTCATCAAGAAAATCGAAACAGACTAAAAGCTCGCGACCTAGGGGTGCCGCGAGCTTTTTTCGGGTATTCAAAACTACTGTTTGTCGTTTAATTCAACCAGATGACCGTTTTTGCTGTAGACGATCCATTCCGACAGATTCACGATATGATCGCCGATCCGTTCAAGCAGTCTGGCAACCAGCAGATAGCTTGAGGTCGCAACGGCCGTCTTTGTTTCGTGCTGCATCTCCTTGACGATCAGATCGCGGCAGACTTTGTACTGCTCATCGATCTTCTTGTCTTCCTGCGCAATGTTTCTGGCGCTTTTTTCATCTGCTTTGACATAAGCATCAAGCACTTGTTCAAGCATCTTTCTGATGTCTGCCGTCATCGCCGAGATTTTTTCCTCAATCTGCGGCACGCGCGGATTTCCTTTGACAAGAATCGTTTCCTTGGCAATGCTGACGGCATGGTCGCCGATGCGTTCAAGATCGGAACTGGCCTTCAAAACGCTGACGATCGTGCGAAAATCGCTTGCGACCGGCTGCTGCAAGGCAATCAGCTTCAGAGCCTGATTTTCGAGCTGAATTTCGCCGCTGTTGATCTCCTGATCATCGTTGACGATTTCATTTGCGAGTTCCTTGTCATGTTCGATGAACGATTTGGTCGAACGATAGATCTGCTCGCTGACGTTGATGCCCATTTCCATAAAACGAACTTTGAGTTTTCTCAACTCATCATAAAATATTTCATGCATCAAAAATTCCCCCTTTATCCGAAACGACCGTTCAAATAGTCATCCGTAATTTTTTCCTTTGGTCGAAGAAACATTTCTTCCGTGCGATCGTACTCGATCATATCACCGTTCAAAAGCAAAGCCGTCCTGTCCGAAATTCGCGAAGCCTGCTGCATGTTGTGCGTCACGATGATGATCGAATAATCATTTTTAAGTTTCAGCAGCGTATCTTCAATCTTGGAGCTGGAAATCGGATCCAGGGCACTGGTCGGCTCATCCATCAAAATGACTTTCGGATGAACCGCAAGCACGCGCGCGATGCAGATTCTTTGCTGCTGACCGCCGGAAAACGCCAATGCGCTCTTGTGCAGGTCGTCTTTGACTTCATCCCAAACGGCCGCCTGCTTCAGGCTTTCTTCGACGCGCTGATCGATGAAGTCTTTTGGCTGCTTTTTGCCAAGCCGCAACCCGTATGCCACGTTGTCATAGACCGAAAAGGGAAACGGATTCGGCTGTTGGAACACCATGCCGACCTTTTTGCGCAGGTCGACGACATCGACGTTTGGCGCATAGATGTCTTGATTTTCAAAAGTAAAGCTTCCGGTAATCGTCACGTCCTCGAGCAGATCGTTCATGCGGTTGATGCAGCGCAGATACGTCGATTTGCCGCAGCCGGAAGGTCCGATCAAGGCCGTGATCTCATTTTCATGAAAGTTCATGCTGATGCCGTGCAAGGCTTCTTTTTTGCCGTAATAAAGATGCACGTCTTCTGTTGAAATAATTTCTGCCATAGTGTCCCCCTATCCGAAATTGCCGGAAACATAATCTTCCGTCAGCTTTTCGTGCGGCGTTTGGAAAATGTTTTCCGTCTTGTCGTATTCAATCACGCGTCCCAGGTGGAAAAATGCAGTGTAGTCACTGATTCTTGAGGCCTGTTGCATATTGTGCGTCACGATGATGATCGAATAGTTTTCGCGCAACTGTTCCAACGTATCTTCAATCTTTGAAGTCGAAATCGGATCAAGCGCGCTGGCCGGTTCGTCAAGCAGCATGATGTCCGGTTTCATCGCGCAGCATCTTGCAATGCACAAGCGTTGAGCCTGACCGCCCGAAAGAGCAAAGGCGCTTTTGTCAAGCTCATCTTTGACTTCATCCCACAGCGCTGCCTGCTTCAGGCTTTCTTCGACGCGTTTGTCGAGTTCTTCCTTATCGTTCAAGCCGTTTGCCTTCAATGCATACGTGATGTTTTCCCGAATCGATTTGGCAAACGGATTCGGTCTTTGAAACACCATGCCGATGTGTTTTCTGACTTCGTACACGTTGATGTCTTTGGCATTGATGTCGACTCCCCTGTACCAGATTTTGCCGGTAACGTTTGCAACCTTGTCGTTCATGCGGTTCAAGCTGCGCAAAAACGTGGATTTGCCGCAACCGGAAGGCCCGATCAAAGCCGTAATCTTGTTTTTTTCAAATTCAAGGTTGCCATCGAAGAAAGCATGATGGTCGCCATAATATACCTGAAGATTTTCCGTCTTCAAGGCAGGATTTTCAAAACTCAGCATCATTTTTCCTCCTTAATTTGCAGCCGTCAGTTTTTTGTACAGGAAACGTCCCAGGGCGCGTGCCCCGAAGTTGAACAATAAGATGACGACGATCAAAACGGCAGACGATGCGCTCGAAATAATGCTTGCGTCCGGCACGACCGCCTCTGTATTTACCTTCCAGATATGCACGGCCAGGGTTTCAGCCGGTCTGTTCCAGTTCAAGAAGCTCGTTGCAGAAAACGGGTTCCAATTGCCGTAATCAACTGCGGGAGCACTTTGACCCGCCGTGTAGATCAAAGCTGCGGCCTCACCGAAGACGCGCCCGGCACTCAGGATGACGCCGGTCAAAATCCCGGGAAGTGCGGCCGGCAACACGATGCCCTTGATCGTTTTCCATTCGGAAAGGCCAAGGGATGCTCCGGCCTCGCGCTGAAGCTGCGGAACGTCTCGCAACGAGTCTTCGATGTTTCTCGTCAAAAGCGGCAGGTTGAAAAACGTCAACGCCAAAGCACCGGCAAGAATCGAAAAGCCCATCTTGAACTTGATGACGAAGAACAGGTAGCCGAACAAGCCGACGACGATCGAAGGAAGCGAACTCAAGATCTCAATCGTCGTTCTGAGAACTTGAGTAAACCAGTTGTCTTTTGAAAATTCCGACAGGTAGATGCCGGATCCGAGCGCGATCGGAAACGAAATGATCAAGGTCAAGATCAAAAGATACAACGAGTTGAACAACTGATCTCTGATGCCGCCCCCGGCCTTGAAGGCTTCTGCCTGAGAGGACAGAAAATGTAAGGAAACGTCCGGCAGCCCGGTTCCCAAAATGTATCCCAGCAAAAACAGCAGAATCAAAACCACGATTGCGACGAACGTCCAAATAACTCCGGTTGCGACTTTATCGCTCGTTTTCGGATTCATTTTTTCATCTCTCCTCTCTTGGCAATCAAACGGACAAGCAGGTTAAAGAACAGCGACATGAACAATAAGATCAAAGCAAGCGACCACAATGCGTTGTTCGACAAGGTTCCCATGACCGTGTTCCCCATCTGACTCGTCAATTGACTTGTCAGAGTTGCGGTCGGCGTCACCAGACTCTTCGGCATCAGGCAGGCATTGCCGATGACCATTTGAACGGCCAATGCTTCACCGAACGCTCTGGCCATCCCGAAGATGACCGCCGTAAAAATTCCCGGTGCGCTGGCACGCAAAATAACTTTGTAAATCGTCTGCCATCTCGTTGCGCCAAGCGCCAGAGAAGCCTGGCGGTAGTGCAGAGGAACTGCCTTCAAACTGTCGATCGTCAGCGACGTGATCGTCGGCAAAACCATGACGAACAATACGATCGTTCCGGAAAGAATCCCAAAACCGGTTCCGCCGAAAACTTTGCGAATAAAGGGCACGATGACCGTCAAACCGACATAGCCGTACACAACGGACGGAATTCCGACCAAAAGCTCAATCACGGGCTGCAGAAACCTGGCGCCGTTTTTGGCATACTGCGTCGTGAACAAGCCGATTGCCAAAGCAAACGGCGTTGCCGTCAACGCAGACAGCACCGTAACGGCAAAGGACGTCGTAATCATCGGCAAAGCTCCGACTTTCTTTGCGCCTGCTGCGGGATCCCAATCTTTGCCCGTCAAAAAATCTCCTATGTTGACCTTGTCCTGCACAAACGTCGCAATTCCTTTTGACGTTATGAAATAAAGAATCGATGCCACCAAAAGAATGATCAGCGTTAAGCTTAAGTAGCACCAGAAATGACCGCGTTTGTCCTGCATCGTTTCCTTTGAAGGGTTGGTCAGCTTGTCTTTGATCTCATCCATTAACAAAACCTCTCATCTTTAATCAAAAAAGCAAGTCCCTGCCCACACCAGGACCTGCTTTCTTTAAACCTGACTATCCGTTATTCACTAACTTTGCCGTTTGCGTCCTTCTTGACCTTCATATCATGAATGCTGATGTAGCCAAGTTTTTTGACAAGGCTTCCCTGAACGTCGTCAGAAAGCATGTAGTCGATGAACTTCTTGGCTTGACCCTTTGCCTTGCCGTTCGTGTACATGTGTTCATATGACCAGATCTTCCACTTGTTCGTCGTGATGTTCTTGTCGGTCGGAGCAACGTTGTCGAGGCTCAAAGTATGCAAGCCGTCAGTCTTTGCGTATGAAAATGCAAGGTAGCTGATTGCCCCGGGAGTCGTTGAAACGATCTTTTGAACCGTCCCGTTTGAATCCTGTTCCTGTGCCTTGACTGCTGACTCGCCGCCCAAAACGGCACCTTCAAACGTTGCGCGCGTGCCGGAACCCTTCGCACGGTTAACGACCGTGATCTTTTCGTCCTTGCCGCCGACGTCTTTCCAGTTCGTAACCTTGCCCGTGAAGATGTCCTTTAATTGGCTCATTGAAAGGTTCTTGACCGTCACGTCGGAGTTGACGACCGGCGTCATGCCGACAACGGCCACCTTGTGATCCTCGATCTTCTTAGCGTCGATTCCGCTTTGTTGTTCTGCAAAAATATCTGAGTTGCCGATCGTCACGGAACCTGCCTGAACCTGGCTGAGCCCCGTCCCGGAACCGCCGCCTTGAACCGTGATCGTTGCGCCCTTGTTTGCATCCTGATATTTGGAAGCAGCCTGTTCGACTAACGGCTGCAAGGCAGTTGATCCGACGATCGTAACTTTTTCATTCGATTCTGATTTGCTTGCGTCTGAGGATGTCTTGCTGTCACTTGAGCCCCCGCCGCAGCCCGCAAGAACGACTCCGGCCAGACCTAAAACAAGCAATGATGAAAAAAGTGATTTCTTTTTCATAAAATATGTGTCCCTTCTATGGTTGAATTTGCTAAACTCACCCGCTGAGGTTTCCCCCTTACGAGTACATTGTCTATGTTATGCCTGGGTTGTAAAGTTAAAGTCTTGATTAAGTAAAGCGATTGTAAATGTCTTGTAAATCCAAACACAACGCCATTTTTTTGTGGCATAACTTTAAATAAGGGATATTGAATAAAGGCAAGGAGGAATTTTGAATGAATGAATACGTAATCGCACTGACGGAAAATCTGCACTTGTTCACTGGAATCAACGACGCATGCAACGAAAACGGATGGTTCGTCTGCAATACGACTACGATAAACGATTTGAAAAAAAATCTGCTGAAACGCGATCCGATCGGCATCATTTGGGATCTTGAATATGAAATTCCCGCTGCTACGCTTAAAGATTTGAAAAACCTGCGCAAAAATTTCCGCGAACCGATCATCGTGCTCGCCAAAGAAAAGGACATCGATTATGAGGTCAAGCTGTTTGAAACCCAGGTCAACGACTACATAACCGCACCGTTTGACTATTCAGACATCGCGATTCGCCTGAAGCAGCAGCTTCAGCTCAAAATGCTGCTTCACAAGCCTGGGAATTCATTTGACGAAGCAGACGAAGACTCTGCATTTCAAGAACGAATCTTTGAACTAAACGGCATCACGCTGTGCCTCGATTCTTTTCGCGCCATCAAGGACGGAAAAGATCTTCAGCTGACGCCAAAAGAATTCAAACTGCTGGACTACCTGGCCAAGCACTGCGGTCAGGTTCTGAGCCGCGAACAGCTGCTTCAGGGCGTTTGGGGCTATGACATCCTGGGCACGAGCCGCATCGTCGACATCCACATCAGCCACTTGCGAGACAAGCTTGAAGCCGATCCGAATACGCCTTTGTGGATCAAAACCAACCGCGGTTTCGGCTATTCGTTTGCGGGCAAGATAAAAATCAAGGCATGAGAAAAGCCGAACAAGGGCGGTCCGGCATTTTTTTGCCAAATGCAGTGCTGCGCATCCACTGCTCAAAAACCCGGATGATTTCCAGTAAATTGCAAATCATCCGGGTTTTCTTTTTATTCGTAAAATTTCAGCAAAGTCGCATAGTATTCTTCCAGAATTTCAGCCGAACAGTTGAACAATTCGTGCTTTGCTTCAGGAAACTGTTTGAGCTTGACGACCTTGCTTTTCTCGGCAAATTCCGTTTGTCCCGAAACGTCAACCATCGTATCGTTTCCTGACGAACAAAGAAGCACGGGACATTTGATCCTGCCTGCATTTTGCATGAGCTTTTTTTCCGCGTTCAGTGCTGCCAAAACCCATGCATAGGTTGCGCCGTTCGTTTGATACTCTGCATTTTTCAGGCGCTGCTTGAACTGATACGAATAGCGCGCCTCGGACAACGCGCAGCTGTTCTTGAAATCAGGCCGTTCGTCGAATCTTTCCTGTCCGATTGCCAGTCGCTTGGCGTGATGAAGAGCTTTTTGCACCAGGCAGAGCGGCCTGGCGACCTTTTTTAACCGCGGCTCAAGTGCCATCCTCATCATCGGCGAGCTCAGCACTGCTTTCTTGAACGTTTCCGGGTATTTTTCCAAATACAGTGCACCGACGCAGCCGCCCATCGAGTGCGCAAACAACATCAAATCAAGCTTTTTTTCCGTCATTTTGAAAACTTCATCGGTAAACAATTTCAAGTCTTCGACATACTCGGCAAAATTTCTAACGTAGACCGCATCCTTGTCCGAAACTTCGCGCAAAGACTTCCCGAATCCTCGCTGCTCATAAAAGAACACGGCATATCCCGCATGATAAAAATCGTAAAACAGCTCGTGATACTTGCCAAAAAATTCGCAAAAACCATGCACGAAAACAAGCGCTTTTTTTGGTTTTTCCGGAATCGCACAGTATGCTTGAAGCTTTTTTCCGTCATAGCTGTCAAACGCAAAATCCGTGACGTTTTCTTCAATCCACGGCTTGACTTCCTGCTCCATAAAACGTTCACAGTCCTCGTCCTTGAACGGAACCATCCTTACTTCGTTCAAATCATGTACCCCTTCCAAAGCATCTTTTCGAAACTGAAATTAAAAAATAGTTTCCAAAGGAAATTATACTATGGAATTCGGCTCTTTTTATGTACAGAGTTGGTAAAATGTTGGTAAGGGAATATGCTTTTACGAAAAGTTGCCCACTCGTTGCC
>ERZ1034992.772-NODE-772-length-16476-cov-5.216369_pt1 | contig 16476 bp, 14 predicted proteins | sample MGYA00520695_ERZ1034992 | MGnify/ENA primary metagenome ERZ1034992 (study PRJEB33766, sample SAMN09781778) | gut metagenome | biome: gut microbiome | host: Homo sapiens | place: Madagascar | study: EMG produced TPA metagenomics assembly of the PRJNA485056 data set...
AATGTCCGCATCGGTCAGCATACGCAGTTTCCGGGAAACCATTGTTCCCATTTTGCGGGCATCAATAAAGCAAGTCTTTCCCTTCTGCTTTTTATTGCGGCTCAGAAACCACAGTGAAACCGGAATCTGTGTCGTATAGAAAAGCTGCGTCGGCATTGCGACAATACAAGACACGAGATCATCTTCAATGATGTTCTTCCGAATTTCTCCTTCGCCTCCGGATTGAGACGACAGCGAACCGTTGGCAAGCACCAGACCAATCCTGCCGTTGGAGGCAAGGTGAAAGATCATGTGCTGAAGCCAGGCAAAGTTGGCGTTGCCGGCGGGCGGAACCCCGTATTTCCAGCGAACATCATCCCGCAGCTGATCGGCTCCCCAATTGGCAAGATTGAACGGCGGATTGGCCATCACAAAGTCGGCTTTCAGCGTCGGGTGGCAGTCATTGAAAAAGGTATCGGCATTGTACTGCCCCAGATCCGGTTCAATGCCGTGGATGGCAAGGTTCATTTGTGCCATTTTCCAGGTTGTGGGGTTGGAGTCCTGCCCGTAAACAGAAATATTATCGATATTTCCTGCGTGTTCCTTTATGAATTTTGCCGATTGAATGAACATTCCCCCGGAACCGCAAGCGGGGTCATACACGCGGCCGTTGTAAGGTTTCAGAAACTCGACCAGCGTTTTTACCACACACGCCGGAGTAAAGAATTCTCCGCCTTTCTTTCCTTCCTGTTCGGCAAACATATTGAGGCAGTACTCATAGGTCCGGCCTAAAAGGTCCTTTTCGTTTCCGTGCGGAATCATTTCAATATTGGTAAAAAGGTCAACGACATCTCCCAGGCGGCGTTTATCCAGTTCCGGACGGGCGAAATTCTTCGGCAGAATTCCTTTGAGCCGGGTGTTTTCTTTTTCAATCAGGAGCATGGCGTCATCTATTTTCTTTCCGATTTCAGGAGTGTGCGCCGCTTCCGCAATTTCAGTCCAGCGTGCCTCTGCCGGCACGAAGAATACATTGTTGCCTGTGTATTCATCCCGGTCCTCTTCAAAGCCCTCGCCTTCCTTCAAAAGCTCCTGATAGCGGGCTTCGAATTTGTCGGAAATATATTTCAGAAAAATCAGACCAAGGATAACATGTTTGTATTCAGAAGCGTCCACATTACCGCGCAGAATGCAGGCAGCATTCCAGATTTCCTTCTCAAATCCGATATTGGCAGTATTTTCAGTCATTTCTATCTTCCAATCTTTTTCTTTACCGATGTATTATGATAATCCGGCATTTTAAGTCTTAGGCGTTCCGCTTCCGAATTTTTTACATTTTTCTTTCGGATGGCATTCACCGCCTGGAGATTGCTGCCGTGATACCGGCGAAGTCACAGACAAAAATTGTACAAAAACACAACAGTATTCAGTCAGAAGCCGGCTCTCCTATTGTAATGTACTTGTTCCGTTTGAATTTTGCAAACAGGAATCCTTGAATTTTCAAAGGAAAATGTACGACATCAACCGATGATTGCGGGAATAAAAAACGGGAACCGGTGTTGTGTACTGCCGATTCCCGTGTAAAATACAATGGTGGAGTATAGGAGACTTGAACTCCTGACCCCCACACTGCCAGTGTGGTGCTCTAGCCAACTGAGCTAATACCCCGTTTAACTTTTCAATGTGAATAAATATATTCCTGTTTTCAAAAAATACAAGTCCGTTTTCTGAAATATTTTCATTTTTTCCAGAAAGACGGCAGGAAAAAGATCAGAACAGTATACAATTCCAGTCGTCCGGTCAGCATTTCCAATGCCAGAAGAAGTTTTGCCGGCATATTCAGCCAGGCGAATGTACAATCCGGCGCCAGCGCGCCGAAGGCCGGTCCGCAATTCGACAGACAGGAAATCGACGCCGTCAATGCGGTCAGCATATCCATCCGGCAGCAGCAGGTCAGCAGGAGCATGAAAAGAAAAACCGTAAACATGTAAATCAGGAAAAACCCCAGCACGCGGTTGATCACGCCCGGCATCACCCGTTCTCCGTTCAAGCGGATGTTGTTCAGCACCCGGGGAAAAATACTCCGTCTCAATTCCGCCACGGAAAATTTCCAGAGCAGGATGATGCGGACACATTTGATTCCTCCGGAGGTCGAACCGCCGCATCCGCCCATACACATCAACCCCAGGATGACGACACATGCCAAAGCCGGCCATACAGCGAAATCCGCAGTGATGAATCCCGTAGTCGTCGATATGGAGACGACCTGAAACAATGCCGCCCGGAAAGAGGTCAGCGGGGCATGAAAATAAACGTCGCCGCTGATGGGGTCCCTGAGGTCCGAAAAGAACAGGCAGGTTCCCGCCGCCAGTGCTGCGCCCAGCAGGATCAGCGCGTATGTCCGGAATTCCTCGTTCAGATAATCTTTCAGCGGCAGTCCGGTCAAGGCGCGGAAATGCAGAATGAAATTGCATCCGCCCAGAAACATGAAGACAATGAAGACCAGCTGTATATAGGAACTCTGGTAAAAGGCAATGCTGTCATTCTTGTTCGAAAAACCGCCGGTGGAGATGGTGCTGAACGAATGGCATATAGCATCAAACAGCGGCATTCCGCCGAAAAAGAGCAGCAGCGTTTCCAGCAGGGTCAATCCCAGATAGACCAGCCACAGGATTTTGGCGGTGCTGGCAATCCGCGGCGTGAAATGGTCGTCGCGCGTTTTGACGCCGGGAACTTCCGCATTGTACAAGGCCTGTCCGCCGATTCCCAGAACTGGCAGGATCGCCAGTGAAAACACCACGATGCCCATTCCGCCGATCCAATGAGTCAGGCAGCGCCAGAACAGGATGCCGCAGGAGAGGCTTTCAATTCCGTCCGGCAGAGTTTTTCCGTTCATCAGCGTCAGGTCTTTGCCTATCACCGATGCGCCGGTGGTGCTGAATCCGGAAACCGTTTCGAAGACGGCGTCGTACCAGTGCATTCCCGTAACCGCCATGAAGGGCAGAGCGCCGAACAGGGAAATCAGCAGCCAGCCCAGAGCGACAACCGCGAAACCTTCCCGCAGACCGGGTTTGATATTTTCCTTTTTCCGGGTCAGCAGGATTCCGGCTCCGCCTGCCAGGGCGGTGAATATTCCGCACCCCAGCAGGCTCAGGACATCCCGCACCGGGTCGTGCATCAGGGCAGCGACGCCGGCGGAAAGAGCTATGGACAGACCTTCCAAGGCGATCAAGTAGGAAATCAGGTTGAAAATGATACGGAAATTCATGGAGGATCACCTGACGGGGAACAGCGGAGCCAGTTCTTTTTCCATTTCCGGCGTGACAATCGCCACCACCACGTCACCGGGCTGCAGAACCGTTCCGCCGGACGGCGCACTCACTTCCCCGCCGCGGAACAGCAGGGCAAACAAAGTGGATGCGGGCAGTTTGCATGACGCCAGAGCGCGGCCGCACAGCGGGGAGGAGCCGGACACCCGGAACTCCGTCAGCTGGGCATGATACATCTGCATGTACGCATCGACGCGCATGGTTCCGGTTTCCAGCATCCGCAGGATGGAGTTGACCGCCACGAGAGTGGAGCTGATTCCGCAGTCGATCATATCCATGACCGGTACAATGCGGATGTATTCCGGTTTTGCGGTGAGAGAAATGGTTTTTCCCGCACCCTGCTGTTTGGCAATGATGCAGCTGAGAATGTTGTTTTCATCGTCCGGAGTTGCACCGATAAACGCGCCGCACTGGGCGACACCCGCTTCACGCTGCACATCCTCATCGGTCGGATCTCCATTGATGACCAGGACATTGGCAGGGAGAACATCGGAAAGTTTTTCCCCGGCGTGACGGCTGCGCTCAATGACCCGGATGTCATATCCTTTCCGGGCGAGCGACTGCGCCAGCATGGTTCCGGTAACGGTTGCTCCGGCAATGATGATGCGCGACGCCTGCGGAGCTGCCTGATCATCTGATACCCAGCGGATGAAATCGCGGACGTGCTCCGAGGTACCCGCGATATAGACCCGGTCGCCCGGCACGAACAGGGTGTCGCCGTGCGGAATGACAAACTGTTTGCCCCGCGCGATGGCGGCAAACCGGATGGATGCCAGCAGGGCGGAGTCCATGGGGATGTCTTTGATCCGGGTTCCGGAAATCAGGGATGACGGAGTGATTTCAAAAACGCGCATGACGGCGTCCGGATGCGAAAAGCGGATCTCCTCCAGCAGATATTTGTCTTCCAGCACCGCCATGATTTTGCGGACGCATTCATCGGGCGGGGAGATATGCTTCCAGATCCCGAACGATTCGGGAGTCAGCTGTTCCTGTTCGGCAAAAAAGGAGCTGCCGTTCATGCGGCAGATCGTTTTTCTGGTGCCGAGACGCGCCGCCAGCTGACATGCCAGAATATTGGAAGCCTCGTCGCCGCTAACCGCCAGCAGCACATCCGCATTCCGGATATTGGCGCGTTCCAGGATGTGGCGGTCGGCGCAGCTGCCTTCCAGCAGTTTGACGTCCAGGGAGTCGTTGATGTGTTCCAGCGTATCGACAGATGAATCGATCAGGACAACGTCATGTCCGTTTCCCGTCAGTTTTTCGGCGAGCATCAATCCCAGTTCGCCGGCTCCCGCGATAACGATGTTCATGAATCACCCCGATCAATGGAAATCGTATTCGAATTCCAGAAGTCCGGCGATTTTGCCGCCTGCTTCCTGTTCCTGCGGGCCGGAAACCGTCAGCACGGCGACATCGCCGCATTGCAGCCCCAGAGCCAGCAGATCGAGAATGCTGGTCAGGGATGAAGTCCCGCGTTCGGATTCGAGTTTGAATTCATGTCCCGGAAATTTTTCCACCTCGCCCATAATCAGACTGGACGGACGGCAATGGATTCCCGCCTTGTTCTGGATCTGAATCTTTTTTTCAAACATTATGTATTCTCCGTTAACGAACGAATCTGTTTTTCTGCACTATACACCGGATTCCGGAATTTGCAAATCGGCGGCGTGTTTTTTGGAATGTCCGGCATAAGCCGGCAGTTCCCGGTCGGAAATGATTTTGCTGAAACTGGACAGCGGCGCGATGGAAAACAATCCCGCTCTGCCGAATTTGGAACTGCCCATCAGCAGGTAATTGCGGTCGGACTGTTCCAGAATGCGGTGCAGCAGGAAGGTGTGGTTTTCATGACGCGAAAACACCCCGTTCCGGGTCAGCCCGATTCCGGAAATGAATGATTTGTCCAGCTTCAGAAATGCCGTTTCCCGCAGGGTGGACTGTCCCAGAAACGCGTTGAGCTGGACATCGTAATTGCCGCCCATGGCAACCAGAAAGTAGTTGGCGGGAAAATTGGGGAATTCCTGAATAATCAGAACCGAATTGGTGACGATGGTCAGGTTGGCAAAGGATGCCTGCTGAAGACGTTTTGCCAGAAAGTAAACCGTGGTGGATGAATCCAGAAAAATGGTGTCTCCGTCCCGGATTTCCGCCAGAGCTTTTTCTGCAATCACTTCCTTTGCCGGCATGTCCAGCTTCATGCGGTCCCGGTAATGCGACGGCATGGAATCCGGATTCTGGACCACAGTGCGGACGGAACTCAGGGAAGCGACGCCGCCGTGAACTTTCCGGATGGAGCCGGCGGCGGTCAGCGCCGCAATATCCCGGTGAATGGTGGCGGGGGACACCCCGAAACGGTCGATCAGTTCCGCAATGGAACAGAACTTCCGTTCCTCCACAAATTCAACGATTTCAAAGGCCCGCAGACTTTTCATGCCGAAGCTCCGGAACCGGTTCAGGCTCTGGCGCGGACCGCATCTGCGGCGCGTTTCATGGCGGGGGCGCTCTTGCGGATCATTTCTTCGCTGACACTGCAGAATGCCATGCGCACATAGCCGGGCGTGCCGAAGGATGCGCCGGAAACCGCCAGCACATGTTCGTCGATCAGCGCCCGCACAAAGATTTTCTCGTCCGGGACAGGCGACTGCGGGAAGAAATAGAATGCTCCGCGCGGCATGGTGAAACGGATCCCGGCATCTGTCAACGCCTGTGCCAGCAGGTCGCGGCGGCGGCGGTACACGTTCAGGTCCACCTGCTCCGCGGCGCAGTCCATCAGAATTTTCTGCGCAATGACCGGTGCATTGACGAATCCCAGAATGCGGTTGCAGAAAATCAGACCGTTGACCAGTTCACCGGCTCCCGGCATATCCGGGCGCACCGCCACGTAGCCGATACGTTCCCCCGCCAGCGACAGGCTCTTGGAGAACGAACCGATCACCACGCTGTGCCGGAAATGGCGGAACACACTCGGAATTTCCACGTTGTCGAAATTCAGGAAACGGTACGGTTCGTCGGCGACAATATAAATCGGTTTGCCGTATTTATCCTCCGCCGCATTGACCGCCGCCGCCAGAGCCTCATAATGCGCCGCAGTGTAGATCTGTCCGGTCGGGTTGTGCGGAGAGTTCAGAATGATGGCGCGGGTCTTTTCATTGATTGCCGCGGCGATTTTGTCCACATCCGGCTCAAAGGTAAAATCCACGGACGGCACAGGAATCAGTTTGCCGCCGGAATTGCCGACGTAGAAACCGTATTCCACAAAGTAGGGACAGGGCGTAATGACTTCTTCGCCGCGGGTCAGCACGGTCCGGAAAAAGACATTGATTCCGCCGGCTGCGCCGCAGGTCAGCACCAGGTGTTCGCCTTTCAGTGCAACGCCCTGTTCTCCGGAAAGGACTTCCGCCAGACGTTCGCGCACGAAGGGGAATCCGGCGTTGGACATGTATCCCAGGGAAAACGGTTTCCGGGATTCCTTCGCGATTTTTTCCAGCGATTCCTCCACTTTTGCCGGCGGCGGCAGATCGGGGTTGCCCAGACTGTAATCGAATACATTTTCCGCCCCGTATTTCTGTTTCATTTCCATGCCCGCTTCGAACATCTTCCGGATTCCGGAGGAATGCGTCAAGCACTCTTTGATTTCTTCTGACACCAGCTGCATAATGATCTCCAAATTCTGTTTTATGATTATTTTCCTTTACTTTAGCACAAAGCGTGTTATTTACAACTGCCGGGCGCGGAATTTGTTCCGATTTCTTCGTGTTTTTGCTGTCCGGATGGGAAAATATCCCGGAAACGGGCATTTTGTACCGGATGACACATCTGGATTTGGGACATTATGGCGCAGTTAAAAAGTGAGACTTTTTGTCTCTTTTGGGTAAAATATACGGACATCTGACCGTCATGAAAAAGTTGGCACGGTATATGCTCTACTGCAAGTGTAATTGAAAACCGGTTGTGAAACTAAAACAAATAACCCGATGGAGGTGCTGTTATGAACATGCTGGCAAAACACAATGCAAACTCGGCTGCCGCAGGAATGCCCGTTTCCTTCAATGATCTGATGAAATCGTTCTTCGGGCATTACCCGGAATGGAATTCCGCCTGGCTGTCGGAACGGAATCAGACCGGACTGCAGATCGAAGTTCATGATAAAGATGTAAGCGTGAAACTGCCGTTCCCCGGCTGTACGCCGAAAGATTTTGAAGTGGAAGTCATCGGCGATTTCCTGACGGTCAAAGCACAGCATTCTGCACAGAACGAGGAATCCGAAAACGGCAGACACTACATTTGCCGCGAACGTTCCATGGAATCGTATCAGGAAAGCGTGCGTCTGCCCGTTACAGTAAAAGGCTCGGAAACCAAAGCCAAATATCAGGATGGCGTATTGACCCTGACCATTCCGCGGGAAACCGAAAACGCCAAAACATCCAGAACCATCAAAGTTGACTGAAAACGTGTAAAAAAGGAGAAACGATCATGAATAAAGAAAAAGACATGGTGAAAAAAGATGTGCATTATCTGGAAGTGATCCCCGCCGCTGATATTATCGACGAGGAAAAAGACGCAATCCTGATCCTGGAGGTGCCCGGCGCCAATTCGAAGTCCGTATCCGTGGAAGTCAAGAATCAGGTGCTGTCCGTAGAAGCGAAAAGCACCCTGACCCATGGCGGCGCACCGCTTCTTTACAAACGTGCTTTCCAGCTGTCCGATGCGGTGGATGTGGAAAACATCTCCGCCAAAACCCAGGATGGTGTACTGACTTTGACTCTGCCGAAATCCGAACGTGCGAAGGTGCATCGGATCGCAGTTGAATAATTTGCGCATCCATTTCTCCGCCGGAATTTGCCTGTTACGGGTGGATTCCGGCGCTTTTTTGCCCAAAAAACAGAATTTTTGCCGAATAATTTAAATTTTAAACTTGCATTCCCCGGAAAATCTGTCATAAGTAAACCAGGTCCCAAAACAAACCGGGACTTGAAAGGAAGTACGGCATGGCTAAAACATTTATTCTGGACACCAACGTTCTGCTCCACAGCGCTCTCGCACTGGAATCCTTCGGCGACAACCGGGTGGTCATTCCGATGACCGTCATCGAAGAACTCGATAAATTCAAGAAGAATCAGGATGAACTCGGACGCAATTCCCGGCAGGTGGTCCGCAAGCTGGACAGTCTGCGCAAACAGGGGCATCTTACCGAAGGAGTCCAGCTGAACAACGGCGTCGGCGGCACTCCCGGCGGCATTGTTCAGGTGCTGACCGGGGAAGAGTATGACATGATGCCGCCCAGCATGGATATGAACATTCCCGACAACCGCATCATCCGGGTCGCCGCCATGCTCACTGCCTGGAAAGAGAAGGAGACCGATGAAGTCACGCTGGTTTCCAAGGATCTGAATCTTCGTCTGCGCGCGGACGCCCTCGGCATCAAGGTCGATGATTTTGAAAGCCAGAAAGTCAGTTACAGTTCGCTTTACACCGGCAGCACGGAACTCGTGGTTCCGGATCTGGACAAATTCTTCATGGAACGCGAAATGCCGGTTCCGGAAGGCGTGGAACTTTATCCCAACCAGTTCGTTCTGCTGAAAGCGGAAGGTACGAACAAAAGCGGGCTCGGACTGTTCCGCAACGGAAAAATAATTCAGGCTCCGCAGCTGCCCGATGACAAAGTCTGGAACATCAAGCCGCGCAGCAAGGAACAGCGCATGGCTCTGCTTCTGCTGATGGATCCCGCCGTTCAGGTTGTGTCGCTGGTCGGGCAGGCAGGTTCCGGAAAGACCCTGCTGGCGCTTGCCGCCGCTCTGGAACAGGTCGCCCGGCAGGAAACTTATGAACGCATTCTGGTGTCGCGTCCCATTATCCCGATGGGTAACGACATCGGTTATCTGCCCGGCGACAAGGATGAAAAACTCAGTGTCTGGATGCAGCCGATTTTCGACAATCTGGAATACCTGCTCCATACCGGCAAACCGAACAACGACAGTCTGGTCCGCCGGAAAATCCAGGAACTGCGCCATACCGGAAAACTTGAACTGGAAGCCCTGACCTATATCCGCGGACGCAGCATTCCGCGTCAGTTCGTCATCATCGACGAAGCGCAGAACCTGACGCCGCACGAGGTCAAGACCATTGTCAGCCGCGCGGGCGAAGATACCAAGATGGTGTTCACCGGCGACCCGGATCAGATCGACAATCCGTATCTGGACGCTTCCAGCAACGGGCTGACCTATATGGCGGAACGTCTGAAAAAAGTTCCGATGCACGGCCATATCACCCTGAAAAAGAGTGAACGCAGTCCGCTGGCTGCCGCCGCCGCAACGTATCTTTGAACAGCAGAGAGGCTCTCCTCCGGACGGATCGGATCATGAACTATTACGACGACCTGAGTTTTGTCAACTGGGGCTATACGGAGAAGGCCTCCAATTCTGCGCAGGGACGCCTGTTCGAGGGATACTACGGCGTGCAGTATCTGCATAAAGGTCCCATGTATGCTTCGACCGGCGACAACCCCGTGGAATACGCCGAAGGTCCATGCGTTTTCATCACATATCCCGGCGTGCCGTTTCATTACGGTTCACCGCCGGGAACAACCCGCGGACAGGTGCATCTGTGTTTCTGCGGACCGCGCGCCGAACGTTATCGCGAAAGCGGTCTGCTGACCTTCCGTCCGGTGCAGCTTTTCCGCTGGCTGCGCAATCCGGAACAGTTTTTCCGGTCCATATGCAGCATTCATCAGCTGCTGAAAGTTCCCGGTCCGTACCAACATGCGCGGGCGGTTCTGCAGCTGGAAGATCTGCTGCTGCAATTGCAGGAACAGCCGGCGGCTCCGGACAAGCTGTACAGCCATTACGTTACCGCGCTGCTTTCGCTGCGGGACCGGATTGCCATGGATCCGCTGCGGGAATGGGATTTCCGGCAGGAAGCCCGGCGTATGGAGCTTTCCTACGTGCATTTCCGGCGGATTTTCAAACAGGCGACGGCATGGCCGCCGGGGGCTTTCCTGCTGGAATGCCGGCTGCGTCATGCGGAAAAACTGCTGATGGCGTCCCATGCGCGGGTTTCGGAAATCGCTCAGGAATGCGGATTCCGCGACGCCTATCACTTTTCCCGGATCTTCCGCAAGCACTGCGGACATTCCCCCGTGGAGTTCCGGCGTCTGTTCGGCTGTCAGTGATTTTCACCGGAAGGAACCCCGGAAATCCGAGGGCGAAATCAGCCGGTGTTTCCGGAAAAGACGGGAAAAATAGAACTCATCCGGAAATCCGCAACGGTGTGCAACTTCCGCAATGGACAGCACTCCGTTTTCCAGCATCCGTTCCGCGTAACTCAGCCGCGCTTCAATCAGGAACTGGTTCGGCGCACAGCCCGCCACTTCCCGGAACATCCGCCGGAAATGGGAATACGATACCGACAGACGCCGCGCCTCATTTTCAAAATGCCAGTCCAGCAGCGGCTGTTCGGCTATTTTCTCCCGCAGCAGATGCAGTTCCCGTTCGCAGAAGGCGTTGACTTTCAGCCGCGCGCCGGGCTGTTCCTGCAATTGAAGCAGCAGATCCTCCAGCATCCAGCCCGCCCGCGGACGCAGAGAGCCGCCCGGCTGCTGAAGCAGATCCAGCAGTTTGCGGAATACGGAATAGAACCGCTCCGAATACACCACCTGAATCAGCGGCGAACGCCGTTTCAGATCCAGCAGTCCCCCTGCCAGAAAACGCCGGATCAGTGTTCCGCTGAAACAGATGAAGCAATGATGCCGGTGCGTGCCGGGCAATGCCCCGTAACGGAAATTCGGTCCCGGATACGTGAAAAACGCATAAGAGCCCTCCACGGTGATTTCCGGTTCATGATTCCGGGAATACAGCAGCGATCCCGAATGGTTGTACTGAATCCCGTAATAGCCGTGAAATACGCCGTCCTTGGAGATTCCCCGCGATTCCGGATAATCTCCGTAGGTATTGAACACCAGTGATTCGTAATACTTCATCTCAAAAAATCAAAATGTCCATTTTTATGTTGTTTTTATCCATTCTATTATTTGTTTTTCATGATATAATATGAATCAAAATATCAATTTGTCAACCCTTAACCAAGGAGTTTTTCATGAAATTCGGCGTTGCGGATTACGGAATGAATGTGTGGGACGGCGGCTGCTATGATATTCAGCTGCGGTTGGAAGAATTGAAATCCATCGGCTTTGATGGAACGGAACGGCTGGAATGCAATGATGCCGCCGACGCCGTTTACCGCGCGGCTCTTTACCGCCGGCTCGGCATGGATTTCGCCACTTGCAGATGCAGCGGCGGCGTGGAGCAGTCCACCAATTTCACCGCGGCTCTCGGCAAGGAATATGTCTGGCTCACCCCCGGCGACAGCGGCCGCACGGTTGATATGGATACCTACATCCGCCGCAGTAAACGCTTTGTCAAGGTCGCCGCCAATTTCGGATTGAAAGCGGCTCTGCACAACCATCTCGGACAGCGCATCCAGAATCAGGATGAACTGGACCGTTTCATGGAAGAAGTTCCCGAAGCAAGTCTGCTGCTGGACATCGGACATCTGTTCGGCGCGGGCGGCGATGTTCTCGGCACCATTGACCGGTATTTCGACCGGATTGTCGCAGTTCATTTCAAGGACGTGTTCATCAAGGACGAAAAACTGGATCTGGAACACTGGACCGAGCGTCTGCGTTTCTGCGAACTGGGCGCGGGCAACTGCAATGAACCCTGGGAAGAAGCCGCCAGACTCCTCAAAAAACGCGGCTATGACAAATGGGTTCTGGTCGAACATGACACTCATCTGCGCGAACCGCTGACCGACCTCAAAGTCAGCATCGACGCTCTCAAGAAAATTTTCTGCTGAATCCGCAAACCTAATATAGGAGACTGAAAAATGACTGCTGAAAAAAATCCGATCAAAGTCGGTATCTGGGGTCTCGGCCGTGCCGGCTGGGGTATGCACTGCTATGAAATCGGGCAGTTCCCCGATGAATTCACCATCGTCGCCGGCTGCGATCTGGAAGAAGACCGTCTGAAACTTTTCAAAGAAAAATATCCGCAGGCGGAAACGTATCTCGACGGAAATAAATTCCTGGCGGACAAGAATATCGAACTGGTTTCCGTGGCGGTTCGTTCTCCGCAGCATGTGGATTACGCCATCCGCGCTCTCGAAGCCGGAAAAATGGTTTTTCTGGAAAAACCGATTGCCCTGTCCGTTGCCGGCGCCGAAAAACTCGAACAGGCAGTCAAAAAATATCCCGGCAAACTGTTCTTCCGTCACAACCGCCGGCTGGAAGCCTGCTTCAATCACGTGCTGGACATCATGCACAGCGGCATTCTCGGCGAAGTGTACGAACTCAAACTCTGCCGCCACAGCTATCAGTTCCGCGATGACTGGCAGACTCTCATCGACTGCGGCGGCGGTCAGCTCAACAACTGGGGACCCCACCTGATCGACCAGGGCTTGCAGTTCCTGGAATCTCCGCTGGATTCCGTTTGGAGCGACCTCAAAACCATCGCCGCCCGCGGCGACGCCGAAGATCATCTGAAAATCATCCTCAAAGGCAAGAACGGACGCATCGTCGATATTGAAATTTCCGGCGGCGTGGCTCTGCCCTCCCCGGTTTACGCGGTCTACGGCACCCGCGGTTCGCTGATCAGCGAAGATGAACAGGACATCAAGCTCAAATATCTGGATCCCAAGATGAAATGGCCCGACAATCCCCCCCAGCCGGGAACTCCCCCGATCGGCGGCGGGTTCGGCGGGCAGATCCAGCAGAAATGGATCCGCAAAACCATCATGACCGAGCCGTCCAACGGATTGACCATTCTGGATCTGTATCATCTGCTCTATCAGACCATCCGCGAAGGCAAACCCTATCCGATCAAACCGGAGGAAGCATTCAATGTGGTCCGCGTGACCGAAATGGTCAAAAAGCAGAATCCCGCATATAAAATTCATCCGGACGAATTCGGCAAATAAGCCGTTCCGGTCAGATGTTTTACCCTGCCTCCCGCCGGTCCTGTTCCGCCGGCTGGAGGTTTTTTGTGTAATTTCGTCCTTTGCGATTTGCATTTGAAGAAGTTGCGTCTATATTGAATCCGGTTGAATTGATTTTAAGGAGCTGCTGCGTTCATGAAAATTCTGGTCCCTGTTACTTACGGAGAACTTGGCGGAAGCCAGGTCTTCCTGCTGAAATTGATGGACGCTTTTGCGGCGGACGGCGATATTTCCTTCTCCGTGCTGCTGTTTCAGGACGGTCCGCTCCGGGCGGCTCTGGAACAGCGCGGCATCCCCTGCCGTCTCATGGAATTTTCCTGGCGCAAACCGTGGACCGTGTGGGCGGTCATCCGGGAAATCCGCCGTATTCAGCCGGATCTGATTTATCTCCACGCCTCCCGCTTCATCGCCGGAATCGCGAAACTGATGAAGATTCCCTGTGTCGAACGCATCAACATGTCCAGAGTCGGCAGTGTCAGGGGCTGGTGCAGTCATCCGTGGATTGACCGCTTCTGCACATCCTTGAATACCAGAGCATTGGCGGTTTCCGCCGCAATTGAAAAACAGCTGCTTGACCGCGGCGTCCCGCCGGAGAAACTGATCGTGATCCGCAATTTTGTGGAACTGGAACGCTTCCATCATCCGGAGAACAGACAGCGTGCGCGGCAGCTTCTCGGCATTCCCGACGGCAAATTTCTGGTGATCAATGTGGGGCGTTTTTCTCCGCAGAAAACGCAGCGGGATTTCCTTGCCGCCGCCGCCATCGCCCTGAAACAGAATCCGGATCTGTTCTTCCTCCTGATCGGGGACGGCCCGCTCAAAGCGGAGCTGCTGAAACAGACCGCGGAGCTCGGCATTGAAAAGCAGGTGCGCTTCCTGCCCTTCCGCAAGGATGTGGAAATCGTTTATCAGGCGGCGGATCTCATGCTGCATACCGCCCACTGGGCGCCGCTCGACAATGTTCTGCTCGAAGCCATGGCTGCCGGTCTGCCCGTGGTCGCCAGCGATGTGGACGGCACCAATGAAGTGATTTTTCCGGAAAAGACGGGATTGCTTTTCCCGGTCGGCGACACTGCCGCCGCGGCGGCTCTGCTGCTCCGCACCGCAGCCGATCCGGAATTGGCGGAACGCCTTGGCTCGCAGGCGTTTGAATATGTACGCACCCATCATTCCATCGGCAGGGTCAAATCGCAATTCAGACAGCTGTTCGAACAACTGACGGAGCGGAGAGCATGAAGAAAATACTGGTAACAGGTTCCGCCGGATTCATCGGCTTTCATCTTTACCGCCGGCTGACCGCCATGGGATTCGATGTCCTCGGCATTGACAACCTGAACAATTATTATGACGTCAATCTAAAACTGGCGCGGCTGAAGGAATGCGGCTTCGAAGCGGAGTCCATCGCCTATGGCAGAATGCTGGAGTCTCCGCTCGGCGGACGCTTCTGCCAGCTGAATCTGGAAGACGCCGCTGCCATGGTCAAGCTGTTCCACAAGGAACATTTCGATGCCGTGTGCCATCTGGCGGCACAGGCGGGCGTGCGGTACAGCGTGGAAAACCCCGCGGTCTACATCCAGAGCAATATCGACGGTTTCTTCAACGTGCTGGAAGGCTGCCGGGACAATCCCGTGGAACATTTTGTATTCGCTTCCAGTTCGAGTGTCTACGGCAGTTCCCCGAACATTCCGTTCCGTGAGGACGACCCGCTGGCGAATCCGGTAAGTCTTTACGCCGCAACGAAAAAGAGCAGTGAACTGATGACCTGTTCCTACGCATCGCTGTTCGGAATTCCGTCGACGGGTCTGCGGTTTTTCACGGTGTACGGTCCGTGGGGACGTCCGGACATGGCGTTGTTCAAGTTCACCCGCGCGGTTCTGAACGGCACGCCGATCCAGCTGTACAATCACGGCGACATGCAGCGGGACTTCACCTACATTGACGACATTGTGGAAGGCGTGGTGCGGGTCCTCCTGAAACCGCTGTGCCGTGCGGATGAAATTCCGTTCCGGGTTTACAATATCGGCAACGGGCATCCGGTGGGATTGCGGGATTTTGTCCATGCGGTGGAGAAGGCAACGCGGAAAACGGCGCAATTGGAGTTATTGCCGTTACAGCCCGGCGACATGTACCGCACCTGGTCGGACACATCGAAATTGAAACGTGATTATGATTTTCTGCCGTCGACTCCCTTGGAACTCGGCGTGAAGAATTTCGTCGACTGGTACCGTGAATTCTACGGGGCATAATGATAAAGGATAATCCTGATGAACAAACAGCGAATCATTGATATTGTTTACTCCATTCTGGATGCTGTTCTCCCATCGTGTATTGCCGAAAAAATCAAGATCACGGGTTGTATTTTATTGAACCCGTGGCACATTCTTCCGCCGCGGAGCCCGATGTTCCCGGCTGAAAATTTTGCAGACGTAACCGATGAAAAAATTGCCGAAACATATACGGATTTTCCACCGGAAACAATATCTTTGCTGCAGGAATATGTCCACCGGATTCGGATCTTTGCCGAGTTGCCTTATCCGCCGGGATCACTGCTGTTTAATTATGCGCGTCTGATGAGTCCGGAAGAACTGAAAGAATTTTCTGTAATTCAAAGAGAAACTATTGCAAATTCCAAAAAAATGCATTTCCGGGTGAATGGAAGAGTCATGTGGGTTCCAGAAGCATTTTACTATCACCATGGCTTGCGTTTTGCGCCTTCGGAAATCAAAGATTATATCAAAGGCAAAACTTTTATTGATGCGGGTGCTGGATTCGGTGATTTTGCCCTGGTGTTTCTGAAATATTATGAGCCGGGAAAAGTGTATTCCTTTGAACCTTCTGCATTGAACCGCAGGAACTGTCTTGAGCACTTCCAAAAAAATGCGATACCAGAAGACAAGTATGAATTATCTGCAATGGGATTGGGGCTGCAGCAAAGTGAATTGCTGGTAAAAGACGCGGGAGGAATGGGATTTGATTTAACTTCTGCGGACAGCGGTCGATCTGTCGGGGAATCGGCGGTCATAAAAATAGACTCTATTGACCATTTGTTTTTTTCTCAGCAAAATAAAATCGGCTTAATCAAGGCGGATGTAGAGGGCATGTGTCTGGATCTGATCCGGGGTGCAGAAAAAATTCTCAAACGGGATTTGCCGGTATTGAGTTTGGGGATTTACCATAATCAGGAAGA
>ERZ1034992.773-NODE-773-length-16450-cov-15.786093_pt1 | contig 16450 bp, 32 predicted proteins | sample MGYA00520695_ERZ1034992 | MGnify/ENA primary metagenome ERZ1034992 (study PRJEB33766, sample SAMN09781778) | gut metagenome | biome: gut microbiome | host: Homo sapiens | place: Madagascar | study: EMG produced TPA metagenomics assembly of the PRJNA485056 data...
TTTCTGACATCCGCAATTATCGACATAACATAGTTGCGTTCAAGCATCAGTTGTCCATTCTGCCCCCGCAGTTTCTCAATTCCCTGCTGGAGCGCCGCGATGTGGGTGCTCTGGTTGGCGATCCGGTCGGCGGCTGCAAGAAGGTCTTTCTCCAGCCCTCCCAGCGGATTCATCATGTCCCCATTTTCCCACCAATCTGCGCGCTCCCGCAGCGCATTTACGAGGTTTGTATCTCTCATAATTCATCCCCCAATCTCCAATCATCGTTCCGCACCTGAAACGCGTCGCCCAGTTGTACGGTGTCCGGGTAATTGTGCTGTGTGGTTTGGATGGCGTACTTGTCGATCTCGGTTGCATAGTAGGCTGTGACGTCCACCCCCAGCTTGTCCAGTGCGATATGTCCGCAGCTCATACCGTCGTACATGGAAAGCACTTCCACCGGCTCCGAGCTCAGACCGGTAAAGTGGCTCATGATATGCGCGATCACATCCACCGTCCAGCCGTTGCCAAGCATCTTGTAGGCTTGGCTGTTGCTAACCGGGAAAACATACTCCTCCGGCACGGTCTGGAGGCGTTTACATTCCGTCACGGTCAGCTTGCGAATGATGTAAAATCCGTCCGCCAGTTTGATGGGGTATTCCTTGCCTTTGATGGTGATAAAACCGCCGCGCACTTCATAGACAGGTGTTTCTTTTCCTGTTGCCCGTTCTATGATTTTCATTTTGTGGGCGTGGCCCGCAATAACGGACGGGGCTTTCATATCGTCAAATGTCACCGTGTAGCCCTGCGCCGGCCCGCTCCCATCTTTATAGGTGCAACGGATATTTTGATCTGTTATCACGACATCGCAAGAGTGCAACGGTTCATATTCAACCGGCGCAGGCACCGCATACAGGCCGGTAGATGCTCCGTCAGCCCCGCCGCCGTTCGGTCTTGCCTTGAGGGAAACGCTTTTCCCGTCGGTACTGTAAATGCGGCTGCTTTGGCTGGTGCCCAGTTCTCCGTCCTTGTTCGGCATGGCGCCGACGCGGACGGGGACGGCATAAAGCCCAGTTTTCGCCCCCACGCCGCCGCCCTGTCCGCACAGGGTCACGCTTTTGCCATCCGGGGGATATACCCGGTATTGCTGGCTGTCAAAGTCCTGCTTCTTTGCGTCGTTCTCAATAGTGCCGATGCGGATAGGCTCTGCAGCTCCATTTCGTTGCCGTCTTGCAATCATATCTTCCGCTGTGGCACTATGGTTTGATGCTGTTAGTGCATAGCCTTTCTCGCGCCAGCAGACGCCGCTTTCCAGAATATCCCGCAGCAGAATACCCTTGTCCTCCGGCTGCTCCACACGGACTTGGCTGTATGTGCCGTCCGGGTTTCGTTTGCCCGCCCAATACAGGCGTTGGCGGTTCTGTGTGCTCACCAGGGCGCTGTTAATCAGGATAGGCTCCACGCCTAACTCCGCCGTAATCTGTTCCCGGATGGCGGGCGACATGGATTTGTTGTTCTCGTACAGGAAATAGTCCGGTTTGTATTTGTCGCGGGCGATTTTGTAGTTCAGAAATAACTCCCAGCCTATGCCGCTGGCCTCTGTCTCACGGTTCTTCGTCTGTGCAATGCTCCAACGTGTGCAGGGGCTTCCGCCGATCAACGCTTTCATGCGTCCTCCACCTCCGTAAGCCAGAATTTCTTCCAGCACTCCTGGCAAGGAATCCCCTCGCATTTGCCCCCTTTTGCTGAGACGGTCAACCTTGTCCAAAAACTCCACAGCATCCATCATTCTGCCTCCTCAATTTCCACGCGGATCGTATCTCCGCTCCAAAATTTGTGTTCCACGGCGCATACGTTTTACTCCCTTGCAAACCGTTTATCCAGTTCAAACACGCCACGTGGCTGCCCTTTGTAAAATCCTTTCATGGGGCGCTCTAACTGGGCTTGTAGGTTTTTCAACTTTTCCCAATACTCTGGTAGACACTGGCGAATGTTTCTGAGTTCCTTGAGGTTTTTGTTACAGCAGCACCAGCAGGAAACACGGTCAAGGATGTCATAGAGCCGGATTGACCCCTCCAGCCAGAAGTACCCGGCAGAATAGCAATATTCCAAACAGTCTGCTTCAGTCATCCCAAAATCAGCCAAAGGGAAAAGTTTATATGGCTTTCTTTCTTTTTTAAGCCGCATAGTTTCATCAGCTGCAATCCCAACGTATACCATTGCGTTTTGACTTTCCGCATACTTATCTATGGTCTTGAGTTTTTCCGTTGTACCCCAGCGGCAAAGGCCCCCGCACCATCCATACCCACGGTGTTCGCCCTTTTTTTTGCTATTTACAGGGCGTTCAAGCATATCGTATAAAAACGGTCTCTCCGGCTCCAGCGTTGTATATATAATGCCTTTCTTTCGGAGCACAGGCAGTATAGCGTCCCTCAGATCATAGATGGCTTGGAATTCCATCCCCGTGTCATAAAAAACTACTTCATCCAACGGTAGCTGCTTCTCGATTAGCAAAAGCACCATCGCAAGACTGTCTTTCCCAAAAGAGCATGATGCAATATGTCTCATCATTCAGTCTCCTCACATTTCTTCATTCAGCCAGTTTTCCTTTCATACCTCCCGCACGGTGATGTGCTTCATATCCTGCATCAGTTTCACCTTCATGCGGTAGGTCTTGTCTTTTTTCGTGGAGGGGCTTTTCACATCCTCAACAACAAGGTGCCATGCCCCGTCCTTCCCCCGCTCCTCGTAGGAGAAGTCCGCCCGATACGTCACGGCGCGACTTCGGTCGCCGTTAGACGTGATGTAGCTTTCTTTTAGCGTAAATTGCGGTTGGAGACGCAGGTCCCGGATGGCCCAGGCCTTGATGAGCAGTACCAGCTCGTCATACCGCGCCGCCTCCTTGCGGCTGTCGAAGGTGTACTCCGTTCCGTTGGGCATGGTCCGGGCGGTTGGGTGGTTGTGGTGCTTGCGCCTGCCCTCCGCCGCCGCTTCCGCCTTCCCCTTCTCCTCCGTCACGAACTGAGCCATTACTCTGGCCGTCCGGTCGATCTGCTGGGCCTGCATCTGCTGTTGTACCTGCTTCCGGTAGCGCTCCGGCAGGCTGTTCAGATCATCCAAACACACGCTCACCGCTTCTCCTCCTTGCCGTTGGTAATGACGCTGACCACCCGGACACGGCCCAGAGGCTCCAGAAGCATTGCCACCGCCTCCTTCGTGCCCTGCGTGTCCTCGCCATCGTAAATATCAACTACGATCCGCATCATTTCCCAGATCACCATCCAGTTCCAGGTACGGCTGGAAGGAACGCATTTTTTTACCGCACCTTGCGCACTTGTAGTTATACATGGCATCGCAGCAGCCTGCTCCATCGTAGCTGTAATCAACTCCGGTGCGTTTCCAGTCATGCTGTTCGCATGGGCAAAGCCGTTCTTCCAGCTCTGCCACGCGGTAACTCAGCCGGACTATTTCTGCTTTCAAGCGTTTATTTCCAAACATTCACACATACCTCCACGCGTCCTCGCATTTGAAGCCGGGGCCTTTCGCACCCTTACGGCCACCGCGATCCTGTTCTTTCGCCAGCCAGCGGGTAATGAATCCGCGTACACCACGCGGCGTTTTCCGTTTTGCCGGGTTATTCAGGCACCATTCCCGCATCTCCCTCAACTGCTGTATCACGTCGACAGCAGGGTACACGCCCGCCCATTCCTGGCATTGCTCCTGCGACACCGGATATTCCGTGCCGTCATTGAGGGGGATGGAAACCACCGGCGGGGATGCCGTTTGCGGCTCGCCGCCTACTTCTTCTGGATTCTGGATTCTTGATTCTGGATTCTGGATTGGATTACGGGCGCATTTGCTTTCATCTGCTTGCAATTGATTGCAATTGATTTCAGATGTAATCAATCCGTCAGCAGGTGCCGGGAATTTGCTTACTTTGTTCCTCACCGTCTGGTGTTCGCTCCAGTTTGGAAAACATAGGTACGGTTCTCCGTCAACTTCATAGAGGATCACAGAGCCTATGGTCGCCAATTCTGCAAGCGTCTTACTGATCGTTCCCTCAGTCACACCTTTTCTGCGGGGGAATACAAAGCCTTTAAGCAATTCCGGGTCTGCGCTGCCGCGCCCATAATCATCAACGTAGGTAATCAGGTACGCCCACAATCGGAACTGAAAGTCCGACATTGTGTTGATGCTTTTGCTCGTCCTGATGCTATCCTTGATGATCCTGTTCGGCATTTGCCCACCGCCTTAGAACGGGAGATTCCCATCATCCTCGATCTCGCTGAAACCGCTCTGCAATTCGCTCTGCGCCGCGTCCCCGCCGTCCCGCTTGGAATCGCCGAAGTACACGCTGTCGGCAACGATCTCGGCGGTGCGGCGTTTATTGCCGTCCTTGTCCGTCCAGTCACGCAGCTGCAGACGGCCCTCCACCACGGCCATGCGGCCCTTAGAGAAATACTTGCTCACAAATTCAGCGGTGTTGCGCCATGCCACCACATCAATGAAATCCGTTTCCTTCTCGCCGGACTGGGACTTGAAATCCCGATCAACCGCCACGGTGAAGGATGCGACCGCTGTACCGCTATTGGTGCGGCGCAATTCAGGGTCACGGGTCATCCGCCCCATCACAATAATTCTGTTCAGCATGAAATAGCTCCCTTTCTGTAAATCATGTCCTCCCGGTTCCAATCCGGGTAAAATGCTTTCATGTACGCCACCAGCCGCACATAGATGCGCTCTCGGTCTCTTAATGGACCCTCGTCAAATAGGCGGTGGCAGCGGGGGCAGAGGGTTGCAATGTTCTGCTCGATCCCTCTGCCGCCCTGTGAACGCCGTACCACATGGGCCACCGGCGCGCCTGCGGGAGACCCGCAGATCACGCACTGGTGATTGTCCCGCGCCCATACCACAACTTTCACGGATTGCGGAATGGACGTGGCCTTTGTCATTTTGTGCATCCCCATTCCTCCATCATCCCCGCCAGCTTCTCCTGAGGCAGGGTCTCAATGCCTTGCTCCTGGCAGTCCTGAACCGCCATATCGATCAAATGTGACATTTGCCGGGTGTTGTAGGTGCTGGAGCCGTAATACAAAATCACGTTGGTGCAGCCGGGGATCCTGCTTGCCATGGTATCCGTCTGCCAGCCAAGCCCATTGTGTTCCCACCCGTTCCGCAGCTTTTCCACGGCTGAATCGATCACGCAGACCATTTCATGATTGCCGCCGATCTCTCGGATATACCGTCGGTAGATTTCCGTTTTGGGAATCCGCAGCTTTTCAGCCAGCCGGTCAACCAGAACCCAGAAGTACGCATTCGCATCGAGGCTCCGCTTCTCCCGGTGTTCCTTGATCTCCACGTCATAGGACTTGCCCTCTTTCAGCGCGTCAAGCACCTGTCGGGCTTTGTTGGTCCGGACGCACAGCCAGTCCCCGGCGGCATCCATCGTCCAGCGGAACGATGTGGCGTTAACCCGCTGCATCGTTGGCCTCCTTGGCCTCGGCTACGCACTTCTCGCACAGCGCATAACCGTACAGCTCCTTCGCTCTCGCCGCCAGACGTGCCGCCTTCACCGTGGCTCTGCCATCAAAGTAATCCATCACCTGACCGCCGCAGCGCTCACAGATAACGGTGGCATCGCCCTGCGGGGGCAATCTGGACCCCGGCTTCTGCTTGGGCGGAATGGCCGCTTTCTGGGGCCGCTGCTGGGGTTCTGTGCTACGGTCATACTTGGTGCTGTCCTTATCCCAGTACACATCCGCGCCAAAGCCAAGCGCCTTGCAGGCCACGGAAATTGCGTCCGTGAGGGCCATCTTAAAGCATTCGTCCGAGGTATACAGCCCGTTCCGCTCGCTTGCTACAAAAGCACTGCCGCCGGTGCCGGGGATAGCTTCCGACCACGCCCCGTCTACCTTGACAAACAGGTCGATGTCCAGAAATGCGGCAATCTCGTTGTTGGCCCCATGCTCCAACCGCTTGTCCGTGATAACATACTTCCAGCCGATTCCGCAGGGGCCGAACTGCTCCGTCAGCGCCTTGATGCGCCACATGGGGTTGATATCGGTCTTACCCTTCAACCGCCCCGCCTGAATGGACCGCTTGGCGGCCTCCGGCACCTGCCGAACCCGCTCATAAATCCCCAGATTCTCCATGTTCATCCTCCAAATTCAGCGGGCAATACATCCCGCGACCTTTTGAATCAAGCAGGTACTCGCCCGTTCTCCGGCATTGAAGCCGGGAATAGGTTTCCAGCAGAGGGCACAGTGCGCAGCACACATGCCCCTCCGGAAAATTGATATCCACGGTCGCCCGTGTGTAGAATAAACAGCTATTGCCCATTTGCCCTCCTATATCTCGCAAACCGCACGGTCTCGCCGTAGCGGTTCTTCTGTGTGACCGTCTCCACGTCCAGCGCCACGCCGTCCCGCCGCAAGTCAGAGACCCGCGCCGTGAAATTGGCGATGCCGCACTCACTCATGGCCTCGGCCCGTGTGATACTGCCGTGTTCATCCAGATACTTCAAGATCCGCTCACACTGGTTCATATCAGTCCTCCGGGATGTCGATGATCGCGATCCCCATGGCCCGTGCCACGGCTTCCGGATCGCTGTCAACCTCATCCTTGAGCCAATCCTTCGCGCACTCCGGGCAGTAGCACTCGCCGTTGATCAAAAACCCCGGAGCCACATCGTCAAACGCATTGGGGTTCATGACGATGGAACATCTCGCGCACACCGGATAGATCTTCATTTCCATGCATCCCCTCTCTTCCACGCTTTCGTGGCGTTGGATTGCTGGGCGTAACCCGCTGTGATAGCGCCGCAGGTGGCACACCGTACATAGTGCTTAAACGGTGCGTCCGTAGACTGCACCCGCTCACCGCTGTCCATGCCGCATACCGGGCAGAGACTTAGCGGATGGCGCTCATGTCGGTTCTTTCTGTTCATCGCGCGCTCACCACCATATACGCAATGGCGATCAGCAGCAGGGCCAGAAAACTCATAAAGCCCATCCATGCGGAGGCATCCGCCTTCCGCTGCTCTCTGGTGCGCCGATCATGCTTTCTCATGGCGGGGTCTCCTTTCAATCAGGTCAACGATCTTGAATACCCAGGTGGCCGCGTAGGCCACGCCAACGATCATAAAAAACAGATTCCAGCTCATTGCTTGATGTCCCCCTCTTTGGTGTAAACACCGTCAAACTCAAGGCCATGCTCCCTCGACCAGATCTTGCCGAACTCCGTCATGATCTTCACCGGGTCAGGCGGAGACACCCAGATCACCCGGTATTCGATTTTTTGTTTCTTCGCCATTGCCTTTTCCTTTCCCCTGTGCTAAAATAGCCACAGGACACATATCTGAGCCTAAGATTTGTTCCGCCGCCCTGCCCGGTCTGCAACACCGGGCGGGGCATTTTTTATACTTCGTTCCATACACTTCTTAGCTGCGCTACTCAATTCCATTGCCGCGCTTCGCATCACAATTCCTTTGCTGCTCCTAGCAATACGGAACTTCGCTATTCCCTCGCCATTCTCATCTAAGCATTTCCTACGCTTTTCTTTGCATTTCTCTTCCTTGGCTTTGCGCTGAATTGCTTCTCTGTGCGTTGCCTTTGCATAGCAAATCACTGCATTTCCGTTGCTACGCCAAGCATTGCTATGCGACGCAATTCCGCTGCGATTCTGTACCGTTCTGAACTATTCCATTACATTGCCTTGCACATCTGTGCATTGCCGTTGCAGCTCAATACCTGTCTATTCCTTTGCGACGCTCTTCGCTGCTGGGCTCTTCCGATGCTTTGCGGAACGAGCCGTGGCCTTTCCATAGCGCCTCGATGCAATACTATGCCGTTGCTTTGCTACGCTTGACACTGCTTTTCCGCTGCGTTACTGGAGTTCCTCCCAGATGAACCGGCCCTTGCCGCTGTTGCGCCACTAACCGATGCCGGAAAAGCGGCCATAGTCCAGCCATTCCCGGACGGCTTTCTCGTGATCGTCGCAGAGGCAGGTCACCCGGAACTCGCAGGTAGCGCCTGCGGGAATTTCCTCACTCATGGCAAGGCTGACGCGCTCGCCCTGGGCCGTCTGCGCTCTCAGGGGGCGCTGGCACTCACCAATCGGGCCGTCAAACTCCAGCGAAATCACGCGAGGCTCCGGGAAGATCAGCTTATCAATCTCCTTCTTGTAAGCCTTGATCTTCTCGCTGGCCGTGCCCTTTACCTTGCGGAGGCCGCCGCAGGTGTCCTTGAAAAAGCCTTTGATCTGGTAATCGTAGAGGAACGGGGTGCCGTCCTCCGTCCGGGGAAACACAGTCATGGCCTTCTCGGCCACGGCATCAGCGCCCAGCGCAGCAACTTCGTCCTCAACGCTTAAAGCATCCGGGGATTTGGAACCGATAAACTCCCGATATACGTCTGGGTTTGCAGGGCTTGTGCCAAGAATGGGTTCCGTAAATGTGATCCGTACCTTAATTTCCTTCATTCCTTTTTCCTCCTGTTATTGTTCATTCACCGGGCGTATCCGGCTTCAGCAGCGTGCCCTTTTTCAATTTGTAATGCTTTTCCAATAGGGCAATATTTTTCGGATGCGGTTTTGTACCGGTCTTCCAGTTTTTGATTGAACTTTCATGCACACCAATTTCCTTGGCCAGCCGGTAATTTGTTTCCCCGTGTTCCGCTTGAACGCGAGCCAAATTTTCAGAAAAGCCCAAATTGCACCTCCTTCTGTCCTGTAAATTAGACTAATTTATTGACAAGCAAGCACAAATGTGATACTCTAAATTTGCCACAAAATAGAGCAACTATTATAAACGCCTCAATCCTTAAAATTGGGGGGGGTCTGGTTTGTGTTGCCTGTTTACAAAGAGAATTATAGACTATTTTTAGAGCACAGTCAACCTTTTGTTAGACTATTTTTAGAGTAAAATTATACGAGATTTAGAGGTGTTGTTTGTGAATTTTGTAGAATGGCTCAAAACACAAATGGACCGCTACGATTTTACTGTATACCAGATTTCAAAAAAATCCGGTGTACATCAAACAACAATTAAAAATTGGTTAGATGGAACGAAGCCGCAAGAAACAAAAGCTGCAGCTGTAAAAGTTGCCGTTGATGCGCTTATCTCAGATAAAGAAAACCTACTAAACAATCAAGTGGTTAAAGCATCTTTTGCTGAAAAGAATGAAAAAGAAAAGCCCTCCGCAATAAGCGGAGAGCTTGTGGGAAACTTGCCGGAAGATGTGCAGAAACTTATTCAGATTTGCAGGGAGACACCCGGTCTGGCCAGTGATCTACTATCTGTTGCGCTTCGGATAAAAAGCGCGTCATCTGCTCAGGGTTAAAGGTTTGGAGCACCGCCACCAATTCAGCCAATTCATCCATTTGTTCCTCCTTCCCACCGAATAGAACGACTGTTCGATTCAGTGTCCCCAGTTTAACACGTTCCCTCATGCGTTTCAATGCGCATTTCCACAAAAAACAACGGCAGTATTTTATGTGTCCAATAGAAAGGACATTATATGGGATTATTTGATTTTACAAAAAGGAAAAGGACTTCTTCTAAACAACTGAAACGCAAAGATTGTTTTGAAAATACCTATTCAAATTTGCAAAGAGAATTAGATGCGCAAGATGCCCAGCTCTATGCCATCCGGGAAGCGGAGGGATTATTTGAAAGCACGGGAGACATTGGCTCATTAATTGATTTTTGGGAAAACCTGTGGGAAAATGGTGGCTTACTATTTAACGGGTCCACATGGGCTTTCAGGCTTGCGGATTTGTACATCAACTTGCAGCAATATGATGATGCTATACGTGCGGTCAATATGATCTCAAAAGATCTATACAGTGAAAAAGCGGATTATTACATCAATAAAATCAACAAACTGAAAGCAAAGAGAAAATAAGAAAGCCCCCGCCGCCTCTGCAACAAACGGCGGGGGCCGGAGGGCAAGCCTTTGGGGGTATCGACTTGCCGTAATGTAACCGTAACAGAAACAGGTTTGGCAGCGCAATGACCAAATGTGGGAAACTGGCAGTATGCTACCGGGCGAAATTGTGTACTATCGCTGCCCATATCTTATAAACTGAATATAGGAGGCCGATTTTTTTGACGATCCAGGACTTATGCCGCGAAAAAAGAGCCGCCCTCGGCATGACGGCTCAGGACATCTCCGACGCATCAAATGTGCCCCTGTCCACAGTCAACAACTTCTTTTCCAATACTTCTAAAGCACCGTCTATCAACACTGTGGGGCCAATTTGCGCTGTTTTAGGCATATCTCTGGATGAGTTTTTCGGCATAGGGGATCACTATACAGCAACGGAAGAAACCTTACAAGCGGAGAAAGTCGGCCTTGAAAAGCATTTATCCAGCAAACGGCAAATCATTACGATGATGGAGAAGGGTGTGAAAACCCGGAACCGCGTAATTGCCGCGTTGCTGGTTTTATTGTTTTTCTCCATATCCTATGCGTTGTACCTCGATTTTAAATGTATCCAATTCGGCTTTTGGAGGGGATAGCATGTGCCAAAAAATAGTGGTCACTCTACCAAATAATCTACGCATCCGTGTAGCACTGTACATCAGGGTATCGACCGAAGAACAGGCGAAGCACGGACTGTCACTGGCAGACCAGCGGGAGGCCCTGACGGACTATGCCGCAGCACACAACATGGAGGTGGTGGGCATTTACGAGGACGCCGGAATTAGCGCCAGAAAGCCGTATAAAAAGCGTCCGGCCTTGCTGCGTCTGCTTGATGATTGCCGCGCTGGGAAAATCGACACCATCCTTTTTGTCAAGCTGGATAGGTGGTTTCGGAATGTGGCGGGGTACTACGCCGTGCAAGAGGTTCTCGACAAAAATCATGTGGATTGGCAGGCCATCAGAGAGGACTACGAAACGCGGACTGCATCAGGGCGATTGAAGGTCAATATTATGTTGTCGGTAGCGCAGGATGAAGCTGACCGCACATCGGAGCGCATTAAGGCCATCAACGAGGGCAAGAGGGCAAAGGGCCAGCCAACCAACGGGAAAACTCCCATCGGAATCTGCGTGAAGAATCGGCGCTACGCCATTGATGAAGAAACCGCAGATGCGGCGCGAGATATGTTCCCAGCTTTTATACGGCTGCAAAGCATCCTTGCACTAAGGCGGTATATGGCAACGGAGTGGGGGATCAAACGCTCGTACAACAAATACAAAGATGCTTTGTCGAATCGATTGTACTTAGGCGAGGCGTTCGGCGTGGAAAACGCATTGCCAGCACTTGTCGATCAAGAAACCTTCGACCTTGCCGGAAAAATCCTGGAACGGCGAAGCCAACGGAACGCCAGTGCGGATCGAATATATTTGTTTACCGGGATTCTCCGCTGCCGGGAGTGTGGGAGAAATATGCAGCCGGAAACCGTAAAGAAAGTATACAAGTACTACCGATGCAGAACGCACATACTTGACCCAGCCGACTGCCCGCACATTCTCAGAATCCGGGAAGATGTGCTGGAGGATTACCTTCTGCGAGAATTTGAGGGGATCGCAAAAAAGTATTACTCCAAATCAAAAACCGCAGAAAAAAAGCCGCCCAAAACGGCGGAACAAATCAAACGGAAAATGCAAAAGCTAAAAGAATTGTATCTGTCGGATTTGATTGAAATCGAAGAATACAAAAAAGACTATACGGACTTGAAACAGCAGCTCGCGGCAATAAACCCGGAGCCTGTAAAAGAATTTGATCTTGAAACCTTACGTCGGGAATTGAAGGAATATCCTGATTTAGACCGGCAGGCAAAGAAAGAATTCTGGGTACGCACGATCCAGCGCATCGACGCAGACAATGACGGTGCGTTTTTTGTAACGCCTAGTTAGTCTTATTTTCATGTCACAACGCCTACGTTAAAATATAACTAACCCCCCGGCATTTGCCGAGGGGGTTAAGTTTAGCTTTCCAATTTCCGCATGACGCTATTATACACCCGCTCGTTGACCACTTTCAAGCTGTCCATCAGCTCGTCCATGACCTCCCACGCACGGGCCGGGTCAACGTTAGACACCGCGCGGAGAAAATCGCTGTCAGGCGCGGGAGCCGCAGAATACGCCTCAACCATACGGCTTTCCCTCACCGGCTCTCGGTTCTGGTTTTGGATGGTATACAGCGCCGCCAACTTTTCATAGTTCGCCCAGCTGGATTCTTCTGTTTCTAACCGCTTGATCCATAGCGCCAATTCTCGCTCGTCAATCATTGGGGCCTACCCCCTTTAGTCCTCCATCATGTCCATTGCACGGCGTAGGGCGTCCTTGATGCGATCATCGTCGGTCTCCCGCATCATATCGTTGATCTGATCGTGCAGATGCTCGGTGGCATCCGTGCGGCTGTAATGACCTCGGACGTAATGCCGACGGGCATAGGAGCTGCCACGGCTGTAGCCACGCAGGTCATCGTCCAGATAGCGCCCGGAATAGCCGCGCTCGTCCATTGCCTCGATCTTGTCGATGTTTTTGATGGTATCCGTCAGTTTGTGGGCAATGTCCAGATCCCCGGCACCCAGCTCGCCCTTGCGGATCAGCTCGTCAAGTTCCTTGCAAAGCATATCCCGCAGTTCATACATAGATTTCATTCCCATTGTGTTCTCCTTTCTCAGCAAACTCTGGTAATGATAAGGTTCGCGTTTCTCACGTCAATGTCCTCGCCACTAACGTTGCGGATAGACAGCGACGCGCAGCAGCCCTTTGTAACGTCAACGTACTCGGATGCAGCCACGTTAAAAAATGCCCCCGCCGCTGCGGGCGTCACCGTCGCAACGGAGGACGGGAGCGGCTCACCGTCAACCGCAATGGCAACGGAGATGGGGCCGGGGGTTCCGCCGGTGCTTACGGCAATATTGCCGATAAAGTCCACCTTATAGCGGACGCGGCACTGGGAGCAGTTACCACGGAGGTTAAACAGGCCGGAGCCTGCACGGTGCGTCACAAGGCCCTTGGTGCAGGGGATCGGTGCCTCGGTAAAAAGCACGTTCTGGTTTGCCGCTACAGTTTGCGCGGCAACAGCAGTGTATTCAGGCATAAAAAACTCCTTTCATAAAATCAGCGGCAGGGCTATTGCCCCGCCGCTTTGGTTTAGTATCGGCACGGGGCCGAACATTTTCGTGAGGTCACGAAAAAGCTACGCTATGCAGTTGTCAGCAGCCGCATCCGGCAAACTGGTTGCAGCAATAGGGGTTCTGCACCGTGTAGGCCGGAATGGGAGAAGGCCGGAGCTGAGCCACCAGATAGCTGTTCTGTGCCGCCTGAGATGCGGCCAGCTTCAAGCCCTGGTTCTCGCTCTGGAGATCCTGCAGCTTGCTCTGGGTCAGGAAATCGAGGATCGCACGGCTGTTGCTGTTGGCATTGTCGATAATATCCCGGGTGGCGTTCTGCACCGTGTTCCGGGTATCGCAAGCCTGAGCGGCCATGTCATAGCGCACGCCCTCAATGCTGCGCTGGGTGTTGCAGCAGCACTCAGCGGCTTGCATCTGCATGGCAGTCAACTGCTGCATGAGAGCCGCCTGCTGAGTTGCACGGGAAAGCTCAGCCTGCCCAAAGCCGTTTGCCATTGCCATGTTGGTGTTGTTGATGAGCTGAGCCTGCTGGTAAAAACCGTTGCACAGGCCATCGTTCACTCCATCAATTTTGCGCTCGACATTGGCAAAATCAGAGGTCAGCACGTAGCCGTCGACCACGCCGCCACCGTTGCCGTTGTTGCCGAAGCCATTGCCCCAGCCACCCGCAAAGATAAACAGGAACAGAACAATAAGCCACAGAGCGCCGTTGTCGCCCCAGCCGAAACCGCCATTACCGCCAGCATTGGTGGGTGCCACAGGCATCGTCAGCATGGGAGCGCCGTCAGAGGAAAGAGACATAGAAAAACTCCTTTCAGTTTTTTATTATCAAATCGTGGCCACGATGTTGATTACTTTATAAGTCCTTGAAACTGCTTCGCCATTTCTTGTAACTGGTTCAACTGCCGCTGGCTCATTTTGCCGGACTGCAAAAGCTTCTCGACCTCCGCCTTCGGGTCCCCCTGAAAAGAGGACCGGAACTGGTTGAATTGCTTCATCATTTGCTGAAACCGGCCTATCGGCGTGTTCCCGCCGCCTAAAGCGTCAAAAAAGGGGTTAGCCATCAGCGTCAGCCTCCTTCACTTTCTTTTTGCCCTTCATGCCGTCCACAACCGCCGCCAGCGCGTCAAATTCTTCCCGGGTGACAAACTTCACCGGGTCTGCTGTGGGCGCTGTGCGGGGCGTTTCTGCGCGTTCTACGAGGTCATAGATCGTGAGGGACGGTTTACCGCTTGCATCTGCCTTCTTGAGATACACCGTTGGCGCGGAGCTGTCCCACAAAGCCACAGCAGCGTTGGGCGCGATCATCCAGTTCCGGGCCTCCTGTTCCCCGCTGACCCACTGGACGCCGCTTTGCGCCACCGGATTCTGAGGGGGCTGCGGCATCTGGGGCGTCATGGGCTGCATCTGCTGCTGGCGCATCTGCATGAGGTTATCCGGCATAGGCGGTGCGTAATAGGAATTCTGCCATCCATAAGGTGTGTAAGCCATTTTAGTCATCCTCCTTGACCCAGTAATACAAGATGTTCTCGTTGCTGCTGTCCCAGCTGTCCCAGATCATGCCGTCGCAGACACAGACCACATGGCCGGATAAAGCCAGAATATAGGTGCCTTTTGGGTGATCCTCCGCAAATTGGCCCACCGTGTAACAGTCCGGGCAGGTGTCCGGCGCAATGTACCGTTGGTATCCGATACTGCGGAGATACCGCCCCCAACAGGCGTTGGCCGACGGCATATCCCCGTCCAGATACCCTTGGATACAGAGCCGTAAATAAATTTCGCCCCAATCCTTGCCGGTAGCCTTTACGATTGCCCGCACGGTACAATCCCCCACATTTTTCCCACAGGGGTTGGGATTGAAATGGTTATACATACTCCCTCCGGTCATCGTATAAAAGCTCAATCATGTGCACGTATCGTTCCAGCTTTGCCGGATCGGTCTGCGCAACAATATCTCGCGCCATCTCCGCCGGATACCCGCAGGCCAAAAGCCGCTCGTACATTGTGTGCGCCTCCTTTACACTTCTATGATACAAAAAATCCGGACAGCCAAACTGCCCGGAAACTGCCTGTATTCTGCCCTCAAACTGCCCAAAGAAAAGCCGTGTCCGATTCGGACACGGCTTTCCTTTTACCCCTGCATATCATCCGCGATTTTTGCGTAGGCACGCCGCCTGATCTTGGCAAGGCCGTCCACGCTGACGTGGAGCAGCGCCGCCGCCTGTAGGCAGCTCTGGCCGTGGACGTCCACCGCCAGCACCGCCGCTTCTTCGTCAGGCGGAAGCCCTACCAGCCGGACAGCCTGCGCCGCCCGGGCCGGGGCCATGGATGACAACAGCGCCCGGATCTCTCGGTTTGTTTTCTCCATGGGTTCTCCAGACTTGCAGAGCGCGTTTCCGCGTGGATGTTGCCATCTTCTGGACCTCCTTTCGGTTTTATCCTTTCCAGTCAGCCTTGGTCTCTCTCACGTCGATATGACAAAAGCTGTCATAAACCCCCACGCCGCCCCAATCGGGCATCAGCGACCGGGCAAACGCTGCCACCCCTGCCGGAACCTGGCCCTTGACGGAGATATCCGCAGCCATGCCATAGCAGTGCTGACTATGGGCCACCCCGCCCACCTTGGCATTGTACTGCGGTGTGCGGTACCCGCTGTGGATGACCACCGGAGCGTCGAAGTGGGTGCGGATGGTCTCCAGCACCATCACCAGCCGGGGCGCCACCAAAACAGCGTCACTGCCGTCTCCACACGCAAACTCCCGCACCTTGAAATGCGCGGAAAGCTGCTTGCCCCCGAAGGCGGCTTTGCTGTAAGCGTGGATCTCAACCATGGTTATCCCCCCAGATCTGATACAGCGCTTGAACCATGTCGGCCCGTGTCACGGTCTCCCCGGCGTTGGTGTCCGTCAGCAGGCCGTGAGACTTCCCCCATACGAGGGCTTGATCTTCCGGCTTTGCCGACCGCTCCCAAAACAGCAGCAGCGTGGGCACCTTCCGGCTGCTGATCACCTTCCCGCCGGGGAAAATGCCCTGGGTGGAGCCGCCGCCGTCCAGCATGAGGGCGTCTACCACGCCCAGCCCCAGCAGTTTGTTCTGGAGCTGCTCACGGGTCAGGCTGGCCTTGTCGCACCACAGGCATACCTTGCCGTTGGGCATCCAGCCCACCGCCGTCCGGGCAGCAGGCCGGGCCACGTCGGCGGTCAGGCCCCGGTAGAGCTTGGACCCGCCCTTGAGGATCGGGACGCCGGAGAGGAAAGATCCTCCCCGGTCCGTCAGCATCTGCGGCTTGCCGTCACTGCCGATGGACACGCCCCAGTCCTGGTATTTGTCCCGGCTGATGACCTTGCCGTCGATCACCGTCCAGCCCACCGGCTGAAACTT